>JAESFK010000103.1_pt1 | contig 74318 bp, 68 predicted proteins | sample 9269391 | NCBI WGS metagenome assembly JAESFK01 (sample SAMN14506231, study PRJNA617097) | algae metagenome | isolation source: Drouetiella hepatica UHER 2000/2452 and co-occurring heterotrophs from... | place: Slovakia: Slovak Paradise National Park, Hrabusice, Kosice Region | collected 2000-01-01
GGTTACCGGCTCGTGCCCGGCGAGGGCGCCTTCCCCGGCACGGTCGACCTCACCAAGCGCCGCCGCTGAACCCCGCCGTGGCGAGCTGCCCGCTCCTCAGGCGCCGAGCTGTTCGCCGATCGCCCGCACCACCGGCCACGCACCGTCGGTCCAGTTGGAGATGACGGTGTAGGTGGTCGACGACGAGGGTCGGTGCACGCTGGCGAAGGACACCCCGGCGTCGGACCCCTCGAGCCAGGCCGTGTCGGTGCTCGGGTGCAGGTGGAACCCCAGCCCGTGTCGGCTGTCCTCCTCGGGACAGTCGCTGTGCGGCCGGAGCATCTCCTCGAGCGTGGCCGGTGCGACGACCCGGCCGGCCCGCAGCGCCTCCCAGAGGCGGTGGAGGTCGGCGAGCGTGGAGTACGCGCCGCCGTCCCCGCTCCCGACGACGGGGAGGTGGAGCACGTTGGTGCGCAGGCCGTCGACGGTCAGGTACCCGCGCGCGGCCCGGCCGGGGAGCTCGTCGGAGCGCAGGAACGCCGTGTCGGTCATGCCCGCCGGCTCGCAGACCAGGCGCCGCACCAGCTGGTGGAAGGCCAGGCCGCTCGCCCGCTCGGCCAGCAGGGCGAGCACGACGTAGCCGCCGTTGTTGTACGAGAACCGCTCACCGGCGGGGAACCGGGTCGCGTGCCCGTCGAGGACGGACAGGTAGTCCTCGGTCGTCGCCAGCCGGTGCACCGGCACCGGCATCGCGTAGTCGGTGATGTCGGTGACGGTCTCCTCGTCGAGGTAGTCGCCGATGCCGGAGCGGTGGGCCAGCAGGTGCTCGACCGTCACGTCGTCGGCGACGAGCGGCAGGTCCTCGCGCAGCAGCGACCGGGCGGTGGTGTCCCTCCGGAGCGCCCCGCGCTCGACGAGGGCCATCACCGTGAGGGCCGTCAGTGTCTTGGTCCCGCTCGCGGTGGCGAACTGCGTCTCGACGGTGTTCGGGACCCCGTGTGCGCGGTCGGCGAGCCCGTGAGCCGTGACCAGCTCGGTCGCGCCGGCCCGGTCGAGCCGCACGACGCCGGAGAAGCCGGTGCTGTCGTCCACCGCGGCTCGGAGCGATCCCACGGCCCAGAACCTACGGGCCCGGCGGTCCGGACCGACAGCGGTTTTCGGACCCCGACGCGGGCGGTCACGGGCGCAGCGAGGCCCTGAGGTCGTCGGGGAGCAGCAGGGCCCGGCCGATGAGGCGTTCGGCGACCACCGCCGTCGTCGTCTGCGCGGCCATGATGCCGACGAGGACGAGCACCTGGGCGGCCGCGGCCTGGGCCGGGGTGCCGCCCCCGAGCAGCACGCCGATGAACGCGCCCGGGAGGGTCACCACACCGGCCGTGCGCACCTGGTCCAGCCCCGGCACGAGAGCCTCCGGCACCCGCCGGTGGACCACCTCGCCGACGGCCTGGGCCCGGGTCAGCCCGAGCGAGAGCGCCGCCTCGTACTGGCCGTGCTCCTCACGGAGTGCGGCGAAGGCCCGGCGGCAGGTGAGCGTGTGCCCGTTCATCGTGTTGCCCGCGATGATGCCGACGACCGGGACGAGCGCGATCCCCGTCGGCGGGACCGTGCGGGTCGCGAGCACCACGACGACGACGGGCAGCAGGCCCGCGAGCATCGCCACGGTCGCCCACGGCCAGGCCGCCGTCGCCTCGACCCGGCGGACCGTCGTCACGACGGCGATCGTGAACATCACCCCGAGCAGCAGCACCGAGAGCGCCAGCGAGCGCACGACGGTGGTGATGACCAGCGCGGCGAGCCCGAGCTGCGCGATCGCCCGCGCCATCGCGAGGACGGGGGAGGCGGGCCTCGGCAGCCGGCCGACGAGGTACATCGCGACGGTGACCGCGAGGAGCACGACGACGGCGAGGGCGACGGGCAGGCCGGGGTCGATCGTCACGGCCGCAGCCTAGGTCCGCGACGGGACCGCCCCGCACCCCCTCCCGTCGATTTCGCCGGGCCGCGCTGCTCTGGCAGACTGGGTCGCTGCGTCCTTCCGACGAACGGCCCCCGCCACAGGGGGAGTGCCCAGGACCCCGGTCCGACCACGGCATGAGGCCCGGAGGAACGCCCCGAACGACACCGTGCAGCACCGAGATCCGCGGATGACCTGTGGCAGCCCGCGAGAAATGGAACCACCGTGCACATCTTCGACGAGCTCGACAGCGCCTCGCTCAAGACCGACATCCCGGCCTTCCGCGCCGGCGACACCGTCAACGTCCACGTGAAGGTCGTCGAGGGCACCCGCTCGCGCATCCAGGTCTTCAAGGGCGTCGTCATCCGTCGCCACGGCGGTGGGGTCGGCGAGACCTTCACCGTCCGCAAGGTCTCCTTCGGGGTCGGCGTCGAGCGCACCTTCCCGCTCCACACCCCGATCGTCGACCACATCGAGGTCGTCACCCGCGGTGACGTCCGCCGCGCGAAGCTCTACTACCTGCGCGACCTGCGCGGCAAGGCCGCCAAGATCCGCGAGAAGCGCGACACCCCGGCCAACGCCTGAGAGCCCTCACGGGCACCCGGGCGCCCCACCCGAGACGGGGGACTACCCTCGACGGAGTGAGTGCCCGACCCGCCACCGACCCGGTGCCCGCCCCCGCGGCGGCCACCGGGTCGCGGCGTCCCGGGCCACTCGTCGTCCTCGCCGTGGGGGTCATCGCGGCGGCGCTCGTACGGGGGTTGCTCGTCGAGTCCTACCACGTCCCGTCGGCCGCGAACGCGCCGACCTTCGAGCCAGGAGACCGTGTGCTCGTCTTCAAGACCGACCGTCGGGCCGAGGCCGGTGACTTCGCCCTCGTCGACGACGACGGCGCGCTGCGGCTCACCCCGTCCACCGACGTGGCGGGCACCGGCTCGGACGTCGTCGGCTCGGTCGTCTGGCGGTTCTGGCCGCTCGACCGGCTCGGACCGGTGGGCGCGACGAGCGCCGCGGTCACCCCGTGAGCGCCCCCGAGCGCACGCGCGGCGGCGACCCGGAAGGCACCGACGAGGGCGTCACGGCCCGTCCCGAGCGCGGCAGGTCGGCGGCGAGCCTGGCCGTGGGCGCCGTCAAGGAGGTCGTCCTCGTCCTCGTCATGGCGATGGTCCTCTCCTTCGTGGTCAAGACCTGGTTCCTCCAGGCCTTCTTCATCCCCTCCGGGTCGATGGAGGACACCCTGCTCGTCGGCGACCGGGTCGTCGTCTCCAAGCTGACCCCGGGCCCGTTCGACCTCAGCCGCGGCGACGTCGTCGTCTTCGAGGACCCGGGCGGCTGGCTCGGTGAGGTGCCGCCGGTCGAGCGCAGCGGCGCCTCGGGCGCTGTCCACGACGCGCTGGTCTTCGTCGGCCTGCTGCCGAGCGAGTCCGAGGACCACCTCATCAAGCGGGTCATCGGCCTGCCCGGCGACCGCGTCGTCTGCTGCGACGCCCAGCGCCGGCTGACCGTCAACGGGGTCCCGCTCACCGAGCCCTACCTCAAGCCCGGTGACGAGCCGAGCTCGGTGTCCTTCGACATCACCGTCCCGGCCGGACGCGTCTGGGTGATGGGGGACCACCGCTCCGACAGCGAGGACTCCCGCTTCCACGACGACGCCGGCGACGGCAGCGACGGGTCGGTCCCGATCTCGCGGATCACCGGGCGAGCGGTGACGGTCGTCTGGCCGTTCTCGCGCTTCGGCTGGCTCTCCGACCATCCCGACACGTTCTCGGGCGTGCCCGCCCGGCCACCGGGCTCGTGAGCCCCGCACCCCGCTCGAAGCGGCCGACCCTGCGGGTCGAGCGCGCGCTCCAGCGCGACGGCCACCGGGTGCTCGCCGGGATGGACGAGGTCGGGCGCGGCGCGCTCGCCGGGCCGGTGACGGTCGGGGTCGTCCTCATCGACGAGACCTGCCGCAGCGCCCCGCAGGGCGTCCGCGACTCCAAGCTGCTCCAGCCGCACGCGCGCGAGGCGATGGTGCCGCGCATAGAGCGCTGGGCGCTCTGCCACGCGGTCGGCCACGCGAGTGCGGCCGAGATCGACGACATCGGGATCATCGCCGCGCTGCGGCTGGCCGGCACGCGCGCGCTCGCCGCCTGCGGGGTGCGCCCGGACCTCGTCATCCTCGACGGCAACCACGACTGGCTCACCGCGCCCGAGGACGTCGGTCTGCTGGCCTTCGCCCACGAGGAGGCCGTCGAGACCCCGCCCGTCACGACGATGATCAAGGCCGACCTCAAGTGCTCGTCGGTCGCAGCGGCCTCGGTGCTGGCCAAGGTGACCCGCGACCGCATCATGGTCGAGCTCGGCGCCGAGGAGGAGCACGCCGTCTACGACTGGGTCGGCAACAAGGGCTACGCGGCGCCGGAGCACATCGACGCACTGCGGCTCCACGGACCGACCGTGTGGCACCGGCGCTCGTGGCGGCTGCCCGGCACGATGGACGATGATGGGTCCGTGCCCCGGACCCTCGAGACGACCGTGACCGACCTGACGAGCGTGGGGGAGCGATGAGCTCGGAGGCCCTCGAGAAGTACGAGAGCGAGGCCGAGCCCGCGCTGTACCGGGAGTACCGCGACGTCGTCGGCCTGTTCAGCCACGTCGTCGAGACCGAGCGGCGCTTCTACCTGTGCAACTCGGTCGACGTGAAGGTGCGCTCGGACGGCGGCGAGGTGTTCTTCGACGTGACGATGCACGACGCGTGGGTCTGGGACATCTACCGGCCGGCGCGCTTCGCCAAGACGGTGCGCGTCGTGACCTTCAAGGACGTCAACGTCGAGGAGCTGGCCAAGAGCGAGCTCGAGCTGCCGAAGGGCGAGTTCTAGGGCCGCTGCGACGTCGGCGGGCGTCGTCCACAGGACGGCGGTCGGCGGCCGTCGTCCACAGGCCGCATCGCGGGGCTGTCGGCGCGAGCGGTGGGCGGGTTGGCTCGTGGCATGGACACGACGACGGGGGCCCGGCGCCCCGACCCCCGGGCCGGGATCGGCCGCTACGGCGAGGAGCTGGCGGCCCGGTACCTGCGCGAGCAGGGGATGGAGGTGCTCGAGCGCAACTGGCGGTGCGAGCACGGTGAGCTCGACATCGTGGCGCTCGACGGCGGGTGCCTCGTCGTCTGCGAGGTCAAGACCCGGCGGGGCACCGCCTTCGGCGAGCCCGTCGAGGCGGTCACCGTGGCCAAGGCGCTGCGGCTGCGCCGGCTGGCGGCCGCCTTCGTCCGCGACCGGGGCGGGCACGACGGTGGGCTGCGGATCGACGTCGTCGGGGTGCTCTGCCGCCCTGGCCGCCCGGCCGAGGTGCGTCACGTCGTCGGGGTGGGGTCGTGACCCTCGGCCTGGGGCGCACCCGCTCGGTCGCGCTGACCGGTCTCGACGGCACCCTCGTCGAGGTCGAGGCACACATCGGGCAGGGGCTGCCGTGCTTCACGGTGGGCGGGCTCCCCGACACCGCGTGTGGTCAGGCCCCCGACCGGGTGCGCTCGGCGGCCACGAGCTGCGGGGTTCCCGTCCCGCCGCACCGGGTCACCGTCAACCTCTCACCGGCCTCGATCCCGAAGCGTGGCTCGGGCTTCGACCTCGCGATCGCGGTCGCGGTGCTCGCCGCCGCCGGGGTGCTCGCGCGCGAGCCGGTCCAGGACGTCGTCCACCTCGGAGAGCTGGCCCTCGACGGCCGGCTCCGGGGGGTGCGCGGGGTGCTCCCGGCGGTGCTCGAGGCCGCGCGGCGCGGGGTGCGGCACGTCGTCGTCCCGGCCGAGAACGTCGCCGAGGCCCAGCTCGTCGACGCGGTGACGGTGCACGGCGCCGGTTCACTCGAGGAGGTCCTCCGCTGGTACCGGGCAGCGGCCGAGGGTGCGTCGCTGCCCGTGGCCCCGAGCCGGGCCGGGCTCGACGAGCGGCCGTCCCCCGGGGTCGACCTCGCCGACGTCGTCGGGCAGCCGGAGGCACGGGTGGCCCTCGAGCTCGCGGCCACCGGCGCCCACCACGTCCTCATGACCGGGCCGCCGGGGGTCGGCAAGACCATGCTCGCGGAGCGGCTCGTCACCGTCCTCCCGCCGCTGACCCGCGAGGAGGCCCTCGAGGTGCACGCGGTGCGCTCGCTCGTCGCGCCCGTGGGGGAGATCGCGACCCTCGAGCGCACCCCGCCGTTCGTCGCCCCCCACCACAGCACGTCGCTCGCGGCGCTCGCCGGTGGCGGCTCGGGCACGGTGCTGCCCGGGTCGGTCTCGCAGGCCCACCACGGCGTCCTCTTCCTCGACGAGGCCCCCGAGTTCCGCACCTCGGTGCTCCAGGTGCTGCGCCAGCCGATCGAGTCCGGCGAGGTGGTCATCGCGCGCTCCCGCCAGGTCGTCCGCTACCCGGCGCGCTTCCTCCTCGTCCTCGCCGCGAACCCGTGCCCGTGCGGGATGTCGTTCGGCAAGGGCGTCGACTGCACCTGCGAGCCCCGTGCGGTGCGGAACTACCTCGGGAAGCTCTCGGGTCCGCTCCTCGACCGGGTCGACCTGCGGGTCCACGTCCCGCCCGTGCGCCGTGCGGCCTTCGCCGAGGAGGCCGGCGAGAGCAGTGCGGCCGTCGCAGCGCGGGTGCTGGCCGCCCGCGGTGCGCAGGCGGAGCGGTGGTCGGCGGGCGGCTGGGCGGTCAACGGGCTGGTCCCCGGGCACGTGCTGCGCCGGCCGCCGTTCCGCCTGCCCGCCGCGACGACCGTCGCCCTCGACCACGCGCTCGACGGCGGGCGCATCACGCTGCGCGGCTACGACCGGGTGCTGCGGGTCGCGTGGTCCTCGGCCGACCTCGCCGGTCGCACCACCCCCTCGCGCGACGACGTCGCCACCGGGCTGGCGTTGCGCAAGGCCGACGGGGTGGTCGCGGCGTGAGCGCCCCCGTGCACCCCCTCGAGCGGGACGACCGCTGGGCCCGGGTCGCCCTGTCCTTCCTCGTCGAGCCGGGGAACCTCGGCATCGTGCGGTCGCTCGCCGCCGAGGGGGGAGCGGCGGCCCTGGCCGCGGTGCGCGAGCGACGGGCCGGGTCCCCCGAGCTCTACGTCCGGCTCGGCGCACTCGACCTCGACGACCTCGAGCACCGCGTCCGGGCCTCCGGGGCGCGGGTCCTCGTCCCGGGCGACCCCGAGTGGCCGGACGTCGTCGACCGCCACCGGAAGGCGCCGTACTGCCTGTTCGTCCGTGGTGACCCCGACCTGGCGCGGTTCAGCGAGCGGGCCGTCTCCGTCGTCGGCTCGCGGGCCGCGACGAGCTACGGCCTCCGGGTGGCCGCGGAGATCGGCGAAGGGCTGGCGGCTCGCGGGTGGACCGTCGTCAGCGGCGCCGCGTTCGGCATCGACGCCGCCGCGCACCGTGGGGCTCTGGCGGCCGACGGGTCGACCGTGGCCGTGCTGGCCTGCGGTGTCGACGTGCCCTACCCGAGGTCGCACGAACGGCTCATCGACGCCGTGGCCGCAGCGGGGGCCGTCGTCAGCGAGGTGCCGCCGGGGTCGGTCCCCCTGCGAGGGCGCTTCCTGGCCCGCAACCGCATCATCGCGCTCCTCGGCCGGGCCACGGTCGTCGTCGAGGCCGGCCTGCGGTCCGGGTCCCTCTCGACGGCGCGAGAGGCCCGTGACCACCACCTGCCGGTCGGGGCGGTGCCGGGACCGGTCACCAGCGCGACGTCGGCCGGCTGCCACGAGCTGGTCCGGGAGAGCGGTGCCGTGCTCGTCACCGACGCCGCGGACGCCGCCGAGCTCGCCGCCCGGATCGGTGACGACCTCGCCCCGAGACGGGTCGGCGCGCCGCTGGCCACCGACGCCCTCGACCCGGTCGAGTACGCCGTGTGGTCGGCCGCGCCGGTCCGGCGCCGGGCCGGCGTCGACCGGCTGGCCGTGCTGTCCGGCTGTGACCCCGCGAAGGTCCCGACCGCGCTCGCCGTCCTCGAGGCGATGGGCCTCGTCGAGGTCGCCGACGGCGGGTGGCGCAAGACCGCCTCGTCCCTCGGGGGCCGGTCCGGCGACGGCTGACCGGCTCCGGGCCCCGGCGGAGCACGTCGCGTGACCTGCAGGGACGCCGATCGGCCGGTGGCGAGCCGCCCGGGACGAGAAATCGTCCGGCGGGGAGTGGACGAACGGCTGAACCTACGGCGGTTCTCTTTGCGCGAGGGTCCCGGCGGTGCGACCGTGTCGTGGTGACCGTCGTCCGCCATGAGGTGCTGTCCGCCTTCGAACGCCACCTGCGTTCCGAACGCGGCCGCTCCGAGAACACCGTGCGTGCCTACACGCGCGACGTGCGGGCCTTCCTCGACGACATCGGCGCCCACGACGACGACGCGCTGCGCACCATCACCCTCGCCGACCTGCGCGGATGGCTCGGGTCCGTGGCCCGGGGCGGCGCGGCCCGCTCCACGGTCGCCCGCACCTCCGCGTCGCTGCGCACCTTCTTCCGCTGGTGCCAGCGCACCGGCCGGGTCGAGCACGACCCGTCCCTGCGCCTGGCGGCGCCGAAGCGCCAGCGCACCCTGCCCCCGGTGCTCGCCCAGCGCTCGGCCGCCTCGCTCCTCGACGTGGCCGCCGTCGCCGCGGACGACGACGACCCGGTGCACCTGCGCGACCGCGCCGCCCTCGAGCTGCTCTACGGCACCGGGATCCGGGTCGGCGAGCTCGCCGGCCTGGACGTCGACGACGTCGACCTCGACGAGCGGGTCCTGCGCGTCGTCGGCAAGGGCGACAAGGAGCGGCGCGTCCCGTTCGGCGTCCCGGCCCGGGAGGCCGTCCTCGACTGGCTCACGCGAGGCCGGCCCACCCTGGCCACCGCCGACAGCGGTCCCGCCCTCCTGCTCGGCCGTCGCGGACGCCGCGTCGACCCCCGCCAGGTGCGCGACGCGGTGCACCGGCTCCTCGAGCACGTTCCGGACGCACCGGACCTCGGCCCGCACGGCCTGCGCCACAGCGCGGCCACCCACCTGCTCGAGGGTGGTGCCGACCTGCGCATGGTCCAGGAGCTGCTCGGCCACGCCTCCCTCGCGACCACGCAGATCTACACGCACGTCTCGGTCGACCGCCTCAAGCGGTCCTTCGCGCAGGCCCACCCGCGTGCCTGACCAGGGCGGCGACGGCCGCGACGACCTTCCGGTGGAGCCCTCGGTCGAGGCTCCCTACTCCGAGTGGATCTCCGAGGTCCGTCGGCTGTACGTCGAGCCCAAGGGATCCGCCGAGCTGCCCTTCGTCGTCGAGGACGAGCTCGAGGACACCCCGCCGACCAAGGGCCGGGGGCGCGGGCGGCTGCTCGGCCGCGGACGCCGTCAGCAGGCGGCGGCCACCCCGCCGCCCACCCCCGACGTGCCGGACCGCCCCTCCCTCGCCGACCTCATCGCGGCCCAGTCGTCGAAGCCGCGCCCTGCCGATGTCGGGTCCGTGCCCGCCACCGACCCCCCCGTGGTCGACGAGCCGTTCGAGCGACCCCTCGTGCTGGACGAGCCCGTCCCGGCCGAGCCGGACCCGGTGGACGGTGCCGTGGCAGCCGTCGACGAGCCGGCTGCGGTCGACGAGCCGGTCGTCGTCGCGGAGCGGGACGTGCTCGACGAGCCGGCCCTCGTGGAGGAGCCGGTTGCCGTCGACGCCCCCGTCGTGTCCGAGCCGGAGGCAGTGGCGCCTCACGTGCACCACCCGGTCGACCTGACGGACGACCCCTCGTGGCTGATCGAAACCGCGTCGGAGCCGACGACGGCCGACGACGTCGCGTTCGAGGCCTGGCCGGCCGAGCCCGGCGCGCCGGCCCAGCCGGTCGCCGACGGCGAGCCGGTCTTCGAGGCCTGGCCGGTGGTCGCGGCTGCCGAGCCGGCGAGGTCCGACATCCACACCGAGGTCGACGGCCACACCGAGGTCGACGAAGACACCAGCGCCGAGACCGACACCGACATCGACCGGACGGAGACCGACCCCGAGCCCGCGCCCCGCCGCTCCTGGTGGGACGAGGGCGACCTCGGGGACGAGGCGGACCCTGCCGACTCCGGTCCCGCGCACCAGGTCTCGGCGGACGGCGTCGAGGCTCCCTCGGCGCGCGCCGAGAACGCGGCGGCAGGCGATGCCTCCGAGCACGACGCGGCCCCCGTCGCACGGCGCTCGGACCGGCACCGCACCTCCGGGCGCGGGGGCCGCTCGTCGCGTCAGCCGGCTCCCGTCACCCCTGCCGCGCCTGTCGCGCCGACCGCGCCCGACGCTGCGACAGCGTCCTTCGAGGCCGCCCTGCTCGCGGCCGAGGCAGAGGCCGAGCGGTCGACCGGCACCGGTGCCCCCGTCACCCGCGCCGAGAGCCGCGCGGCCGCCCGACAGGCCGAGAGGCGACGGGCCACGCGCCGCCGCCGGGCGCTCGTCGCGGCCATCGTGCTGCTCGTCGTGGTCGCCGCGACCTGGTGGATGCTGCGTCCGCACCAGACGGCCTCGGCCGACACGACCACCGCGCAGGACGCGGCGGCGGTGCTCGTCGTCACGCAGCACACCACCACCCTCCGCAGCTGACTCAGGGCGCGGGGCCGAGCGGCAGCAGCCGGATGCGCCCACCACCGGTCAGCAGGGGGAGCGGGTCGAGGTAGGCCGGCGGCCTGCGCGCCCCGAGGTGCAGGCAGCCACTGCCCCCGCAGTGCGTCACGGCAGCGTCCTCGAGCACACCGAGCACGTCGCCGACCGCCACCCGGGCCCCGACGGGCACCGAGCCGGCCACCGGTTCGTAGGTGCTGCTCAGCCCGTCGGCGTGGAGGACGGTGACGGTGCCCCGGCCGGCGACCGTCCCGACGTGCGTCACCGTGCCGGCCTCCACGGCGAGCACGGGGTCACCCGGTGCGGCGGCGAGGTCGAGGCCGCGATGGCCTCGGCCCCACGGCGAGGCGGGCGCCTCGAAGGGCCGGACGACCGCAGGCCGGGGCGACAGCGGCCACCGCCATCGCGGCGCCGTCACTCCCGGCGCGGCGGGCCCACCCGCCGGCGCACTGGTCGCACCCCGAGCCTTCACAGCTCCCGGGGCCGGGGTCGGGTCCGGAGCCACCCCACGACCCGCAGCAGGACCCGGCGCCGCAGCAGGGTCCGGAGGGCCGCGCAGGACCGCGAGAGCCGGTGCGGCAGAGGGGTTCTCGACGGCCGCCGCCGACAGGCCGGCCGCGACGGCAGCGGCGAGCAGGGCGAGGACGAGGGGTGCACCGGTCATCACCCGACCCTCGCTCCGACGGGTGGCCCGCGCCAGTGCCGGGTCGTGCCCTGTGGACGACCGCGGGGCGGCGCCCGTCTGTGGACGGACCGGACCCGCTCACCCGTCAGCCGGTGCGCAGCGCCGCGAGGCGCCGGCACCCCTCGTCGATCACCTCGTCCTGCTTGCAGAAGGCGAACCGGACGAGCGTGCGCGCCGCGTCGGGGTCGTCGTGGAAGGCCGAGACGGGGATCGCCCCGACCCCGGCCCGCGCCGGCAGCCCGAGGCACCACTGCATCGCGTCGGACACCCCCAGCGAGGCGACGTCGGCGACGACGAAGTACGTCCCGCGCGGGACCGCCACCTCCAGACCCGCCCGCTCGAGCCCCGCGAGCAACCGGTCGCGCTTGGCGGACAACGACGTCGCCAGCCCGGAGAGCACCTCGTCCGGCAGCCCGAGCCCGGCGGCCACCGCCGGCTGGAACGGCCCCGACGCCCCGAAGGTCGTGAACTGCTTGACGGCCGTCAGGGCAGCCACGGCGGCCGCCGGCCCGTGGACCCATCCGACCTTCCACCCGGTCGTCGAGAAGGTCTTGCCGGCCGAGGAGATCGTGAGCGTCCGCTCGGCCATCCCCGGCAGCGTCGCGATCGGCACGTGCTCGGCGCCGTCGAAGGTCAGGTGCTCGTAGACCTCGTCGGTGACCACCCAGGCGTCGTGCTCGCGCGCCAGCTCGGCGACCAGCTCGAGCTCGGCCCGCGTGAACACCTTGCCGGTCGGGTTGTGCGGGGTGTTGAGGAGCACCACCCGCGTCCGCGACGAGAACGCCGCCCGCAGCGAGGCCTCGTCGACCGCGAAGTCGGGGAAGCGCAGCACGGAGGTCCGCCGCACCCCGCCCGCGAGGGCGATCGTCGCGGCGTAGCTGTCGTAGTACGGCTCGAAGGTGACGACCTCGTCGCCGGGCCGGACCAGGGCGAGCATCGCCACGGCGATGGCCTCGGTGGCCCCGACGGTCACGAGCACCTCGCGGTCGGCATCCACCTCCAGCCCCCACCACCGCTGCTGGTGCACCGCGACGGCCCGGCGCAGTTCGGGCACCCCACCACCCGGCGGGTACTGGTTGCGACCGCCGCGGATGGCCGCCACCGCCGCGTCGAGCACCTCGCCCGGCCCGTCGCTGTCGGGGAACCCCTGCCCGAGGTTGACCGCCCCGTGCTCGAGCGAGAGCGCGCTCATCGTCGTGAACACGGTCGTGCCGAACGGGGCGAGCGCCGGGTGGCCGGGTGTCGAAGGCATGCCCGCAGGCTAGGCGTCACCGGAGTCGGCGTGCGCGATGTTGTCGAGCTGGCGCCAGACGAGCAGCAGGGTCACCCCGGACCCGGCGAAGGCGAACCAGAACGGTGCCGCCGCCCCGAACCGCTCGGCGATGACCCCGCCGAGGAGCTGCCCGACGAGCAGCCCGCCGACCAGGCCCACCCAGTAGACCGACCCGACCCGCCCCTGCAGCGCCATCGGCGTCGCCCGCTGGCGCACCGCCGAGGACAGCGACCCCCAGACGAACGCGTAGCCACCGAACAGCACCATGATCCCCAGCGCGACGACCCACACCGTCGTGACGGCCAGCGCGAGGTGGGTGAGCACCTCGAGCAGCAGGCACCCCTTCATCAGCCGGGCCAGCGACACGTGCCGCTCGAGCCATCCGTAGGAGACCACCGAGACGATCCCGCCCACTGCGGAGGCCGTCGTCAGCAGCCCGAAGCCGATCTCGTCGACCCCGAGGCGCTCCTGCGCCCAGAAGACGAGCACGCCCCAGGGCGCACCCCAGGTGATGTTGAAGACGAGGATGACGACGGTCAGGGTGCGCACGGGCGCGTTGTGCGCGATCCAGCGCAGGCCGTCGACGATGTCGCGCCCGACGTGCTGGTCCGGTCGCTCGCGCTCGACCGACGGCAGGCGCACCCGCGCGAACAGCCCCACGGCCAGGAGCAGGCTGAGCACCTGCACCCCGAACGGCACCGCCGACCCCAGCGCGAACAGCCCGGCACCGACCGCCGGCCCGATGAGCTGGTTGGCGACGAGGAAGCCCGACATCTGCCGGGCGTTGGCCAGCCCGAGGTCCTCGCTGCGCACGATCATCGGGAGGACGGCCCGCCAGCCGGTGTCGGCGAAGACCTCCGCGGTGCCGACGAGCAGGAGCAGCCCGAGCAGCAGCGCGATCGACAGGGTGCCGGTGAGCAGCGTCGTGACGAGCGCCACGAGCACCGCCACCCGGGCGAGGTTGGCGACGATGACCACCCGGCGCCGGTCGACCCGGTCGGCCACGGCCCCGGCGTAGAGGCCGATGGCGAGGCCGGGCAGGCGCTGCACGACGGCCGCCGCGGCGATGAGCACGGGGGAGCGGGTCTGCGTCGCGACGAGCAGCGGCCCCGCGGCGAGGGCGATGCCGTCCCCGACCTGGCCCATCCACGAGGAGGCGAGGTTCCAGCGGAACGCCGACCCCATCCGCGGGGGTGCGACGAGGTCGACGAGCCGTGCCACCGGCCCCCGGCCGGGCCGTCCCGCCGGCCGCTCCTCCTGTCCGCCCACGAGGACGGGACGCTACCCGGCGCCCGGGCCGGTCGGCACGTCGGTTCCCACCGTCGTTGGGGCGGCCTGACGATTTCGTCTGCAGGCCCCCGCCCCCTACGATGTCGGGTGGCCCTCGTGTGCTCGCACGCGGAGGCCGACATCTCGCGCGTCACCTCCCTGCGACGAGGCTCGCCTCCGAGCAGGGACGCACCACGGCAGTGACGGTCGCGACCTCCACCAGGTCACGTCCGTCCGGGGTGCGTCGCGGCGCCAGGCAGGTGGGTCCACCCTCACGGGCTCGGGCACCACCGACGAAACTGACAACCACAGATACAGGAGAACGACGATGGCCGTCGTCACCATGCGCCAGCTCCTCGAGAGCGGCGTCCACTTCGGGCACCAGACCCGTCGCTGGAACCCGAAGATGAAGCGCTTCATCATGACCGAGCGCAACGGGATCTACATCATCGACCTGCAGCAGTCGGTGACGTACATCAACAACGCGTTCGAGTTCGTCAAGGAGACCGTCGCCCACGGCGGCACCATCCTCTTCGTCGGCACCAAGCGCCAGGCCCAGGAGCCGATCGCCGAGCAGGCGACGCGCGTCGGGATGCCGTACGTCAACCACCGCTGGCTCGGTGGCATGCTCACCAACTTCCAGACGATCTCCAAGCGCCTCACGCGCCTCAAGGAGCTCGAGGAGATCAACTTCGACGACGTGGCCGGGTCCGGCCGCACGAAGAAGGAGCTCCTCATGATGAAGCGTGAGAAGGACAAGCTCGAGAAGACCCTCGGCGGCATCCGCTCGATGGCCAAGGTCCCCTCCGCGGTGTGGATCGTCGACACCAAGAAGGAGCACCTCGCCGTCGACGAGGCCCGCAAGCTCGGCCTGCCCGTCATCGCGATCCTCGACACCAACTGCGACCCCGACGAGGTCGACTACAAGATCCCCGGCAACGACGACGCGATCCGCTCCGTCACGCTGCTGACCCGGGTCATCGCCGACGCCGTCGCCGAGGGCCTCATGAGCCGCTCGGGTGGCCAGGCCGCCGAGGGTGCCGTCGCGGGCGACGAGCCGCTGGCCGACTGGGAGCGCGAGCTCCTCGCCGGTGACGCGGCCCAGACGACCGAGGCCGCCGCGCCGGAGGCCGGCGAGACCGCCGCCGCCACCGCGCCGGAGGCTGCCGAGGCCGCTCCGGCCGAGGCCGCCGCCGAGACCCAGGCTGCTGCCGAGGTCGAGGTCGCCGAGGCCCCCGCCGCCGAGGCCAGCGAGGCCCCGGCCGAGGCCGAGACCGCCGACAAGGCCTGAGCGACACCCCCGTCCGACACCAGGGAAAAGAGCGATAGGAAGACATGGCGAACTACACCGCCGCTGACATCAAGGCGCTCCGCGAGAAGACCGCGGCCGGCATGATGGACGTCAAGAAGGCCCTCGACGAGGCCGACGGCGACATGGCCAAGGCCGAGGAGATCCTGCGGGTCAAGGGCCAGAAGGGCGTCACCAAGCGCGAGGGGCGCACGGCCTCCAACGGCCTCGTCGCCGCCCGCGCGGGCGCCGGCGAGGGGACCCTCGTCGAGGTCCTCTGCGAGACCGACTTCGTCGCCAAGGGCGAGCGCTTCGGCGCCCTGGCCGACCAGGTCCTCACGCAGGCCGTGGCCGTCAAGGCCGCGGACGCCCAGGCCCTGCTCGCCTCGACGCTCGAGGACGGCAAGTCGGTCAAGGAGCTGCTCGACGAGGCCAACGCCACCATCGGCGAGAAGATCGAGGTCAAGCGGGTCGCCCGCCTCGAGGGCGAGCACGTCGTCTCCTACCTCCACAAGACGAGCCCCGACCTGCCCGCGCAGATCGGTGTCCTCGTCTCGACGAGCGGCGGCGACGAGGGCACGGCCCGCGACGTCGCGATGCACGTCGCGGCGTTCAGCCCGAGCGTCCTCACCCGGGACGAGGTCGACGCCGAGATGGTCGAGAACGAGCGTCGCGTCGCCGAGGCCACGGCCAAGGAGGAGGGCAAGCCCGAGGCCGCCCTCGCCCGGATCGTCGAGGGTCGCGTCAACGGCTTCTTCAAGGAGCAGGTGCTCCTCGAGCAGCCGTTCGCCAAGGAGCCGAAGAAGACCGTCTCCAAGGTGCTCGACGAGGCCGGCGCCACCGCCACCGGCTTCGCGCGCTTCCGCGTCGGGAGCTGACCCGGCGCGCTGCCCGCAGCGCCACCACGAACGCCGCCCCCGGGACCTCCCGGGGGCGGCGTTCGTGGTGTCAGTGCTCGAGCTCGGTGAGGTGCGCGCGGTCGGCAGGCCGCTCGTAGGGCTCGGGCCACCAGTCCTCCACCGACGTGATGCGCCCGTCGGCGTCCATCCCGAAGAGGCAGAGGCCGGTCATCGTCTCGCCGCCGACGGTGAACGTGGTGCGGCTCATCGCCCCCGCCCCGTCGACGAGCACGCGGTCGACCGTGAGGTGCCAGTCGCCCGGGAACTCGCGGTTGAACCGCAGGTAGGCCTCCCGGCCGCGCACGACCTCGTGGGTCTGCGGGACGCGGTAGACGACGTCGGGGGAGAGGGTGGCGGCGAAGGCGTCCCAGTCGCGCGCCTCGGCCGCGGCCCAGTAGGCGCGGACGATGGCCTCGTGGTCCTCGGTGCTCATGGCGCGGACGCTACGCCCCGGCCCCGACAGCCCCGGGGGCTTGCGGCGTCGTGGCACCATGGACCCCAGGGAGGCCACCATGGACGCACGTGAGCACACCGACCGGCACGACCTCGAGCACCGGGTGCACGTCGACCTGCCGCGCATCGCCCCCGAGGACATGGTGACGACGCAGGAGGTCGACGCGGCCCCGGACCCCCGCGGTGGTCGTGACACCGACACCGAGTTCATGCTCCGCAACGCCGGGTTCTGACGCACCATTCGCCAGCCGGGGCGTCCCCGCCTCGCCGGGGTGCCGTGACACACCGGCCGCGCAGGACGACACCGGCCGGACGGCACCTCACCGGCCCGGCGGCCGCCGCTCAGGCGTCGACCACGCCCCGGCCGGTCACCGGCGGGCGGTCGCTCCACGGGAACGAGATCCAGCGGTCGGTGTGCCCCCACGCGTAGTCGGGCACCACGACCGAGCGCGGCTTCGCGTAGATGACGGCCGTGCGGACCCGCCCCACCTTGCCGGCGCAGAACTCCTGCACCGACGCCAGGGTCAGCCCGGTGTCGGCGACGTCGTCGGCCACGAGGACCGTCGCGTCGTGGAGGTCGACGAAGTCCGGCGCCGGGGGCAGGATGCGCGGCACCTCGAGGCGCTCGTCGACGCCGGTGTAGAACTCGACGTTCATCGTGTACGTGTTCTTCACCCCGAGCGCGTAGCCCAGCGCGCCGCCGACGATGAGGCCGCCGCGGGCGATCGACAGGACCATGTCGGGGACGCCGTCGGCGGCGACCTGCTCGGCCAGCGACCACACGGCCTCGTCGAACCGCTCCCAGGTCAGCACCTCGCGCTCGGCGCGCTCCTCGTCCACGCACGGCATCCTCGCAGGACGGTGTTACCGGCGGGTTTCCCGGTTGGGACCGGGCCGCCGGGGTGTGACAGGATCGGGCGACCGCTGTGCACCACCGCCGAGGAGGCCCTGTGACCACGCCTGCCACCGCCGAGGCTCCGGCCCCCACCGCGACCCACGGGCGGTCGCGCCGGGTCCTGCTCAAGCTCTCCGGCGAGGTGTTCGGGGGCGGCAAGGTCGGGGTCGACCCCGACGTCGTGCGCGGCATCGCCCGCCAGATCGCCGAGGCCGTCCGCGAGGGCATCGAGGTCGCCATCGTCGTCGGCGGCGGCAACTTCTTCCGCGGCGCCGAGCTCCAGCAGAAGGGCATGGACCGCGCCCGCGCCGACTACATCGGCATGCTCGGCACCGTGATGAACTGCCTCGCCCTCCAGGACTTCCTGGAGAAGGAGGGGGTGGACACCCGCGTCCAGAGCGCGATCACGATGGGCCAGGTCGCCGAGCCGTACATCCCGCGCCGCGCCATCCGCCACCTCGAGAAGGGCCGGGTCGTCATCTTCGGCGCCGGGGCGGGCATGCCCTACTTCTCCACCGACACGGTGAGCGCCCAGCGGGCCCTCGAGTGCAGCTGCGACGCGGTGCTCATGAGCAAGAACGGCGTCGACGGCGTCTACGACTCCGACCCGCGGACCAACCCCGACGCGCGCAAGCTCGACCAGGTGACGTTCGCCGAGGCCCTGCGCAGCGGCCTCAAGGTCGTCGACGCCGCGGCCTTCAGCCTCTGCATGGACAACGGGCTCCCGATGGTCGTCTTCGGGATGGAGGGCGACGGCAACATCACCCGCGCCCTGCGCGGTGAGCCCATCGGCACGCTCGTGTCGGCCGGCTGACCCGCCGTGACCTGCACCGCCTGACACACTGGACCCGCAGCGCCGCGACCGCGACGCCGACCGAAGGAGACCGACCCCGATGATCGACGAGACCCTCTTCGAGGCCGAGGAGAAGATGGAGAAGGCCGTCGAGGTCGCCAAGGAGAACTTCGCCGGCATCCGCACCGGTCGTGCGCACCCGGGGATGTTCCAGAAGGTCATGGTCGACTACTACGGCGCGCCGACCCCGCTCCAGCAGCTCGCGTCGTTCCAGACGCCCGAGGCCCGCACGATCATCATCAGCCCGTTCGACAAGGGGTCGATGCACGCCATCGAGAAGGCCATCCAGCAGGCCGACCTCGGGGTCAACCCGAGCAACGACGGCAACATCATCCGCTGCACGATGCCGCTGCTCACCGAGGAGCGCCGCCGGGAGTACGTGAAGATGGCGCACACCGAGGCCGAGGAGGCCAAGGTCTCGGTCCGCAACATCCGCCGGACCGCCAAGACCTCCCTCGAGAAGCTCGTCAAGGACGGCGAGGTCGGGGAGGACGAGGGCACCCGCGCCGAGAAGGAGCTCGAGTCGGTCACCAAGCGGCACGTCGAGCAGATCGACGAGCTGCTCAAGCACAAGGAAGCCGAGCTCCTCGAGGTCTGACCCGACGATGCCCGACGCCCCTTCCGCACCCGAGCCCGACGCCGAGGACCGCCCCGACTTCGGGGTCGTGACCACCGAGGTGCCCGGACCCGACGCCGTGGGCGACCCCGCCGAGCACACCACCGACGAGGCCGAGGACGCCCCCCGGCGCACCCCGAGCGCCGGCCGCGACCTGCGTGCGGCGGTCGGGGTCGGGCTGCTCCTCGGCGCGCTGGTCATCGCCTCCCTCGTCATCGACGCCCGGGCCTTCCTCGTCGTCGTCATCGCGGCGATGGTCCTGGGCGCCTGGGAGGTCCGCCGGGCCGTGGCCACCAAGGGCATCCGCGTGCCCCTCGTCCCGCTCGTGCTCGGCAGCATCGGGATGATCGCCGCGGCCTACCTGCGCGGCGCCGAGGCCCTCGTCATCACCTTCGGGCTGACCGTCGTCGGGATGCTCGTCTGGCGGGTGGCCGACGGCCTCCTCGGCGCGGCCCGCGACCTCGCGGCCTCCTCGCTCGTCGCGTTCTACCCGGTCTTCCTCGGCGGGTTCGCCGCCCTGATGCTCGCCTCGCCCGACGACGGCCGGCAGCGCATCATCACCTTCGTCCTCGTCACCGTGTCCTCCGACATCGGCGGCTACGCCGTCGGGGTGCGCTTCGGCAGGCACCCGATGGCGCCCTCGCTCAGCCCGAAGAAGTCCTGGGAGGGCTTCGCGGGGTCCGTCGCCACGTGCGCCGTCGTGGGTGCGGTCTCGTTGCCGCTGCTGCTCGACGGTGCCTGGTGGGCCGGGGCCGCGCTCGGGACCGTCGCCGCGGCCGCTGCGACCACGGGGGACCTCATCGAGTCGAGCATCAAGCGCGACCTCGGCATCAAGGACATGGGCACGCTGCTGCCCGGTCACGGCGGGCTGATGGACCGCCTCGACTCGCTCGTCGTCGTCGCGCCGGTGGCCTGGGCCCTGCTGCTCTGGTTCGTGCCCGTGGGCTGACCGCCCGTGGGCTGACCGCCCATGGGCTCCGCCGCCCACCCCACCGCACACCACGGTGGAGCCGTCGGACCCGGCCGCTCCGGGCAACCGGGCCCGACGGGGTCAGCTGGCCCGGCGCCCGCTGGAGCGGCCGAGCATCCCCTCGAGCAGCGGGGTCGGACGCACCTCGAGGGAGCCGTCCTCCTGCTCCTCGGTGAGGCAGGTGATCTCGCGGTGGTACCAGTGGTAGACGTGCGGCGAGACCGGCCCGGTGCCGTCGTCGTACATCTCGGCGGCGAACGCCGGCACGAGCTCGAGGGCGAGCCGGGTCTCGGCCGGGGTCGCGCAGGTCTGCAGCACGATCGCGTGGCGGTGGGGCATCGCGAAGACGATGCCGCCGTGGAGGTCGGCCTTCGGCATCCAGCGCGCGACGGCCTCCATGAGGAAGCGGGCGAAGGACGCGGTGTAGGCCGAGTCGCTGACCAGGGCGGTGACCGTGCGGCGGCCGGACCCGAGCCTGACGACCTCGACGTCGGCGGTGTCCATCTCGCGCACGAGGTTGGACCGGCCGATCTCCATGAGCGTCGACATCGTGCGCCGGGTCGCGGCCAGCCGCGAGTCCGGGAGGGTGACGACCGTCGTCGGGAGATCGAGAGTGAGCACCTCGTCGATGTGGTCCGTGAACGGCACGACGTACGAGAAGCCGAGGCCGGTGCCGTGCAACCGGTCCCGCGCGACGAGCCGCGAGGTGAGCGCGGCGTCGAACTGCTCGACGGTCAGCGAGTCGACGTCGGTCTCGGCCGCGGCGGTGAGCCGCTCGAGGTGGGCGCGCACCGCCTCGTCGAGCGACGCGCCGTCCGCGTCGACGTCCGGCACCGGGAGGAGCGGACGGCGGACCGACGGCGAGGTGGTGGTGGACTGGGCGGAACCCCCTGCGGGCGCGCGCCAGCGATCGAACAGGCCCATGGCCTTGCCTTTCCCTGCATCTTCGCTCCCCCTGCGGAGCGAAGTTAAAGGAAGGGTAAAGCCACCGGGGTCGTCCGCGCGGCCGATCGGCGGAATCGGCCGAACGGACAGGCCCGGGGGGCCGTTGGTGCCGCGTGCCGAGGGCAGGGGCGGCGTCCGGGTTGGGTCGATGCCGCCCGCGCCTGCGAGAATCGGGGGACCATGCCCGATCTCCCCGAGCCCTCGACCCGCCCCGTTCCCGGCCAGCTGACCATGGTCGCGCCGCGGCGCGGGAAGCCGCCGCGCCACCTCGCCGACCTGTCGGTGCAGGAGCGGCGCGAGGCGGTCGCCGCGCTCGGGCACCCGGCCTTCCGCGCCAACCAGCTCTCGACGCACTACTTCGAGCGGCTCGTCGACGTCCCCGAGGAGATGACCGACCTCCCGAAGGCGGTCCGCGACGACCTCGTCCGCGACCTCCTGCCCCCGCTGCTCACGCCCGTGCGCTCGATCACCGCCGACGAGGGCGCCACCGTCAAGCAGGTGTGGCGGCTCTTCGACGGCGCGCTCGTCGAGTCGGTCATCATGCGCTACCCGCACCGGGTCACCGTGTGCATCTCCAGCCAGGCCGGCTGCGGGATGAACTGCCCGTTCTGCGCCACCGGCCAGGAGGGCCTGACCCGCAACATGTCGGCCGGCGAGATCGTCGAGCAGGTCGTCGCCGCGGCCCGGCTGCTCCGCCACGGCGGGCTGCCGGAGATCGGGTCGAGCACCGAGGGTGCCGCGCTCGGTGAGGAGGCCGACGACTCCGCCGAGCCCACCGGCCCGACCCGGGTCAGCAACGTCGTCTTCATGGGGATGGGCGAGGCCCTGGCCAACTACAAGGCGGCGATCGGCGCCATCCGCCGGCTCACCGAGGCACCGCCGTCCGGCTTGGGCATCTCGGCCCGCGGCATCACCATGTCGTCGGTCGGGCTCGTGCCCGGCATCGACAGGCTGGCGGCCGAGGGCATCCCGGTGACCCTCGCCCTCTCGCTGCACGCCCCGGACGACGAGCTGCGTGACGAGCTGGTCCCCATCAACACCCGGTGGAAGGTCGACGAGGCCATCGACTCCGCGTACCGGTACTACGAGGCGACCGGCCGCCGCGTCAGCATCGAGTACGCGCTGATCCGCGACATCAACGACCAGGCGTGGCGGGCCGACCTGCTCGGCGAGAAGCTCGCCGCCCGCGGCCGGGGCTGGGTGCACGTCAACCCGATCCCGCTCAACCCGACGCCGGGGTCGAAGTGGACGGCCTCGCGCCGCGGCGTGGAGCAGCAGTTCGTCGAGCGGCTGCGCGCGCACGGCATCCCCACCACGGTGCGCGACACCCGCGGCTCGGAGATCGACGGTGCCTGCGGCCAGCTGGCCGCCTCGACGGCCTGAGCCACACCCACTGACGGCGGTCGGTCCTGCGGGTTACGCTCCGCACATGCGACGCCGCCTGCTCGGAGCCGCCGCGGTCCTGGCCGTGGCGCTGAGCGGGTGCGCGACGTCCGGTGAGCTCCCGGCGAACCTGCGCGAGAAGAGCTCCCACGACGCGGCGCACGCAGCGGCCAGCGCCACGCCCTCGGCGACGCCCACCCGCCCCGACGTCCCGCTGCGGGAGGGGGAGCGGTTCGCCGAGGTCCGCCTGTCCGCGCCGTACACACCGACGGCGCCCACGGCGAAGGGTACCGACGACTACCGCTGCTTCCTCCTCGACCCCGAGCTGGCCACCGACCAGCTCGTGAGCGGCGTCGACATCCGGCCCGACAACGCGGCCCTGGTCCACCACGTCATCGTCTCGCGCGTCGCGCCGGACGAGATCGCCGAGGCGGAGCGCCTCGATGCGGCGGACCCCGGCGACGGCTGGACCTGCTTCGGCGGCAGCGGGGTCCAGGGCGTCGGGGTCGACCTCGACGACGCCGACTGGGTCGGGGCCTGGGCCCCCGGCGGTGGCGAGCGGGTCATGGCCGAGGACATCGGCATCCCGCTCGAGGCCGGCAGCAGGCTCGTCGTCCAGATGCACTACAACCTCCTCGCGGGCAGCGGCACCGACCGGAGCACGGTCCGGCTGCGCCTGTCGGAGGCGGCCGGGAGCCGCAAGAAGGCCCTCGACACGATGCTCCTGCCGGCGCCCGTCGAGCTGCCCTGCCGTGACAACCGGACCGCGGGACTGTGCAGCCGGGTCGTCTCGGTGGCCGACGTCTCCCGCCGGTTCGACGAGCGGCCGGCCACCGCCGACATGCTGCACTGGCTCTGCGGCCCCGTCGCGCCCGGACCCGTGCAGAGCTGCACCCGGACGGTGCGCGAGCCCGGCACCATCCGGGCGGTCTCGGGGCACATGCACCTGCTCGGGCGGGCCATCAGCGTCGACGTCGCCAAGGGCAGCGCGAGCGCGCAGCGCGTGCTCGACATCGCGAACTGGGACTTCGACGACCAGGGCAGCATCCCCCTCGCGAAGCCCGTGAAGGTCGCCGCCGGGGACGAGATCACCGTCAGCTGCCGCCACGACCAGTCGCTGCGCGACGTGCTGCCCGCCTTCGAGGGGCAGCAGGAGCGCTACGTCGTCTGGGGCGAGGGCACGACCGACGAGATGTGCCTCGGCATCGTCCTGCTCACCCGGCCCTGACGCGTCCGTGACGGGTCCCCGACGCCCGGCTGTCGGGGAGGTGGCGGGTCGCCGTCGTGGTGTCGGCGCGGCCCTGGGGGCGAGACTGGGCCGGTGACACTTCGTGAGCTGCGGCTCCGGCGCGGCTGGAGCCAGGAACAGCTGGCCGACGCCAGCGGCGTGAGCGTGCGGACCATCCAGCGGATCGAGGGTGGCCGGCCCCCCGGGCGCGCCACCGCGGCCGCCCTCGCCGGGGCCCTCGAGGTCGACCCCGCGCTCCTGGTCGATCCGGCAACCGAGCCGGTGCACCCCGCCGGACCAGCGCCCGACGTCCCCTTCACGGAGGCGCTGCGCCGCGGGGTGAGCGGGTGGGGCGACTTCGAGGGTCGGGCCAGCCGCTCGGAGTTCTGGTTCGTGCTCCTGGCGGTCCTCGTCGTGGCCGGGGCGCCGGCCGCCCTCGACGAACGGCTCGGCGCGGCCGTCCTCACGCTCTGCCTCGTCCCCCTGCTCGCCGTCGGGACCCGACGCCTGCGCGACGCCGGGCAGAGCCCGTGGTGGCAGCTCTTCTACCTCGCGCCGATGGGCTTCGTCGTCGTGTTCACGCTGATGGCGATGCGGGGGAGGGCCGAGGAGCCGGTCCCGGCCGGCCCGAGCCGCCCGTGAGGACGGCGGCCGCCTCGGACACGTCGTCGACGAGGTGGACCTGCTCGGCCATCGGGCGACCGGCGGCGAGGGCGCTCAGCGCCGGCCACACCGGGACGGTCTCGTTCCAGTGCCGGCGGCCGACGAGCACGAGCTGCGGCAGCGGAGCGCCGTCCGTCGGCTCGACGCCGTAGTAGAGCCGGGTCGCGGCCTGGAAGACCTCCTGCACCGTGCCGGCCGCCCCCTCGAGCACGACCACTCCGGCCGTGCACCGGGCGAGCAGGCCGTCCTCGCGGATGGCGTTGGAGAAGAACTTCGCGATGCCGTCGCAGAACACGTTCGGCGGCTCGTGGCCGTAGAACCACGTCGGGATGCCGATGCTGCGGGGTGCCGCGCCGGGCGTCGTGCCGGCCGGCGGCACCCCCAGGCGGTCGCGGACGTCGAGGGCGAGGGCGGCCCAGGCCCGGACGTCGGGCCGGAACGAGGGCACCGCGTGGAGGGCCTCGAGGGCGTCGGCGAGGGTGTCGGCGGTGGGGGCCAGCGCCCCGAGGTTCGCGGCCTCCATCGCTCCCGGGCCGCCACCGGTGGCCACGACGAGCCCGCTGCGGGCCAGGGCGTGACCCAGCGCCGCGGCCCGGGCGAACACCGGGTCGGTGCGCACCAGGGCGTGTCCGCCCATGACCCCGACGACGGGGAAGGAGCCGAGGAGGTCGGTCAGGGCGTCCCCGACGGAGTCGTCGTGGACGGCCCGCAGCAGGGTGACGAACGCGTCGTGGCCCACGCTGGCGTCGCGGGACCAGCGGTACGCGCGGGCGTCGGGGGTGGACTCGTACCCGGTCTCGCGCAGGCCGTCGTAGAGCTCGTCGGCGGAGTAGAGGGTGGCGCGGTAGGGGTCCACCGGCGCCCGCGGGTCGGTCGGGAAGACGAGGGCTCCGTGCTCGCGGAGGTGGTGCTCGAGGCCGTCCGGCAGGCGGCCGCCGAGGACGACGAGGCCCTCGACGTCGTCACGGCGCAACAGCCGGTCGAGCCGGTCGGTGAGGTCGAGGTCCTGGAGGCGCAGGCCCCGCAGCGAGGTCCCGGCGTCGAGCGCCGCGTCGAGGGCGGCCAGGGTCTCGATCTCGCGCACGCCGCGAACCTACCCGCGTCGGGCGTGCCCGCGGGCGATCAGGGGGTGACGACGACGCCCTCCGGCAGGTCCTCGAGACGGCCGACGAGGTGACCGGGCGGGGGCGCGTCCGTGACGACACCCGAGACGGCGTCCCAGCCGCAGAGCAGCACCGGTGCCGAACCACGGAACTTGCTCTCGTCGACGAGGAGCACCGTGCGCTGGGCGATGGCCATCAGGGCGAGCTTCGTGGGGCGCTCGTGGTCGGTGGAGACGTAGATGCCGTGCTCGTCGGCGGCCGCGGCGCCGAGGAAGAGCGTGTCGATGCGCAGCCCGCGGGTGGCCTCCACCGTGCGCGGACCGACGAAGGCCTGGCTGTCGGTGAGCAGCTCGCCACCGAGGCCGACGAGCCGGGTCATGCCGCGGGCCAGGGCCAGCTGCATGACGGGCACGGAGTGGGTGACGACCGTGCCGCGGAAGTCCTCGGGCAGGGCCTGCATCGCCGCGTAGGTCGTCGTCCCGGCATCGACGGCCACGGTCGCCGTCGGGGACAGGCCCCGGACGGCCGCCGTGCCGATGGCCCGCTTGCCGGGCGCGTGGTCCTCGGCGCGGCTCGTGAACGCGGGGGAGTGCAGGGCCGGGCGCAGGCCGCTCACGCCACCGTGGACGACACGGACGTGGCCGTCGCCGGCGAGCTTGCGCAGGTCGCGCCGGATGGTCATGTCGGAGACGCCGAGTCGCCGGGTCAGCTCGGTCACGGAGACGAAGCCCGCGTGCTCGACGCTCGCGAGGATGCTGCGGCGCCGCTCGGCGGCCGTCGTGGGCCGGTCGCCGTCGGTCAGGGGCATCGTCTCGGGCACGGCAGCATCATACGGGGTTTTCCGACACGGACCTGTTGACTTTCCAACATCGTGCGATAAAGTTCCAACATCGATCACCCGGGACGAAGGAGTCTTGATCGCATGACCGGTGAGAGCACCCTCGACGCGGTCTTCGTGGGCGTCGCCACCCTCGACGCCATCGCCCTCGTCCCGGCCTTCCCGGGGGCCGACGAGCGCGTCGTCGCCGACGAGGTCGTGTACGCGGGGGGTGGGCCGGCAGCGACCTCCGCGGTCGTCGCCGCGAGGATGGGGGTGCGCACCGCCTTCGTCGGCACCGTGGGGGACGACGACAACGGCCGCGCCGTCCTCGACGGTCTGCGTGCCGAGGGCGTCGACGTCAGCGGCGTCAGCGTCCTCGCCGGCACCTCCACCGCGGCGAGCGTCGTCGTCGTCGACCGGGCCCGCGGCACCCGCGCCATCTGCAACCGGCCGGCCCCGCAGGTCGACGTCTCGCGCGGCGCCGAGGTGCTCGCCGCCGCACCGGTCGTCCACGCCGACCACGCCGGCTGGGAGCCCCTGATGCGCTCCGGCCTCCTGCGGCCCGGACAGCTTTTGTCCCTCGACGCCGGGAACGACGTCCCGGGCCTCGACCTCGCGGCCGTGGACCTCTACGTCCCCACCGTCGAGGCCCTCGCCAGGCGGTACGGCGCCGGCCGGCCCGTGGCGGAGCTCCTCGCGTCTGCGGTGGCCGAGGGGGCACGCACCGTCGTGGCCACCGACGGCTCGCGCGGGTCCTGCGCCCTGACGGCCGACGGGCGCACGGCGCACGCCCCGGCCCACCGCGTCGACGTCGTGAGCACCCTCGGTGCCGGCGACGTCTTCCACGGTGCGCTCGTCACCGCGGTCGTCCACGGGCTCCCACTCACCGAGCAGCTCGCCTTCGCCAACGTCACGGCGGCCCTCTCCTGCCGTGGCCTCGACGGGCGCTCGCGCATCCCCGGCCCGGACGAGGTCCGGGCCGCGCTCGCCGCCCACCCGTGACGCCTCCGCCCCCTTCCACCACCCGGACCGACCCCGCAGCCTCAGGAGCCCCGATGACCGACCCGACCACCACGACCTCGACCTCCACCCGGTTCGGCCTCGACGCGGTCGCCCGACCCGGCGGGGGGTTCGCGATGCTGGCCGTCGACCAGCGCGAGGCGATGCGCGCGATGTTCGCCGAGCACCAGGAGGCGCCGGTCCCCGACGAGCAGCTGCGCGACTTCAAGGTCGCCGCGACGCGCATCCTCACGCCGCACGCCTCGGCCGTCCTCGTCGACAAGCAGTTCGCCTTCGACGCGGTTGTCGACGCGGGGGCCGTCGCGCCCTCCTGTGGGCTCATCGCCGCCGCCGACCACTTCGTCGCCGGCAACGGCGAGTTCGTCACCGCGGTCGAGATCGACCGTGACGTCGACCCGGCCGCCGTCCGCGAGCAGGGCGCCGTCGCGATGAAGCTCCTCGTCATCCACCGCCCGGACGAGCCGGCCGCCGGTCGGGTCGCCATGGTCGAGGAGTTCGTCGACCGCTGCCGCGCCGCCGGCCTCGTGAGCATCATCGAGCCGGTCGCCAAGGCACCTCGCGGCGGCGGCGACTGGGACTGGGACGCCTGCGTCGTCGAGGCGGCCCGCGAGCTCGGCTCGCTCGGTGCCGACCTGTACAAGGCCGAGGTCCCGCTCAAGGGCGAGGGTGCCGAGGACGACATCCGCCGGGCGTGCGCGCAGATCACCGAGGCCGTCACCTCGCCCTGGGTCGTCCTCTCCTCGGGCGTCCCGGCCGAGCTCTTCCCGCGGGCCGTCGAGCTCGCCTGCCGGGAGGGCGCCTCGGGCTTCCTCGCCGGGCGGGCGGTGTGGGCCTCGGTCATCGGCAGCGACGACGTCGAGCGTGACCTCCACGAGGTCTCCGTCCCCCGCCTGCAGCACCTCGCCGGCATCGTCGACGGGCTGGTGCGCCGATGAGCACCCGCGCCCCCCGGGTCGTCCTCGTCGCCACCGCGCGCCCCACCTTCGCCGTCGACGTCGCGGAGAAGCTCGCCACCGAGGCGCGCTCCCTGCTCGTCGACCTCGGGGCCGAGGTCACCGGCCCCGATGGCCTCGTCATGACGCCGGAGGACGTCGCCACCGCCAAGCGCTTCGTCGCCGAGCCCGCCGACCTCGTCGTCAACGTCTGCGCGTCCTTCTCCGACGCCACACCCGCGCTCGAGCTGTACGGCGACCTCGACACCCCCGTCCTCCTGTGGTCCTTCCGCGAGCCCGGTCCGGTCGGTGACCGCCTGTGGCTCAACTCGATGTGCGGCGCCAACCTCTTCGGCCACGCCCTCGTCGTGCACGCCGGGCGGACCCCACGGCTCCTCCTCGGCGACCCGCACGAGGCGCAGACCCGCGCCACCCTCGGAGCCGCCCTGGCCGGCGACCTCCCGCCGGCCGTCCCGGTGCCCACGACGCGCGGACCGCGCGCCGACCGCGCCGACGTCGAGCCCGCCCTCGCCGGCCTGCGCGGGCGCCGCCTCGGTCTCGTCGGCGACGCACCCCCCGGCTTCACCCCGAGCCGCTACGACGGCGACCTCCTCAGCGAGCTGTTCGGCCTCGAGGTCGAGGAGCTGACGGTCGAGCGGATGTTCTCGCGCATCGAGGAGGTCGACGACGCCGTGGCCCGCCGGGAGCACGACGCCGCCCTCGCCGCCCAGCCGAGCCTCGGCTCCGTCGATGCCGGCCAGGCCCTCACCTCGGCGCGCATCACGGCGGCCATGCGGGAGTGGCGCGACGTCGGGTCGCTCTCCGGCCTGGCGATCCGCTGCTGGCCGGAGTTCCCGACCGAGCTCGGCGCCTGCCCGTGCTCCTCGCTCTCGCGGGTCGCCGACGAGGGCACCCCGACCGCGTGCGAGCGCGACGTGTACGGCGCCGTGACGATGCTCCTCATGGAGGCCCTCGGTGCGGGCACGACCTACCTCGTCGACACCGTCGAGCTCGTCGCCGAGGACAACGTGGTCCGGCTGTGGCACTGCGGCGCCGCCGCCACCTCCCTCGCCGCCGACCCGGGGGAGGCCACCCAGGCGACGCACTGCAACCGCAAGCTCGGCGTCGCCGGCAACTTCCCGCTGCGCACCGGACCCGTCTGCCTCGCGCGGCTCACCGAGGACCCCGAGCGGCCCGGCCGGCTGCGCCTCCTGCTCGCCGCGGGCGAGTCGGTGGCCGAGCCGAACCGCTTCCAGGGCAACACCGCCGCCGTCCGCCTCACCGCCGACGCCCCGACCTTCGTCACCGGTCTCGTGACCGGCGGCTTCCCCCACCACACGGTCATCGCCTGGACCGACGTCCGCCCGCAGCTGCGCGCGGTCGCCGACCTGCTGGACATCGCCGTCGTGGACTGGGACACCACCGCAGGAACCGAAGGAGACGACGATGTCTGACCCGCGCACCACGACCCGCCGACGGCTGCTCTCCGGCCTGGGCGCCCTCGGCGTCGGAGGGGCCCTCTCGGCCTGCGTCGGACCGACGATCACCGGGCGGGGCGCCGCCGCCTCGGCGGGCGCCGAGGCCGCCGTCCTGCCCGCGGTGTCGGCGGACAAGGCGACCGGCACGGTGTCCTTCGCGCACTGGAGGGCCGAGGACAAGGCGGTCTTCGACACCCTCATCGCCGAGTTCCGGACTCAGAACCCCGAGGCGGACGTCGTCCAGGACATCGCGCCCTCCAACGACTACCAGAGCACCGCGCTCCAGAAGATCCGCGGGGGCCAGATCGGGACCGCCTTCGTCGCCTTCCGCGGCGCGCAGTTCGTCGCGATGAACAAGGCCGGCATCTACGCCGGCCTCGGGGCCCAGCCCTTCGTCGACTCCTACTTCGCCGAGCTCGTCAAGGCCGGCCAGGCGGAGAGCCGGGCGCAGATGGGCCTGCCGTACCAGCTCGTCTTCAACATGCCGATCTTCAACGAGGACGCGTTCGAGAGCGCAGGCGTCGGCGAGACGCCGAAGGACTGGGACGGCTTCCTCGCGCTCTGCGAGACCCTCAAGGGCAAGGGACTGGTCCCCATCGCGTGGCCCGGTGGGGAGCCGGCCAACTCGGGGCAGCTCATCAACTCGATGGTCATGAACGCGATGCCCACGGACACCGCCTTCGCCGACATCGAGGCCGGCCGGGCCAAGGTCACCGACGACTGGTTCCTCGGCGTCCTCGGCCAGTACGGCCAGCTCGCACCGTACTTCGAGCCCAACTCCACCGGCACGAGCTCCGAGCCGCTGCAGCAGCTCTTCGCCAGCGGCAAGGCCGCCATGCTCGCGACCGGGTCCTTCCACATCAGCGCCGTCCGCAAGCTCGGCGCGAAGTTCCCCATCGGGCTCGTCGCGCCGATCACCGTCGCCGCTGACGAGGCGCGCTACGAAGGGGTCTACAACGCGACCTTCATCCTCGGCGTCAACGCCGCGGGGGAGGGCCAGCAGGCCGCGCTGAAGTGGCTGGAGTTCCTCTCGGACCCGGTGAACGCCGCGACGTACGCCAACGGCACCGCCCAGCACGTCACCGTCAAGGACGTCGACTACACGAACGCCGACCTCCGGCACACGGCGCCGTGGCTGGAGAAGAAGACCCTGCTCGCCCCCCGCTTCCAGTTCAACGACCTCGACATCCGCGCCGCGGTCGAGGCCGCGTGCGTCGCCGTGGTCTCCGGTACCTCCCCGGACCAGGCGGCCTCCGAGGCCCAGGGCGTCATCGACCAGAAGCTGCGCTGACCATGTCGACCACCCTCACCCCACAGACCCCCGCGGCCGCGCCCCCGGGCGACCGGAGCCCGGCCCGCGCCGGCCGGCGCCGCGACCCGAACTCGCCGCACCCCGCCCTGTGGCTCTTCCCCGTGCCGGCGCTGGTCCTCTACGTGACGTTCTTCGTCGTCCCCACCGTGCAGGGCGTCGTCTACGCCGTCACCGACTGGGACGGCTTCAGCCCGACGGCCGCGTTCGTCGGCGCCGACAACTTCACGAACATCGCGACGAACGACAGCCTGTTCCGCAACGCCCTCGTCAACAACCTCAAGTTCATGCTCGTGGTCGTCGTGGCCCAGACGGTGTTCTCGCTCGCGCTCGCCGTCTTCCTCACGAAGAACAGCAAGTCGTCGGTGGCCCTGCGCTCGATCTTCTTCTTCCCCACGATCCTCTCGAGCGTCAGCGTCGCCTTCGTGTGGAAGTTCGTCTACGACCCGAACTTCGGTCTCGTGAACTCCGTCCTCGGGGCGCTCGGCCTCGACCGCTTCCAGGGCGCCTTCCTCGGCAACGACGCCCAGGCCATCTACTGGGTGGCGCTCACCCAGGTGTGGTTCCACGTCGGCCAGATGATGATCATCTACGTCGCCGGGCTCCAGGCCATCCCCGCCGAGCTCTACGAGTCCGCCCAGACCGACGGCGCGACCCGGTGGCAGCAGTTCCGCCACGTCACCCTGCCGATGGTCGCCCCGGCGACCGCCGTGGTCATGGCCTACACGACCGTCCAGTCGTTCAAGGCCTTCGACCTCATCCTCGGCCTCGGCGGCAACCCGCCGAAGGGGTCGCTCGACATCCTCTCGACGCGCATCTACTCCGGCTTCGCCAACTCCGACTTCGGGTACGCCGCCGCCGAGTCGCTCGTCTTCATGGCCCTCATCGCCACCATCACCTGGCTCCAGCGCCGGGCCGTCCGCGCCAGCAGCCCGGACGCGTGAGGAGAGAACAGTGACCTACACCCTGACCCGTCGTGCCGTCCTCGGCATCTACGCCGTCCTCGTCCTCGTGCCGCTCGTCGTCGTGGTCTTCGGATCCTTCAAGACCAGCCAGGACCTCTTCGCCTCGCCGTTCGCGCCGCCGACCGACTGGCAGCTCGACAACTACAAGACGGTCGTGGGGGAGTCCGGCCTCGGGGTCGCGTTCCGCAACAGCGTCGTCGTGACCGCGCTGTCGGTGCCCCTCACCCTCTTCGTCTCGAGCCTCGCGTCCTACGGCATCAGCCGCACCCGCGGGTGGAGGAGCGGGCTGCTCTTCGGCTTCATCGTCCTCGGGATGGCGGTGCCGGCCCAGGCGAACATGATCCCGCAGTACGTCCAGTTCGAGACCTTCGGGCTGACCAACAGCCTCCTCGGGCTCGTCCTCATCAACATCGTCGTCACCCTGCCCATCGCGGTCTTCATCCTCACCGGCTTCCTCAAGACCCTGCCCAAGGAGCTCTTCGAGGCGGCGGCCGTCGACGGCTCCGGACCCTGGCGCACCTACAGGTCGGTCGTCGTCCCGGTGTCGGTCCCGTCCCTCGCGGCCACGGCGATCTTCCTCTTCGTCATCCACTGGAACGACCTGCTCTACCCGCTGCTCTTCATCAACGAGGCCGAGAAGCGCACGATCCCCGTCGCCCTCCTGTCCTTCCAGGGCGAGTTCCTCACCGACTACCCGCTGCTGTTCACCGGTGTCGTCGTCGCCTCCGCGCCGATCGTCATCACCTACGTGTTCCTGCAGCGCTACTTCGTCGCCGGGATCACCGCCGGCGCCGTGAAGGGCTGAGCATGACGCACACCGCCGCTCCCACCGCCACCGTCCTCCTGCGCCGGGTGCGCGGCGTCGAGGACGACGGACGCAGCGTCCGGCTGGTCGTCGACGCCCTCCCGGGTGTCCAGCTCGGGATGATGCCCGGCTGGCTGACCGGCGAGCCGCTCGAGGAGCAGGGCGTCGAGACGCAGATGCCCAACCTGCCCGACATCACCCTGCCGCCCACCGACGTCACCGCCTTCGAGCTCGCGGTCAGCGCCCCGCTGCCGCACACGCTCCGGCTCGTGCTCGCCCCCGCGGGCGACCCTGCCCTCGCCGACGACGGCACCGATCTCGGCATCGTCGTGGACGCCGGCCCCGACCCGCAGCCCCTGACCGTCGAGGAGGAGCCCGACCGGGTCGTCGTCTCGACGCCGGCGCTGCGCCTCGAGGTCGGTCGCGCGCCGTTCACGCTCCGACTGCTCGACCGTGCCACCGGAGCCACCGTCCTGCGCACCGCCGACCGGCTGCGCCAGGTCGCCGGGCTCCTCACCGCCCCCTCGGTCGTCGCCGCCCACGGTTCGACGACCCTCAACCTCGAGCTCGGGCCGGACGAGGACGTCCTCGGATTCGGCGAGCAGTTCGGCCGGCTCGTGAAGAACGGCCAGCTCCTCACCCTGCGCAGCGAGGACGCCTGCGGCACCGGCACCGGACTCGCCTACAAGCCGGTCCCGGTGTGGCACTCCTCGTCCGGCTACACGGGCTTCCTCAACACCGGCGCCGTCGTGACCGCCGACGTCGGCCACTCCCGGCCCTCGGTCCTCTCCCTCGGCGTGGCCGACCCCGCGGTGGACCTCTACGTCGTCGCGGGGGAGGAACCCGCCGCGCGACTGTCCGCCTACACCGCCCTCACCGGTCGGGCCGACGTGCCGGAACCGTGGGCCTTCGGCTACTGGATGGGCCGGTGCCGGTACCACACGAGCACAGAGATGCTCGAGGTCGCGCGCAGCGCCCGCGAGCACGCGGTGCCGATGGACGTCCTGCACCTCGACCCCGACTGGCTCGTCGTCGACCGGCTCAACACCGACTTCATCTGGAACGAGGAGCGGTTCGGTCCACGCAAGCAGCTCGTCGAGGACCTCGCCGAGCAGGGGCTGCGCCTCTCGGTCTGGGAGCTGCCCTACGTCGACCCCGCCTCGCCGATCTTCGCGGAGGCCGAGCGCGCGGGGTACCTCGTGCGCCGGGTCGACGGCAGCCTCGCGGGGATCCAGAAGACGCCGACGCCCGACGGGCGGATGCGCGCCCTCGTCGACTTCACGAACCCCGCGGCGAAGCGGTGGTGGCAGGAGATGCACCGCGAGTTCCTCGCCGACGGGGTCGCCGTCTTCAAGACCGACTTCGGCGAGGCCCTGCCCGACGACGTGGCGCTCTTCGACGGCACGCCGCCGCACCAGGCGCACAACCTCTACCCCCTGCGGTACAACGGCGCCGTCTCCGAGGCCATCCGCGAGTTCACGGGGCGGGCACCCCTCGTCTGGGGCCGCAGCGGCTGGGCCGGCTCCCACCGCTACCCCGGGCAGTGGGGCGGCGACGCCGAGTCGACGGTCGCCGGGATGCAGGCGACGGTCCGCGGCGGCCTCTCCTACGCGATGAGCGCACCGGGCTTCTGGAGCCACGACATCGGGGGCTTCTTCGGGCCCGAGCTGAGCCCTGAGCTCTACGTCCGCTGGACCCAGATGGGTGCGCTGTCCCCGCTGATGCGGGCCCACGGGCTGCGTCCGCGCGAGCCGTGGGCCTTCGGCGAGCGGGCGCTCGAGGTCTGCCGCGACTGGGTGCGGCTGCGCTACTCGCTGCTGCCGTACCTCTGGCAGGTCGCCCGCGAGTCCGCGGCGAACGGCTGGCCGGTCATGCGGCCGCTCGGCTTCCACTTCCCGCACGACCGGGTCGCCCGAAGCGTCGACGACGCCTTCCTCCTCGGTCGCGACCTCCTCGTCGTGCCGGTCTTCGACGACGGGCCGGGACCGGTGCGGCGTACCTTCTTCGTGCCGGAGGGCGAGTGGTTCGACCTCCACGACGACACGCGGTACGCCGGTCCGGGCTTCCACACGGTCGAGGTCCCGCTCGACCGGATGCCGGTCCTCGTCCGCGCGGGCGCCGTCCTCCCGCGCGTCGAGGTCGACGCCTCGGTGCGCGCCGTCGACGACCTCGCCGGCCGGCCGTGGACGCTGCACGCCTACGGGGAGGTGACGCCCGAGGACCTCGCCGGCGTCGCGCTCACCGGCTTCGACGGTCGGCCGGCGGCGCTCGCCGCCGACCCGGTGCGCCATGGCCGCTGACCCCCGGCGGGCCGACCTCGGCGAGAAGCTCGGGGCCCTGCGCGACCTCGCGGCCCGGCTCGACGTCGACGCACTCGTCCTGCGCGAGCCCGCGAACCTGACCTGGCTCCTCGGTGCCCGGGTCAACGTCCCGCAGACGCTCGACACCGCCTGCCTCGACGTCGTCGTCGACGTCACGAGGGAGGGCGCCCCCGGGCTCGTCGTCGTGACGAACGCGATCGAGGCGCCGCGCCTGCGGGACACCGAGCTGGCCGGCCTCGACGAGGTGGCCGACGTCTCGTGGCAGGTGGTGCCCTGGTGGGAAGGGCGGGATGCCGTGCTCCCCACCGGCGACCGCGTCGCCTCCGACCGTCCTGCCTCCGGCACACGTTCTGCCGCAGCCGGTCTCGCCACCTGTCGGGGTCACCTCACGGATGCTCAGCAGCGCACGTTGGCAGAGGTGTGCCGCGACGCCGCCGCCGCCGCGACGGCCGCGGCGCTCGCCGTCGCTCCGACCTCCACCGGGTACGCAGCGGCCGGCGCCCTCGCGCGCGAGCTCCTCGAGCGCGGTCTCGACCCCGTCGTCCTGCTGGTCGGTGGCTCACGGCACCTCGAGACGCACCGCCACCCGCTGCCGCTCGACGAGGCGCTGGGCCGGCGGGCCCTCCTCGTCGCCTGTGGCCGGCGGCACGGCCTCGTCGCGAGCGTCAGCCGCATCGTGTCGTTCGGTGAGGTCGCGCCGCCGGAGCGGGACGCCTACGAGCGCCTGCTGGAGGTCGAGCGGGCCTTCCTCGACGGCTCCGTGGTCGGCGCGCGCCTCGGCGACGTGGTCGCGGCCGGCTGCTCGGCCTACGCGGGCCACGGCTTCGCCGCCGACGAGTGGCACCGCCACCACCAGGGCGGGCTGAGCGGCTTCGTGCCGCGCGAGTTCCCGGCCCACCAGGACAGCGACGTCGTCCTCGAGGCCGGGAGCGTCGTCGCGTGGAACCCGAGCGGTGCCGGCTGGAAGGTCGAGGACACCACCCTCGTCCTCCCGGGCGGCCCGCGGACGCTCGTCGACGACGGCGAGTGGCCGACCCTCACCGTCGGGGGCCGGCGCCGCCCCGACGTCCTCGTCCGATGACCGCCCCCACCACGGCCCACCCGACCCCCTCGACCAGGAGACTCCCCGTGACCACCACCGCAGCCCACCTCGTCGCCGGCACCTGGGAGGAGGGTCGGGCCTCCCTCGAGGTGACCAACCCGGCCGACGGCTCGCTCGTCGGCCGGGTCGCCTGGGGCGACGCCGGCACCGCGCGCCGTGCGGCCGACGCCGCGGCGCGTGCCCTCGGCGAGTGGGCAGACCTGCCGGCCCGTCGCCGCGCCGACGTCCTCCTCGAGGCCGCACGCCTGCTCGCCGAGCGGGCCGACGAGCTCGGCCTGCTCCTCGCCCGCGAGGCCGGCAAGCGGCTCCCGGAGGCGGTCGGCGAGATCGCCTTCAGCGCCGAGTACCTTCGCTGGTTCGCCGAGCAGGCCCGCCGCCCCGCGGGCGAGGTCTTCCCCCACGAGGCAGCCGACCGCCGGCACCTCTCGCTCCGCCGGCCGGTCGGGGTCGTCGCGTCGCTGACCCCGTGGAACTTCCCGTGCTCCATCCAGGCCCGCAAGCTCGCGCCGGCGCTCGCGGCCGGATGCACCGTCGTCGCCCGCGTCTCCGAGAAGGCCCCGCTCGCCGTGACCGGGCTGGTCCGGGCGCTCGTCGACGCCGGCGTGCCCGACGGGGTGGTCAACCTCGTCCACGGGCCGGCCCGCGAGGTGACCCAGGCCCTCCTCGACCACGAGGCGGTCCGGGCGGTCACCTTCACCGGCTCGACCCCCGTCGGCCGCGAGATCATGGCCGGCGCCGCGCGCCGGGTGGTCCGCCCGCTCCTCGAGCTCGGCGGCGACGCGCCCTTCGTCGTCTTCCCGGACGCCGACCTCGACGCCGCCGTCGAAGGCGCGCTCCTCGCGAAGTTCCGCAACACCGGCCAGTCGTGCATCGCCGCCAACCGCTTCTACGTCCACGACGACGTCCACGACGCCTTCCTCGAGCGGCTCGTCCCACGGGTCGACGCGATGGTCGTCGGCGACGGCCTCGCCGACCCCTGCCCCGACCTCGGCCCCGTCATCGACACCTCCCGCGTGGAGGCGGTCGACGCCCTGGTCGAGGAGGCGCTCTCCCTCGGGGCCTCCCGACTGACCGTCGAGCGCGACCTGCCGGAGCACGGCAGCTACCTCGCCCCGACCCTGCTCACCGACGTCCCCGACACCGCACGGATCGCGCGGGAGGAGGTCTTCGGACCCGCGGCTGCCGTGCTGCGCTTCCGCGACACCGACGAGGTCGTGGCCCGGGCCAACCGCACCGAGATGGGATTGGCCGCCTACGTCTGGTCCTCGGACGTCGGGCGCTGCTGGCGCCTCGGCGAGCGGCTCGAGGCGGGCATCGTCGGCGTGAACAACGCACTGCCGTCGGTGGCCTTCGCGCCGATGGGCGGAGTCAAGCAGTCCGGCCTCGGTCGTGAGGGCGCCGCTCTCGGGCTCGAGGAGTTCGAGGACGTGCGCTACCTCGCGCTCGGCCTCTGAGCGCGTGCCGACACCGGAGGTCGCGGGCCCGTGAGCACCGAGCTCGTCCTGCTGCCCCTGAGCGTGATGGCCGGTGCCCTGACGCAGCGGGTCACCGGCATCGGCTTCGCCCTGGTCTGCGCACCCCTGCTCGTCCTCGTCGCGGGGCCCTTCGACGGCGTCCTCCTGGCCAACCTCCTCGGGCTCCTCGTGAGCGCCGTCGTCCTCGCGGCGCACTGGCGGGACACGCAGTGGCGGCGCGGCCTGCTCCTCGCGGTGCCGGCGCTCGTGGCCATCCCGCCCGGGGCCTGGGTGGCCCGTCACGTGCTGGGCCCGCAGCTCATGGTCGTCGTCGGCAGCGTGGTGATCCTGGCGCTCGGGGCGGTGGCGCTCAGCGAGCGAGCGCGCGTCCTCCGTGGCCGCGGAGGGGCGGTCGTGGCGGGCGGCGCGAGCGGGTTCATGAACGTGACGGCCGGGGTCGGCGGGCCGGCCATCGTGCTCTACGCCGTGAGCACCTCGTGGGAGCACCGCCGCTTCGTCGCGACCTTCCAGCTGTTCGCCATCGTCACCAACCTCGCCTCACTGCTCGCCAAGGGCGGGCTCCCGCGGCTGCCCCCCGAGGCGCTGGCGGTGTCCCTGGGCGGCCTCGCGGTCGGGCTCCTCGGCGGTCAGTGGCTGGCCCGGCACGTCGACCACGCGGCGGCCCGGCGGCTGGCCGTCGCGCTGGCCCTGGCCGGAGCGACCTTCACGGTGGTGAAGGGGGTCCTCGCCTGGTGACGGCGCCGCGGGTGGGTCAGTGACCGCCGCCGGTCAGCCGGCCGAGCAGGCCCGCGAGCCGGCTGGGCCGCCCGGTGCGCGCCTCCTCGGCATCGGCCGCCCGCGCCAGCTGGAGGCCGGCGTTGACGCCGACCCAGCGCAGCGGTTCGGGTTCCCACGACGGTGAGCGGTGCCCGACCCACGGCAGCGCGGTGAGCGCCGAGGACCGCCCCAGCACGAGGTCGGCCAGCGTGCGCCCGGCGAGGTTGGTGGCCGCGACGCCGTCGCCGACGTAGCCGCCGGCGCGCCCGGTGCGCGTCACCGGGTCCCACGTGACCGAGGGGTGCCAGTCACGGGGGATGCCGAGCGGCCCGCCCCAGGCGTGGGTGAACCGCACGCCCTCCAGCGCCGGCAGCAGGGTCGTCAGGGTCCGGCGCAGCGAGGCGAAGACGCGCTCCTCGTGGTCGAACTCCGGGCGGATGCTCGACCCCAGGTGGTACGGAGCCCCCCTGCCGCCGAAGGCGATCCGGTCGTCGACGGTGCGCTGCCCGTAGATGACCATGTGTCCGTGGTCGGCGAACACCTCGCGCCCGGCGAGCCCCACCTCGGCCCACCGGGAGGCGGAGAGGACCTCCGTCGCCACCATCAGCGAGTACACGGGGATGACCGCGCGCTCGTGCCCCGGCAGGTGCGGGGTCCATCCCTCGGTCGCGAGGACGACCGCCCCGGCCGAGATCCGGCGCCCGTCGGCGAGCACGACGACGCCGTCGCCCGCCCGGCCGACCCGAACGCCCTCGACGACGCGCCCGCCCCGCCGCCGGACCGCCTCGGCGAGCCCGTCGACGAGGTCGCGCGGCTGCACGCGCGCACAGTTCGGGTTGAACGTGGCGCCGCGAACACCGCCGGCGCCCAGCCGTTCCCGCGCGGCGGCAGCATCGAGCCACACCGTGCCGTCACCCCACGACGCGCCGTGCTCGGCCCCGGCCCGGGCGCGCTCCTCCTGGGCGGGCGTCCGCGCGACGACGAGCGTCCCGCCCTTGGTGAAGCCGCCGCCGAGCCCCTCCTCCTCGTCGACCCTGCCGACCTCGTCGACGGTGTCGCGCAGCGCCGCGAGGTGGGCGAGGGTGGCCGCGCGCCCGGACCGGGCGGCGAGCGTGTCGGGGGAGACCGGCCACAGCGCGGAGACCCAGCCGCCGTTGCGCCCGCTCGCCCCGAAGCCGACGTGCTCGGCCTCGAGCACCAGCACGTCGAGCGACGGCTGCTCCCGCAGCAGGTAGTAGGCGGTCCACAGTCCGGTGAACCCGCCGCCCACCACGACGACGTCGGCACGCAGCGGGAGGTCGGCACGGGCCTCCGGGGAGGGCGCGGACGTCGCCGCACGCGTGTCCCACCACAGCGGCGCGGTGCCGGTGGCCGTGCCGGTGGCGGTCATCCTCAGAGGTGGTTCTCGGCCTCGGTGAGCACCGACCGCAGCCGGCGCTCGATCTCGTCGAACTCGGCCGGACCCATCGTCAGCGGGGGAGCGAGCTGGACGACCGGGTCGCCGCGGTCGTCGGCGCGGCAGTAGAGGCCGGCGTCGAAGAGGGCCTTGGAGAGGAAGCCGCGCAGCAGCCGCTCGGACTCGGCGTCGTCGAAGGTCTCGCGGGTGCCCTTGTCCTTGACGAGCTCGATCCCGTAGAAGTACCCGGCCCCGCGGACGTCACCGACGAGGGGGAGGTCGAGCAGCTTCTCGAGGGTGGAGCGGAAGGCCGGGGCGTTCTCCTTGACCCGGTCGTTGAGGCCCTCGCGGTCGAAGATGTCGAGGTTGGCCATCGCCGCGGCGCACGACACCGGGTGCCCGCCCCACGTGTAGCCGTGGGGGAAGTACGTGGTGCCCTTGCGGAACGGCTCGAACAGCCGGTCGCTGGCGATCATCAGCCCGAGCGGTGCGTAGCCCGAGGTGACGCCCTTGGCGGTGGTGATGATGTCCGGCTGGTAGCCGAGGTCCTGGCAGGCGAACATCGAGCCGATCCGCCCGAAGGCGCAGATCGTCTCGTCGGACACGAGCAGCACGTCGTACTCGTCGCAGATCTCGCGGACCCGGTCGAAGTAGCCGGCCGGCGGCGGGAAGCACCCACCGGAGTTCTGCACCGGCTCGAGGAAGACCGCGGCGACGGAGTCGGGTCCCTCGAACTCGATGGCCTCGGCGATGCGGTCGGCGGCCCAGCGCCCGAAGGCCTTCTCGTCCTCGCGCAGGTGCTCGGGGGCGCGGTAGATGTTCGTGTTGGGCACCTTGTGGCCACCCGGCACGAGCGGCTCGAAGGGCACCTTCGCGTCGGGGATGCCGGTGATGGACAGCGCGCCCTGAGGGGTGCCGTGGTAGGCGACCGACCGGGAGATGACCTTGTGCTTCGTCGGCTTGCCGGTGAGCTTGAAGTACTGCTTGGCCAGCTTCCAGGCGGTCTCGACCGCCTCGCCGCCACCCGTCGTGAAGAAGACGCGGTTCAGGTCGCCGGGGGCGTGGTGCGCCAGCCGCTCGGCGAGCTCGATGGCCCGCGGGTGGGCGTAGGACCACAGCGGGAAGAAGGCCAGCTCGGAGGCCTGCCGGGCCATCGCCTCGGCGATCTCGGTGCGGCCGTGCCCGACGTTGGTGACGAAGAGGCCGGCGAGGCCGTCGATGTACTCGTTGCCCCGGTCGTCCCAGATCCGCCAGCCCTCGCCCCGGGTGATGATCGGCACCGAGTGGCCGAGGCCGCCCTCGTCGCGGTCCTCGAAGACCGAGTGCCGCGTGAAGTGCATCCACAGGTGGTCGCGGGCGGCGTCGGAGTACAGCGCCCCGGTGCCCGTGTGCCGGTCCGAGGACGGTTCCCAGAACGTCGACGGGTCGGTGGTCACCGCGTGCCCCAGTTGTAGTGCTGCTTGTTGAGCTTGAGGTAGACGAAGGTCTCGGTGCTCGTGACGCCGGGCAGCGGCCGGATGCGCTGGGTGAGCAGCTCGAGCAGGTGGTCGTCGTCCTCGCAGACCACCTCGGCGAGCACGTCGAAGGAGCCCGCCGTCGTCACGACGTAGTCGACCTCCGGCATCGCCGAGAGCGCCTCTCCGAGGTCGAGGAGGTTGCCCGAGGCCCGCACGCCGATCATCGCCTGGCGGCGGAACCCGACCTGGAGGGGGTCGGTGACGGCCACGATCTGCATGACGTCGGCGTCGAGGAGGCGCTGCACGCGCTGGCGCACCGCGGCCTCGGAGAGCCCGACCGACTTGGCGATGGCGGCGTAGGACTGGCGGCCGTCCTCCTGGAGCAGCTCGATGATCCGCTTGGCGACGTCGTCGAGGCGGATGTCGGGGGAGCGGTCCCGGTTCTGGCGTGAAGTCACCGGGACATCGTGGCCGGTGAGGGGGCCTCGCGCAAGTAACCGGCGCGGATTCCGCAACATCCCGGACATCTCTCTGTGACTTTCCCCTGCGAATACGGACGGACCCTAGTGATTTCGCGGTTCCGCGTACTACTGTGCCCGCACGACCCGCCGCCTACGCCACCGATCCCGGGAGCACCCAGATGAGCACCCCCCGTGTCCTGCGCAACTTCGTCGACGGAAACCACGCCGAGGCGAGCACCGATGCCACGACCGATGTCGTCAACCCGTCGACGGGCCAGGTGGTCGCGGCGGCACCGGTGAGCACCGCCGAGGACGTCGACGCCGCCTACGCCGCCGCGTCGCGCGCCTTCGCCGGCGAGTGGGGGGCCACGACGCCCAGCGAGCGCCAGCAGGCGCTGCTCAAGATCGCCGACGCCCTGGAGTCCCGGGCCGAGGAGATCATCCGGGTCGAGTCCGAGAACACCGGCAAGATCCACGCGCTCACCGCGAGCGAGGAGATCCCGCCGATGGTCGACCAGCTGCGGTTCTTCGCCGGCGCCGCCCGGGTCCTCGAGGGCAAGGCGGCCGGGGAGTACATGAAGGGCCACACCTCGTGGGTCCGCCGCGAGCCGATCGGCGTCGTCGGCCAGGTCACGCCGTGGAACTACCCGCTGCTCATGGCCGTCTGGAAGATCGCCCCGGCCCTGGCCGCCGGCAACACCGTGGTCCTCAAGCCGAGCGACACCACCCCCGAGTCCACCCTCCTGCTCGCCGAGATCGCCTCCGAGTTCCTCCCGGCCGGCACCCTCAACGTCGTCACCGGTGACCGCACCACCGGCCGGCTCGTCGTCGAGCACCCGACCCCCTCGCTCGTGGCCATCACCGGGTCGGTGCGCGCCGGCGCCGAGGTCGCCGCCAGCGCGGCGCCGCAGGTCAAGCGCGTGCACCTCGAGCTCGGCGGCAAGGCGCCGGTCGTCGTCTTCGACGACGCCGACATCGAGGCCGCCGTCGAGGGCATCGCCATCGCGGGGTACTTCAACGCCGGCCAGGACTGCACCGCGGCCACCCGGGTGCTCGCCGCCCCCGGCATCCACGACGACTTCGTCGCGGCGCTCGCGGAGTACGCGAAGAGCTCGGCCCCGGTCGGCATGCCCGACGACGCCGACGCCCTCTTCGGCCCGGTGAACAACGCGAACCAGCTCGAGCGCGTCTCGGGGTTCATCGAGCGGCTGCCCTCGCACGCCACCGTCTCGGCCGGCGGCAACCGGGTCACCGCGCTCGGCGACGGGTTCTTCCTCGAGCCGACCGTCCTCTCGGGCCTCAACCAGGACGACGAGGCGATCCAGAACGAGATCTTCGGGCCGGTCATCACCGTGCAGCGCTTCACCGACGAGGCCGAGGCGATCGCCTGGGCCAACGGGGTCGACTACGGCCTCGCATCCTCGGTGTGGACCAAGGACTTCGGCCGGGCGATGCGGATGAGCAAGGCCCTCGACTTCGGGTGCGTGTGGATCAACACCCACATCCCGCTCGTCGCCGAGATGCCGCACGGCGGCTACAAGAAGTCCGGGTACGGCAAGGACCTGTCGATGTACGGGTTCGAGGACTACACCCGCATCAAGCACGTCATGGCGAACATCGAGAGCTGAGGACCCAGATGGCACCCCTTCGACGGCGACCCCCCGCCGACCCCGCCGTGCGAGGGCTGGTCCGCGCCGCGCGGTCCTCCCAGCTCTCCCGCCGCTCGCTCCTCGGGGGCGCGACCCTCGGTGGTGCGGCCGCGGCCCTGAGCGCCTGTGCGCCACCGCCTCCGCCCGCCGGCGGGGCCGCGGCGCTCGAGCTGCCGGCCGACGTCTCGAACACCGACAAGACGCTGCGCTGGGTCAACTGGACGGCCTACCTCGACTACGACGAGGACACGAAGAACTACCCCACCCTCGAGGCGTTCATCGAGCAGACCGGCATCCAGACCTCGTACTCCGAGGACATCGAGGACAACGACTCGTACTTCAACAAGATCGCGCCGCAGCTGCGGGCCGGCCAGGACGTCGGGGCCGACATCTTCGTCTTCACCGACTGGATGGCCAACCGCGTCATCCGCGAGCGGCTGTGCCAGCCGCTCGAGATCATCCGGATGCCCAACGCCCCCAACCTGCTCGACAGCCTCAAGGACGTCAGCTTCGACCCCGGGCGCGCGAACTCCCTCACCTGGCAGTCGGGCTTCGCCGGCATCGGCTACGACTCCTCCAAGGTGAGCAAGGAGATCAAGACCCTCGACGACCTCTGGACCGACGAGCTCAAGGGCCGCATCGTCGTTCTCTCCGAGTTCCGCGACACCATCGCCATCGTCATGCAGAGCCAGGGCGTCGACATCACCCGGGGCTTCGGCAAGGCCGAGTTCGAGAACGCGGTCGCCGTCATCGAGCAGAAGATGGACGAGGGCTACATCCGCCGCATCAAGGGCAACAGCTACATCGAGGACCTCAAGTCCGGCAACGCCCTGGCCGGCATCGTGTGGAGCGGCGACCTCTTCATCCTGCGCGCCGAGACCGGGAACGAGAACTGGCAGTTCACGATCCCCGAGTCCGGGGGCACGCTCTGGAGCGACAACATGATGATCCCGATCACCTCCACGCACCGCCGCAACGCGATGACGCTGATGAACCACTACTACGAGCCGGCGGTGGCCGCCGAGGTCGCCGCCTGGGTCAACTACGTGTGTCCGGTCCAGGGGGCGCAGGAGGAGCTGGCCAAGAGCGACCCCGAGCTCGCCGAGAGCCCGTTCATCTTCCCCAGCGCCGACTACATCCGGGACAACAACATCCAGGGCTTCCGGGCGCTCTCGCCCGAGGAGGACCAGGAGTTCAGCGCCATCTGGCAGAAGGTGATGGGCAACTGATGGCCAGCAAGAGTGGGTTCCGCGAGGCGACGGGTGACCTGCGCCTCGAGTCCGTCACCAAGTCCTTCGGCGACTTCACCGCCGTCGACGACCTCGACCTCGTCGTCCCCCGGGGGTCGTTCTTCGCCCTGCTCGGCCCGTCGGGCTGTGGCAAGACGACGACCCTGCGGATGGTCGCCGGGCTCGAGCAGCCCACCTCCGGACGGCTGTTCATCGGCGACACCGACCTCACCGGCAGCCGGCCGTACGAGCGCCCGGTCAACACGGTGTTCCAGAGCTACGCGCTCTTCCCGCACCTGACCATCCGCGACAACGTCGCGTTCGGGCCGAAGCGGCGCGGGCTCAAGGACTCCGACGCGCTCGCCGAGGAGACCCTCAAGCTCGTCGAGGTCGACCACCTCGCGAGCCGCAAGCCGGCCCAGCTCTCCGGTGGCCAGCAGCAGCGCGTGGCCCTGGCCCGGGCCCTGGTCAACCGCCCCGAGGTCCTGCTCCTCGACGAGCCGCTCGGCGCCCTCGACCTCAAGCTGCGCCGCCAGCTCCAGGTCGAGCTCAAGCGGATCCAGACCGAGGTCGGGCTGACCTTCATCCACGTCACCCACGACCAGGAGGAGGCCATGACCATGGCCGACACGGTCGCGGTGATGAACCACGGCCGAATCGAGCAGATGGGCCGCCCCGCCGAGCTGTACGACCTGCCGCGCACCTCGTTCGTGGCGAACTTCGTCGGTCGCTCGAACCTCGGCACCGGCCGGGTCGTCGGCCGCGACGGCGAGCACCTCGTCGCCGAGGTCCAGGGCACGAAGGTCAAGGTGCCGCTGGCCCGCGCCGGGGCCACCGAGGGCGACGTCACGTTCGGGGTCCGCCCCGAGAAGGTCCGCGTCCTGCGCTCGGCACCCGCGGGTGGCGGCGACGACGTCAAGGGCGTCGTCCTCGACGTCTCGTTCACCGGGGTCGCCACCGAGTACCTCGTGCGGCTGCCCAGCGGCACGGTGTGGAGCTGCTACGAGCAGAACCTCGACGTCGACCCCATCGACCTGCACCGCGGCGACGACGTGTGGATCTCCTGGGACCCCGCCCACGCCTTCACGGTGCCGCTGAACGAGGCCGAGGCCAAGGCCGCCGCGGAGGCCACGGCGTGAGCGCCCTGGCCCACGTCGGCGGGACCAGCGGCACGACCGGTGGCGCCCCCGTCGACCCCGCGGCCCAGGCGCGCGGGGGGCGGCGCTGGCTGCCCTACCTGCTCCTGCTCCCCGGAGCGCTGTGGCTCGTCGTCTTCTTCGTCGTCCCGCTCGTCCAGCTGTTCACGGTCAGTCTCCAGTCGCAGTTCCCCGGCTACCCGGGCTACTACTACCGCGACGTGAACGTCGAGAACTACGCGCGGGCGCTCACCGACTTCGCCCCGCAGTTCGGCCGCTCCCTGCTCTTCGCCGGCCTCGCGACCTTCTTCGCGTTCGCCCTGGCCTACCCGCTGGCCTACGCGATGGCCTTCAAGGCGGGGCGCTGGCGCAACATCATGCTCATCGCGGTCATCGCGCCGTTCTTCACCTCGTTCATCCTGCGCACCGTCGCGTGGCGGCAGATCCTCGCCGACGAGGGGCCGGTGGCCAGCACCCTGAACTTCCTCCACCTGCTGCCGGGCGGGCGCATCACCGAGACCTGGGTCGCGGTCGTCGCGGGCCTGACCTACAACTTCCTGCCCTTCATGGTGCTGCCGATCTACGCCTCGCTCGAGCGGGCCGACTCCCGCGTCATCGAGGCCGGGGGAGACCTGTACGCCAACGGGTTCACCACCTTCCGCACGGTGACGCTGCCGATGTCGATGCCCGGTGTGCTCGCCGGCACCCTGCTCACCTTCATCCCCGCCGCGGGCGACTACGTCAACGCCGACCTGCTCGGCTCCGACAACACGAAGATGGTCGGCAACGTCATCGAGAGCCAGTTCTTCCGAGTACCCGGCGGGTTCCCGGTCGCGGCGGCGCTCTCCTTCACCCTCATGGCGCTGATCCTCGCCATGGTCTTCGTCTACGTCCGTCGCTTCGGGACCGAGGAGCTGCTGTGATCCGTCGCCTGCAGAACCGGTTCGCGATCATCGTCGCGGTCCTCGTCCTCCTCTACCTGTTCCTCCCGGTCGCCTACACGTTCGTCTTCTCGTTCAACAACTACCGGAAGTCCAACATCACGTGGAACCCCGAGGGGAGCCCCACGCTCAAGCACTGGAAGGACCCGTGCGGTGCCCCCGGGGTCTGCGACTCGCTCGTCACCTCGCTCGAGATCGGCGTCATCGCCACGGTCGTCGCGACCGTGCTCGGGACGCTGCTGGCCTTCGCGCTCGTCCGGCACCGCTTCCGCGGGAGCCAGACGGGCAACGTCCTGGTCTTCGTGCCGATGGCCACGCCCGAGATCGTCCTCGGCGCCAGCCTGCTGACGATCTTCGTCCAGGGCTTCTCCAACGTCGGTCTCGAGCTGGGCTTCTGGACGATCGTCATCGCGCACATCATGTTCTGCATCAGCTTCGTCGTCGTCACGGTCAAGGCCCGCCTCCAGAGCCTCGACCCGCGCCTCGAGGAGGCCGCGCAGGACCTCTACGCGGGCCCCGGCAGCACCTTCTGGAAGGTCACCTTCCCGCTCGTGCTCCCCGGCATCGTCGGCGCCGCCTTGCTGGCGTTCTCGCTGTCCTTCGACGACTTCATCATCACGAACTTCGTCTCCGGCACCGAGACGACGTTCCCGAAGTTCGTCTACGTCTCGTACCTGCGCGGTATCCCGGCCCAGGCCAACGTCATCGGGTTCTCGATGTTCGTCATCGCCCTGGCCCTGGTCATCGGCGGTCAGCTCATCGGCAACGCCCGCAAGAAGTAGCACCGGAAGGAAGCACAGTGCGAGTCCTCATGGTCGGCGCCGGCGGCGTCGGCGACGCCGCCGCGCGCATCGCGGCCGAACGCGACTTCTTCGAGGCGTGGGTCGTCGCCGACCACGACGTCTCCCGCGCCGAGCGCACCGTCGCGGCGGCCTCGGCGAGAGGCGCTGGTGGAGAACGGTTCTCGTCGGCCCGGGTCGACGCCTCGGACGCGGACGCCGTCGCCGCGCTGGCCCGCGAGGTGCGGGCGACGCACGTGTTCAACGCCGTCGACCCGCGCTTCGTCGTGCCGATCTTCGAGGGGGCCCGCGCCGCCGGCGCCGACTACCTCGACATGGCGATGAGCCTCTCGCGCCGCCACCCGAGCGAGCCCTACTCCAGGGTCGGCGTCAAGCTCGGCGACGAGCAGTTCGCGCAGGCGGGGGAGTGGGAGGCCGAGGGGCGGCTCGCGCTCGTCGGCATCGGGGTCGAGCCGGGGCTGTCCGACGTGTTCGCCCGGTACGCGGCCGACCACCTCTTCTCCGAGATCGACGAGCTCGGCACCCGGGACGGTGCGAACCTCGTGATCCGCGACGAGGACGGCACCGAGGTCTTCGCCCCCGGCTTCTCGATGTGGACGATCATCGAGGAGTGCCTCAACCCGCCCGTCGTGTGGGAGAAGGCGCGGGCCGGCGAGCCCGACGGCGGCTGGTACACCCTGCCGGCCTTCAGCGAGCCGGAGGTCTTCGACTTCCCCGAGGGCATCGGCCCGGTCGAGTGCGTGCACGTCGAGCACGAGGAGGTGCTCCTCATGCCGCGCTGGGTCGACGCGCGGAAGGTGACCTTCAAGTACGGGCTCGGCGAGGAGATGATCACCATCCTCCGCACGCTGCACACGCTCGGGCTGGACTCGACGGAGCCGGTCACCGTCAAGGGTGTCCAGGTCAGTCCGCGCGACGTCGTCGCCGCCGTGCTGCCCGACCCGCAGACCATCGGTCCGCGGATGGAGGGCAAGACCTGTGCCGGCCTGTGGGTCACCGGAACCGGCAAGGATGGCAAGCCGCGGCGCACGTACCTCTACCACGTGTCCGACAACGCCGACACGATGCGCGACTACGAGGCGCAGTGCGTCGTGTGGCAGACCGCGGTCAACCCGGTCGTCGCCCTCGAGCTGCTGGCCGCGGGCACGTGGTCGGGTGCGGGCGTCCTCGGCCCGGAGGCCTTCGACGCCGTGCCGTTCCTCGACCTGCTCGCCGCCCCGAAGCCCGCCGGCTACGGATCGCCCTGGGGCCTCGAGGACCGCTGATCCCCGGTCGTACGAAAGGATCACCCCATGGCCATCACCCAGAAGGCACTCATCGACTCGGTCCCCACGGGCCTGCTCATCGGCGGGTCGTGGCGCGAGGCGAGCGGCGGTGAGCGCTTCGACGTCCACGACCCGGGGACCGGCGGCACGCTGACCACGTGCGCCGACGGCACCCCCGAGGACGGTCTGGCCGCCCTGGCCGCGGCCGACGACGCCCGCGCGTCGTGGGCGGCCACCGCACCCCGCGACCGCGGCGAGATCCTGCGCCGCGCCTTCGAGGTGGTCACGGCCCGGGCCGACGAGTTCGCGATGCTCATGACCCTCGAGATGGGCAAGACCCTCGCCGAGGCCCGGGGCGAGGTGACCTACGGCGCGGAGTTCTTCCGGTGGTTCTCCGAGGAGGCGGTGCGCATCCACGGGCGCTACTCGGTGGCCCCGAACGGCGCGACCCGCCTCGTGACGATGGCCCAGCCGGTCGGGCCGACGCTGATGATCACGCCGTGGAACTTCCCGCTGGCCATGGGCACCCGCAAGATCGGGCCGGCCATCGCCGCCGGCTGCACGATGGTCGTCAAGCCCGCCCACGAGACCCCGCTGACGATGCTCCTGCTCGCGAAGGTGCTCCAGGAGTGCGGGCTCCCCGACGGCGTCCTCAACGTCGTGACGACCACGCACTCCGGCGCCGTCTGCGAGCCGGTCATCCGTGACCCGCGCCTGCGCAAGCTGACCTTCACCGGCTCGACGGCCGTCGGCAAGGTGCTCGTCGAGCAGTCCGCCGAGCAGCTGCTCCGCCTGTCGATGGAGCTCGGCGGCAACGCCCCGTTCATCGTCTTCGAGGACGCCGACGTCGACGCCGCCGTCGAGGGCGCCGTGCTCGCGAAGATGCGCAACATCGGCGAGGCCTGCACGGCCGCCAACCGGTTCTTCGTCCACGAGTCCGTGGCCGACGAGTTCTCCACCAAGCTCGCCGCGCGGATGGGCGCGATGACGGTCGGCAAGGGGACCAAGAAGGGCGTCGAGGTCGGCCCGCTCATCACCCAGAAGGCGCGGGCAGGGGTCCACGAGCTCGTCGAGGACGCGGTCGGTCGGGGCGCCACGGTCCTCACCGGCGGCTCGCCGGTGGCCGGCCGCGGCAACTTCTACCAGCCGACCGTGCTCACCGACGTCCCCGAGGGGGCCCGCTGCCTCACCGAGGAGATCTTCGGCCCGGTGGCCCCCATCTGCACGTTCTCCGACGAGGCCGACGCCGTGGCCCGCGCGAACTCCACCGAGTACGGGCTCGTCGGCTACGTCTTCACCCGCGACAACGCCCGGGTGCTGCGCGTCGCCGAGGCCCTCGAGTTCGGGATGGTCGGGGTCAACACGGGCATCGTGTCCAACCCCGCGGCACCCTTCGGTGGCGTCAAGCAGTCCGGGTTCGGGCGCGAGGGCGGGTTCGAGGGCATCGAGGAGTACCTCGAGGTCAAGTACGTCGGCATCGCGACCTGACGCGCCCTCGGCCGGGCCGGCCCGGCCGGGGTCGTCCGAAGGGACAGGATCCGGCGCGACGGCGTGCGCCGCGTGGGGCGCGAGTGGTGCACTGGCCCCATGAGCCGGGCTCGCCACTCCGAGCGCCCGGACCGTCAGCGGTCCGTGCGCTCCTTCCTCGACGACACCGACGCGGCCCTGCGCCTGGGCGCGCGGCCGGGGGCGCGGGTCTGGCCGACCGGCTTCGACCTGCTCGACACGACCTTCGGTGGCGGCCTGCGCTCCGGTGAGCTCGTGCTCCTCGCCGGCACCGAGGGCTCCGGCAAGACGACCTTCGCGATGCAGCTGATGCGCAACGCCGTCGTCGCCGGGCGGCACGCCGTCGTCTTCTCCTTCGAGCTCACCGCGGCCTCGCTCATCCAGCGCCTCCTCGGGCTCGAGGCGGCCACGGCGGCCGACCGCGAGGACGACCCGATGAACCCCGCGGCCGACGTCCGCCAGTTCCGGGCGGTGCTCGAGGCCGAGGACCCCGACCGCCGCGGCCTGGGTTCGGCGATGCGCGGGCTCGCCTTCGGCGTGGACGCGCTGATGACCATCGAGAAGTACTCGGACCGGCTGCACATCGTCGAGGGCAACCGGATGACGACCATCGGCCAGATCGCGAGCACGGTGGCCGCCGTCGCCGACGAGACCGGCGAGCCGCCGATCGTCCTCGTCGACTACCTCCAGAAGATCCCCGTCGACGGCATCGAGGGCACCGCGGACGAGACGACCCGAGTCACCTTCGTCACCGAGACGCTCAAGGAGCTCGCGATGGAGCTCGAGTGCCCCGTCGTCGCCATCTCCGCGGCCGACCGGGAGAGCCTCGGCGCCGGGCACCGGATGCGCACCCGCGACCTGCGCGGCTCCAGCGCCCTCGCCTACGAGGCCGACATCGTGCTCATCCTCCAGTCCAAGGAGAACATCGTCGCCCGCGAGCACCTCACCTACGACCTCAACGCGGCCAAGGTCTACCGGCGCTGGGTCATCATCTCGGTCGAGAAGAACCGCTTCGGCGGCGGCCAGGTCGAGCTCGAGGTGCAGAAGGACTTCGAGCACGGTCGCTACGTGCCGAGGGCCCGCGTGGTCTCCGAGCGCCTCATCGAGGAGCGGGTGTTCACCTCCTGACCCGGTCCGGGGCCGCGCCCGGGCCGCGTCGGCACCGTCGGGCCCGTGCGGCAGGATGGCCGGCGTGAGCGTCCGCACCGTCGCCGTCCTCGGCTCCACCGGCTCGATCGGCACCCAGGCCCTCGAGGTCCTCGCCGCCCACCCCGACCGGTTCCGGGTGGTGGCGCTCTCCGCCGGGGGCAACCACGCGCTGCTCGCGCAGCAGGCCGCCGCCACCCGTGCCCCTCTCGTCGTGGCCGCGCAGGGTGACGCCGACGAGCTGCGCGCGGCCGTCGCCGCCGCGACCGGCGACCCCGGCCACCGGCCCGACGTGCTCGTCGGCGCCGACGCCGCGACCACCGCCGCCGCGTGCGGCGCCGACGTCGTCCTCAACGGCATCACCGGCTCGATCGGGTTGCGTCCGACCCTCGCCGCGCTCGAGGCCGGCTCGACCCTCGCCCTGGCCAACAAGGAGTCGCTGATCATCGGCGGCCCGCTGGTCAAGGCAGCGGCCGCGCCCGACCAGATCGTCCCCGTCGACTCCGAGCACAGCGCCATCGCCCAGTCGCTGCGGGGCGGCCGGGCGGGCGAGGTGCGCCGTCTCGTCGTCACCGCCAGCGGCGGGCCGTTCCGCGGACGCTCCCGGGCCGAGCTCACCGACGTCACCCCCGAGCAGGCGCTGGCCCACCCGAACTTCTCGATGGGCCGGGTCATCACGACGAACTCGGCGACCCTGGTCAACAAGGGCCTCGAGGTCATCGAGGCCCACCTGCTCTTCGACGTGCCGTTCGACCGGATCGAGGTCGTCGTGCACCCGCAGCAGCAGATCCACTCGATGGTCGAGTTCCACGACGGCTCGACGATCGCCCAGCTCGGGCCGCCCCGGATGCTCGTGCCCATCGCCCTCGGCCTGTCCTGGCCCGAGCGGCTCGAGGACGTCGACGTGCCGTGCGACTGGTCCCTCGCGCAGTCCTGGGAGTTCCACCCGCTCGACGACGAGGCGTTCCCCGCCGTGCGGCTCGCCCGGCAGGTGGGCGAGGCCGGCGGCACCTTCCCGGCCGTCTACAACGCCGCCAACGAGGTGTGCGTCGACGCCTTCCACGATCGGTCGATCGGCTTCCTCGACATCGTCGACACCGTGGAACGCGTCGTCGAGGCGCACACTGGGGATGATGTCGACGCCTCGAGCGTTGACTCCGTGCTCGCCGCCGACCGGTGGGCACGAGAGCGCGCCCGGGCCCTGCTCGGCGGCGCGCCGAGCGACCAGACCGAGGGAGACAACCGGTGACGACCGTGGCGTTCGTGCTCGGCGTGCTGTTCATGGCCGTCGGTGTGGCCCTGTCGATCGCGCTCCACGAGGTCGGGCACCTCGTGCCGGCCAAGCGCTTCGGCGTCCGCGTGACCCAGTACATGGTCGGCTTCGGCCCCACCGTCTGGTCGCGCCGCCGCGGCGAGACGGAGTACGGCGTCAAGGCCATCCCGCTGGGCGGCTACATCCGGATGATCGGGATGTTCCCGCCCCGCCCCGGCGACCCCGAGGGCGTCCTGCGCGGCTCGAGCACCGGCCGGTTCAGCCAGCTGATGGACGAGGCGCGTGCGGCGAGCCTCGAGGAGGTCCGTCCCGGCGACGAGCACCGGGTCTTCTACCGGCTCTCGGTGCCGAAGAAGGTCCTCGTCATGCTCGGCGGGCCGTTGATGAACCTGCTCATCGGCGTCGTGCTGCTCACCGTCCTCGTGACGGTCCACGGCGTGCAGACCCCGCAGAAGGGTGCCGAGGTCGCCTCGGTCGCCCAGTGCGTGGTGCCCTCCACCGACGTCGCCTCGACCACGTCGTGCGAGGGCCGCCCCCAGACCCCGGCCGTCGCGGCCGGAGTCCTGCCGGGGGACCGGTTCGTCTCGATCGCGGGGACGGCGGTCGACGACATCCGCGACGTCGGCGCCCTCATCCGCCCTGCGGCCGGCACCGCCGTCCCGGTCGTCATCGAGCGCGACGGTGAGCGCCTCACCCTGTCGGTCACCCCGATCCGCAACACGGTCGCCGTGCTCGACGACGACGGGAACCCGGTGCTGCGGGCCGACGGCACCCCCGAGACCACCGAGGCGGGCTTCCTGGGCGTCACCAGCCGCACGCCGATGGCCTACGAGCCCCAGTCGGTGACGGCCGTCCCGGCCATCGTCTGGGACTACACGGCGCAGACCGCCTCGGCGCTCGCGCACATCCCGCAGCGCCTCGGCGGGGTGTGGAACGCCGCGTTCGGCGGGGCCGAGCGTGCGGTCGACAGCCCGATGTCGGTCGTCGGGGTCGGCCGGGTCGCCGGCGACGTCGGCTCCGGCAAGTACGACGCGATCTTCGGCGAGAGCGTCGGCGACAAGCTCTGGACGCTGCTCACCCTCCTCGCGGGGCTGAACATCATGCTCTTCGTCTTCAACCTCGTCCCGCTCCTGCCGCTCGACGGCGGGCACGTGGCCGGAGCGCTGTGGGAGGGCACCAAGCGCCAGTGGGCCAGGCTGCGCGGGCGTCCCGACCCCGGCTTCGTCGACGTCGCCAAGGCCCTGCCGCTCGCCTACTCCGTGGCGGTCGTCCTCATCGGGGTGTCCGCGCTGCTCATCTACGCCGACCTCGTCGCCCCCGTCGACCTCGGCGGCTGAGGGGCGCCGACGGGCCCGGCGTCAGACGCCGGCGAGCTCGTCGCGCCGGCGCAGCAGGTCGGCCCGCCGGGAGTGCAGGTCGGCCGCCCGGGCGGTCAGGCCGTCGAGGGCGCGTCCGACCGACACCCTCGCGGCGTCGACGGCGTCGAGCGAGCTCTTGATCTGCCCGCGCACGGACAGGTCGCTGAAGATGTTGTCGAAGAAGACGTCGACGGTCCGCGTCATCGGCGAGATGCCGAGGTCGGCGCTCAGTGCCTGGACGGACCCGACGTCACCGAGCTCGCGGGTGAAGTCGGCGAGGGCACGCTGGGCCGCCTCGATCCGCGCGCCGGCCTCGTCGAGCCGGTCGTGCTTGACCATCGAGGAGAGCATCCCGCCGCCCATCCACGTGTCGTAGGCCGACCAGCTGTCGGCCGAGCCGAGCCGGTCGCGGGCCTCGTCGAGCGCGGTGCGCGCCCGCCGCCCGGCGGCGACGGCCTCCTCCAGCTCGCCGGACTCCGCCTCGAGCGCGGCCAGCTCGTCGAGGACGGCCTCGAGCCCGGGTGCGGCGCCCGAGGCCCGGACCGCGTCGGCGTGCGCGGCGGCCGCCCGCTCCCGGCGGCCGGCGACGTCGCCGAGGCGGGCGAGGCGCTGCTCGGTCTCGTCCCGGCGGGCCTCGAGGGCGGTGACGCGCTCGGTCGCGGTCTGCAGGGCGAGGCGGGCCCGGACCTCCTCCGCACGCTCCCGGTCCAGCTCGCCGGTCCGGGTGCCCCGCACCGCGGCCGCCAGGGCCGACCACCCGATGCCCTCGAGCCGGCGGACGTCGTCGGCCTCCAGGCCGTGGCGCCGGGTCGCAGCCGCCAGCTGCTCGCGCGCGGCCTCGACCTCCCGGCGGAGGGAGGTGAGCGATGCGTGCAGGCGCGCGGACTCGGCGACGTCGGCGACGGCGCGGTCGAGGGTGGCGCGGGTGCTGGACAGGTCGTTCATGATCCTCCGAGGTTCGAACCGTACGCTGGGTTCCATGTCCGTCTCCCTCGGTATGCCCGCCGCGCCGCCGCCCGTCATCGCCCCCCGCCGCCAGAGCCGCAAGATCCGGGTCGGCAAGGTCGAGGTCGGTGGCGACGCCCCCGTGTCCGTGCAGTCGATGACGACGACGCCGACGACCGACATCAACGCCACCCTCCAGCAGATCGCCGAGCTCACCGCCTCCGGCTGCGACATCGTGCGCGTGGCGTGCCCGAGCCAGGACGACGCCGAGGCGCTGCCCGCCATCGCGCAGAAGAGCCAGATCCCGGTCATCGCCGACATCCACTTCCAGCCGAAGTACGTCTACGCGGCCATCGACGCCGGCTGCGCCGCCGTGCGCGTCAACCCGGGCAACATCCGGCAGTTCGACGACCAGGTCAAGCAGATCGCCGCGGCGGCCAAGGACGCCGGCGTGTCGATCCGGATCGGCGTCAACGCGGGCTCGCTCGACAAGCGGCTGCTCGAGAAGTACGGCAAGCCGACCGCCGAGGCGCTCGTCGAGTCGGCGGTCTGGGAGGCCGGCCTCTTCGAGGAGCACGACTTCCACGACTTCAAGATCTCGGTCAAGCACAACGACCCCGTCGTCATGGTCAAGGCCTACCAGCTGCTCGCCGAGCGCGGCGACTGGCCGCTGCACCTCGGGGTCACCGAGGCCGGCCCCGCCTTCCAGGGCACGATCAAGTCGGCCACGGCCTTCGGGGCGCTGCTCTCCCAGGGCATCGGCGACACCATCCGCGTCTCGCTGTCGGCGCCTCCCGTCGAGGAGGTCAAGGTCGGCATCCATATCCTCCAGTCGCTCAACCTGCGTCCGCGCAAGCTCGAGATCGTGTCGTGCCCGTCGTGCGGCCGCGCCCAGGTCGACGTCTACAAGCTCGCCGACGAGGTCACCGCCGGCCTCGAGGGGATGACCGTGCCGCTGCGCGTCGCCGTCATGGGCTGCGTCGTCAACGGCCCGGGGGAGGCCCGCGAGGCCGACCTCGGCGTCGCCTCCGGCAACGGCAAGGGCCAGATCTTCGTCAAGGGCGAGGTCATCAAGACCGTCCCCGAGAGCCAGATCGTCGAGACCCTCATCGAGGAGGCCATGCGGGTCGCCGAGGAGATGGGCGAGCCGCTGGACGAGGAGTCCGCCGGCGCCCCGAGCGTCACCGTCTCCTGAGGCCTCGGCGCGCCCCGCCGCGCGGCGGCACCGGACGCTCCGACAGGCAGTGAGGCCTCGGCGCCGGACGTGACCTGCTCGCCGGCGCGAGGTGGTGCGGCGACTGCCTGTCCGTCGGTCCCGGGGGACGCCGTCCCGGTGCCCGAGCCTCCACGCGCGACGGGCCGGTGGCCCGGGGACCGCGTGACGCGCGCCTCGCGGCCCTAGGCTGTATCCGTGCTGCGCACACGCTCCCCGGTCCGGCCGCTGTCGCTCGCCGACCGCGACGCCGCCCTCGAGGTGTGCTCCCGCGACCTCCCCCGCGGCGTGTTCGTCGCCGCGCGCATCCTCGAGGGGGCCCGCACGGGCTCGCTCGGCTCGGTGCTCGGCGCGCGCGAGGACGGCGCCCTGCAGTCGCTGTGCTGGGCCAGCGCCAACGTCGTGCCGGTCGCGACCTCGACCGCCGACCAGCCGCACTTCGCCGAGCGGCTGCGCCGCTGGCGAGGTCGGGCGGCCTCGGTCTTCGGGCCCCGGGAGGAGGTCGAGGGCCTGTGGTCCCACCTCGAGCCGTCGTGGGGCACGGCCCGTGCCGTCCGCAGCCACCAGCCGCTGCTCGTCGCGCACGAACCGCCGTCCGCCCTCGGCATCGCCCTCGACGAGCGGGTGCGCCCGGCCCGCCCGGACGAGGTCGATCTCGTCCTCCCGGCGGCCGAGCACATGTTCACCGCCGAGATCGGCTACCGGCCCTACAGCGGCTCCAACCGCGGCTACCGGGCCTCGCTCGCCGCGCTCGTCACCCGGGGCCACACCTACGTCGTCGTCGAGGACGGCGAGGTGGTGTTCAAGACCGACATCGGCAGCCTGGCGCTCGGGTGCGCCCAGCTCCAGGGAGTCTGGATCGCGCCGCGCCTGCGGGGTCAGGGCCACGCGGTCCCGATGCTTGCCGCCGTCGTCGAGCAGGTGATGCTCGGCCCGGCGCCGCTCGTCTCGCTCTACGTCAACGACTTCAACACGGCGGCCCGGGCCACCTACGAGCGACTCGGCTTCCGCGAGGTCGGTGCGTTCGCCACCGTGCTGCTCTGATGCCCGGCCGGTGCTGAGGTGTCCCAGGTCGCCTGGGCCCCGCTGACCGAGGAGGACCTGCCCGCCCTCCGCGAGCTCGCCCGAGCCTGCCTGCGGGTCGATGGCGGGCTGCCGCACCTCGCCGACGAGCCGATGCTGCGCCGCTACTTCCTGGCCGGGGCCGGGATCGGTGGGCGCGACGAGACCGGGGACCTCGTCGCGGCGGCCGGGATCCTCGCCGACCGCGGCGCGCGCACCGCCACCGGGCTGGTCCGGCCGTCGGCACGTCACCGGGGGCTGGGGTCCGAGCTGGCGGCCTGGTGCCGCGAGCAGTCCGGCGGGGCCCTGGTGCGCGTCGCGGTCGAGACCACCTCGCCGGAGACCGACACCTTCCTGAACCGCCTCGGGCTGGTGCGGACCTTCGCCGAGCACGTGATGCGCCACGACCTCGTCGACGTGCCGCGGGTGCGGCGTCCGGACGGGCTCGTGTCGCTGGCGTGGGACGAGGAGACCGCGCCGCTGTTCCACGAGGCCTACCGGCGCTCCTTCGCCGAGCGTCCGGGCTTCCCGGACACCCCGCTCGCGGAGTGGCTGCACGACGTCGCCGACGAGCCGGGGTTCCGGGCCGGCCGCTCGCGGGTCGTCATCGACGGGGAGGGCGAGCCGGCCGGGTTCGTCACCCTCACCGACGACTGGGTCGACCAGGTGGGCGTCGTGCCGGAGTGGCGGGGGAGGGGGCTCGGGGCCCACCTCGTCGCCCGCTCGCTCCGGACGCTGCGCAAGGCAGGGTGCGAGGCGGTGTGGCTCGCCGTCAACGTCGACAACCCCGCCCACGCGCTCTACCTGCGGCTGGGCTTCGTCGACGCCGGGCTGCGGGCCCGCTACGGCCAGGTGGCCTGAGCGCTCCGGCGCGCCGATATCCTTGCCGGGCCCGCCCACCGACCCCAGGAGCCTCCCCGTGGCCATGCGCATGTCGTCCCTGTTCCTGCGAACCCTTCGCGAGAACCCGGCGGACGCCGAGGTGCCGAGCCACCAGCTGCTCGTGCGGGCCGGCTACATCCGGCGCGTGAGCCCCGGCATCTACACCTGGCTGCCGCTCGGGCTCAAGGTGCTGCGCCGCGTGGAGACCATCGTCCGCGAGGAGATGGACGCCATCGGCTCCCAGGAGCTGCTCTTCCCCGCGCTGCTGCCCCGCGAGCCCTACGAGGCCTCCGGCCGCTGGACCGAGTACGGCGACGGCATCTTCCGCCTCCAGGACCGCAAGGGTGACGACTACCTCCTCGGGCCGACGCACGAGGAGATGTTCACCCTCGCCGTCAAGGACCTGTACTCGTCGTACAAGGACCTGCCGCTGTCGATCTACCAGATCCAGACGAAGTACCGCGACGAGGCCCGGCCGCGTGCCGGCATCCTGCGGGGGCGCGAGTTCGTCATGAAGGACAGCTACTCCTTCGACCTCGACGAGGCCGGCCTGGACAAGAGCTACCAGCTGCACCGCGACGCCTACGTCCGGATCTTCGAGCGGCTCGGCTTCCACTACGTCATCGTCCACGCGATGGCCGGGGCGATGGGCGGCTCGAAGTCCGAGGAGTTCCTCGCGACGGCCGAGAACGGCGAGGACACCTACGTCCGGTGCCCGAACTGCGGCTACGCGGCGAACGTGGAGGCCGTGCGCGTGCCGGTGCCGGACGCCGTGGACGCGTCCGGGCTGCCCGCCGCGCACGTCGAGGACACCCCCGACACCCCGACCATCGACACGCTGGTGGCGCACCTCGAGGCGTCGTTCCCGCGCTCGGACGGCCGGTCGTGGACCGCCGCCGACACGCTGAAGAACGTCGTCGTCATGCTCGTCCAGCCTGACGGCACCCGCGAGCCGCTGGCCATCGGCCTGCCCGGCGACCGCGAGGTCGACGAGAAGCGCCTCGGCGCCCAGGTCGAGCCGGCGCGCGTCGAGGCCTTCGAGGAGAAGGACTTCGCGCGCTTCCCGACGCTGGCCAAGGGCTACATCGGGCCGGGCGCGCTGGGTCTCGAGCAGAGCTCGGGCATCCGCTACCTCCTCGACCCCCGGGTCGTCGACGGCACCGCCTGGGTCACCGGCGCCGACGAGAGCGGGCGCCACGTCCTCGACCTCGTCGCCGGCCGCGACTTCACCGCCGACGGCACCATCGAGGCGGCCGACGTGCGCGACGGCGACGCCTGCCCCTCGTGCGGGCACGGCCTGGAGTCGGCGCGCGGGATCGAGATGGGGCACATCTTCCAGCTGGGCACGAGGTTCGCCGAGGCGCTGGACCTCAAGGTGCTCGACGAGAACGGCAAGCTGCGCACCGTGACCATGGGCTCGTACGGCGTCGGTGTCTCGCGGGCCGTGGCCTGCGTCGCCGAGGGCAACCACGACGAGCTCGGTCTCGTGTGGCCGCGCGCGCTGGCCCCGGCCGACGTGCACGTCGTCGCCACCGGCAAGGACGACGCCGTCTTCACCTTCGCCGAGGAGCTGACCCGCTCGCTCGAGGCCCAGGGTGTCGAGGTGCTCTTCGACGACCGCCGGCAGGCCTCTCCCGGCGTGAAGTTCAAGGATGCCGAGCTCATCGGGGTGCCGACCATCGTCGTCGTCGGGCGCGGGCTCGCCGAGGGCACCATCGAGGTCAAGGACCGGCGCTCGGGGGAGCGGCGCGAGGTGGCCACCGCCGATGCGGTGCGTGAGGTGCTCGCCGAGATCGGCCGTTCGTGAGCCGGCCCCTCGAGGCCGTCGTCTTCGACTGGGGCGGCACACTGACGCCCTGGCACGACGTCGACCTGCCCGAGCAGTGGCGGGTCTTCGCGCGCGAGGTGCACGGCGTGCCGGTGGGCTCCTCGGAGGTGTCGCAGGCCGACCTCGACGAGGCGCACCGGCTCGCCGACCGCATCCTCGCGGTCGAGGCCGACGCCTGGCGGCGGGGACGTGACGACCACTCGTCCGCTGCCCTCGGCGACATCCTCGATGCCGCCGGGGTCGACGCCGAGCACGACCGGCACCACCTGGCGCTGGCCGCCTACCGCCGGTTCTGGGAGCCGCACACCCTGACCGACCCACAGGTCCGTCCGCTCTGGGAGGGGCTGCGCGAGAGGGGTCTTCGGGTCGGGGTGCTGTCGAACACCATCTGGTCCCGCGAGTACCACCGGGAGATCTTCGAGCGCGACGGCGTGCTCGACCTCATCGACGCCGACCTCTACTCGAGCGAGATCGACCACGTGAAGCCGCACCCGGAGGCCTTCCGGGCCATCTGCCGCGAGCTGGGGGTCGCCCCCGAGGCGGCCGTCTACGTCGGGGACCGGATGTTCGAGGACGTGCACGGGCCGCAGCAGGTCGGGATGCGCGCCGTCTGGGTGCCGCACTCGGTGCTCCCGGAGAACCAGAAGGTCGAGGTGACGGCGGTACCCGACGCGCGGGCGCACGAGCTGCTCGACCTGCTCGACATCGTCGACGGGTGGCTGGCCGACGCCCGTGGCTGACGTCTCCACCGAGGTCCTCGCGCTGCTGGCGCTGGCCGGGTTCCTCGCCGGGTGGGTCGACGCCGTCGTCGGTGGCGGCGGGCTCGTCCAGCTGCCGGCCCTGCTGCTCGGGATGCCGGGGGCGACGCCCGCGCAGGTGCTCGCGACGAACAAGTTCGGGTCGGTGTGGGGGACCGCGACCGCCTCGGTGACCTACTACCGCCGCGTGCGCCCCGACCTGAGGACGGCCCTGCCGATGGCGGTGGTCGCGTACGTCGGGGCGATCGGCGGGGCGCTCATCGGGCTGCACATCCCGAAGTCGGTGTTCAACCCGGTGATCCTCGGGATGCTCCTCGTCGTCGGGGCGTACACGCTGCTCAAGCCGTCGGTCGGGGAGCTGACCCGGCTGCGCTGGTCCGGCGGCCGGCACACGACCGCCGCGGTGCTCACCGGGTTCGTCATCGGGATGTACGACGGGGCGCTGGGGCCGGGGACGGGGTCCTTCCTCGTGTTCGCGCTCGTCGGCCTGCTGGGCTACGCCTTCCTCGAGGCGAGCGCCAAGGCCAAGATCACGAACTTCGCGACGAACCTCGGGGCGCTGACCGTCTTCGCGCCGGGCGGCCACGTCGTCTGGGCGGTCGGCGCCGTGATGGCCGTGACGAACCTGCTCGGCGGGTACGTCGGGGCCCGCACGGCCGTGGCCCGGGGGAGCCGCTTCGTCCGGGCGGTCTTCATCGTCGTGGTGGGAGCGTTCATCATCCGGATCGGTGGCGACCTCGCCGGCCTCTGGTAGGTCGGGCCACCCTCCACCCCTCCCGCGAACGTGTGTGAACACGCCGGCGTTCTGCGGCGAGTTCACACACACTCGCAGGGCTGTGGATGACGCCAGCGGGGCCGCGGACGTCCCGGGCAGGCTGCGACGATGGACCGGGACCAGCGACGCCGGGCGGAGGAGCTCGCCGAGCAGCACGGCGGCGTCCTCTCCCGCTCGCTGCTCCTCGGGCTGGGTGTCGACCGGGGGGCCGTCGCCCGGCAGGTTGCCGGCCACCGGTGGGCGGTGGCGGGGCACCTCACGGTCGCGATGCACCGGGGCCCGCTGCCGGACGAGGCGAAGCGGTGGCTCGCCGTGTGGGAGGTCGGTCACCGGGTCGCCGTTGTCGACGGCGTCACCAGTCTGGTGGTCGCCGGGCTGGTCGGCTTCACGGAACACGCAGTCCACGTGTCCGTCACGCGCAACGCCCGGTGCCCGGACGTCGACGACGTCCTGGTTCATCGGGTCCGGAGACACCCCGGGGAGCGGTGGCCCGGTGGCGCCCTTCCCAGGACCCGGCCGGCCGTCGCCGCCGTCCGGGCCGCGGGCTGGGCGGCGAGCGACCGGCAGGCGGCGCTCGTCCTCGCGATGACCGTGCAGCAACGGCTGGTCGCAGGTGCGGACCTCGTCACCGCCTCCCGCACGATCCGCACCCGCGGCCGGCACCCGTTCATCCGGCAGGTGGTGCAGGACATCGCAGACGGCGCTCACTCGCTGGGGGAGCTGGACTTCACCGCGATGTGCCGGCGCCATGGCATCCCCGAGCCCGACCGTCAGGTCGTGAGGAGAGGCCCGCGGGGGCGCGTCTACCTCGATGTCCGGTGGGACGCTGCGGGTCTCGTCGTCGAGATCGACGGCTCGGGGCACCGGGCGGGGCTCGCCGTCATGTCCGACAACCTGCGTCAGAACGCGGTGACGCTCGGACGGGACACCGTGCTGCGCTTCGATCTGCTGGCGTTGCGGCTCGAGGAGGGGACCGTGATGGCCCAAGTACGCGCGGGCCTCCGCGGATGTGTGTGAACACGCCGGCGTTTCGCGGCGAGTTCACACACATTCGGGGAGAGGGAGGTGAGTACTCAGGGGGTGGTCAGCCAGAGGGCGGCGTACGGCGGGAGGTGGACGTCGCCGTCGCGCCACGTCAGGGCCGCCCCGGTGATCGCGTCGACGGCGTCGGCGAGCCCCAGCTCGTGGACCCGCCATCCGGGCCACACCCGCTCCTCGGGGGTCACGTTGTAGACGCCGGCCAGCCTCCCGAGCGGGTGGTCGCGCAGCGTCACGAGGACGCCGGGGTCGTCGACCGGCCCGATGGTCGTCTCCACCGAGGCGTGCAGGTGGGGCAGCGACGCCCGGGCCCGCACCAGGGTCACGAGGTCGCCGAAGACCCGGCCCGGGACGGTCGTGGGGTCGTGCCGCGAGCCGGCCCGTTCCCAGTCCAGTCGGGGCCGGTGCGCCCACCGGTTGTCGTCCTCGTGCCCGGGCTCCTGCGCCCAGTGTGCGTCGTTCGGCTGGCCGAGCTCGTCGCCGCTCCACAGCACGGGGATGCCGCCCCAGCCCAGGACGACGGCGTGCGCGAGCCGCAGGGCCGACGCGGCCTCGTCGACCTCCTCGGGTGTCTCGGCGGCCTCGAGCCCGATGAGGGAGGCGGCCGTGCCGGAGGTGCGCCGGTCGCCGGTGTCGGGGTTGAACTGGAAGACCAGCCCGCGCGCCGACGAGCCCCAGAAGTCGCCGGTGTACCAGTCGGCGAGGAAGTGGCGGTGGCCGGGCCCGGTCACCCCGACCGCCGCCGCGTCCTCGTCCATGATCGCCCAGCCGATGTCGTCGTGGCAGCGCAGGTAGGTGAGCCACGTGGCCGTCGTCGGCTTGTGCGGCAGCGACCCCAGGGCGTGGGCTGCGAGCCGGACGTCGCGGGCGGCGAGCATCGACCACACCTGGACCATGAGGCTGTTGTGGTACGCGATGTCGCTGACCTTGCCGGTGTGCTCACCCTGACCGAGGTAGGCGAGCAGCTTGGTCGGCGCGACGATGGCCTCGGCCTTGAACGCGACTGCGGGACAGGCGATCCGGGTGACGGCTCGCAGCGCCTGGGTGATGGCGTGCACCTCGGGCTGGCCCTGGCAGTCGGTGCCGAGCCGCTTCCACATGAAGGCGATGGCGTCGAGGCGCAGCACGTCGACGCCACGGTTCGCGAGGTCGAGGACCACCTGCGCGTACTCGGTCAGCACGTCGGGGTTGCCCCAGTTGACGTCCCACTGCCACTCGTTGAACGTCGTCCACACCCAGCCGCGCAGGTCCTCGTCCCACGTGAAGTTGCCCGGGGCGAACTCGGGGAAGACCTCGGGCAGCGTCCGCTCGTAGGCGTCGGGGAGCCGGCGGTCGGGGAAGACGTGGAAGTACGAGCGGTAGCGCAGCGTGCCCTCCCTCGCCCTGCGCGCCCAGTCGTGCTCGCGCGCGACGTGGTTGAGCACGAGGTCGAGGACGAGGTTCATCCCGCGCTCGTGCAGGGAGTCGGCGAGCTCGGTGAGGTCGGTCATCGTCCCGAGGTCCGCGCGCACCTGCCGGTAGTCGGCGACTGCGTAGCCCCCGTCGTTGTCGCCGTCGCGCGGGCGCAGCAGCGGCATGAGGTGCAGGTAGGTGACGCCGAGCTCGCCGAGGTAGTCCAGCCGCTCACCGACGCCGTGCAGGTCCTGCGCGAACCGCTCGGTGTACGCCGCGTACCCGACCATCGACGGTTCCTGGAGCCAGTCCGGGCGGAGCATCCGCTCGAGGTCGCGCCGGTGCAGCCGGTCGGGCCGCCGGGAGTAGGCCCGGGCGGCGAGGCCCACGAGCTCGGCCCCGATCTGCCCGGCGCGCTCGGCGCCGTAGAGCGCGGCCAGCGCGCCGTACAGGTCGGGCCACCAGCGCTCGACCCGGGCCCGGAACATCTCCGCGCGCCCGTCACCACCGACCGCCGTCGTCACGGCAGGGGGAGGGGGCACCGGTGCGCTCACGAGCCGCATCCTGCCGGATGTGCGCAAGCGTTTCCACGCCATCCCGCGGGCGGGTCCGCGGGCTCACGGTGCACACCGACGTCCCTCACAGGTGACGCATAGGGAGCGGGCCGAGGGTGAGCAGCATGACGACGAGCACGGCGAGCCCCCACGAGGTCCTCGCGACGACCCCGGAGCGGCGCCGTCCGCGGCGCTCGCTCACCCCCGTGCCCCGGTGGCGCGACGCGACGGGGGCGGCCGGCTGGGCCGTCCTCCTCGGCGTCCTCGCGCTCTGGGTCCGGGGCGGGGGAGTGCAGGAGATGGCGACCTGGTCGGGTCTGCTCACCTCGACCGGTCGGCTCACCGGCCTCCTGGCCTCGGCGCTGCTGCTGCTCCAGGTGCTGCTCATGGCGCGGGTGCCGTTCGTCGAGCAGGCCTGGGGCCAGGACGAGCTCGCGCGCGTGCACCGGCTCGTCGGCTTCACGTCCTTCACCCTCATGCTCGGGCACATCGCGCTCATCACCCTCGGCTACGCCGCGGCGAGCCCGCTCGGCATCTGGGGGACCACCTGGGACCTCGTCGTCGACTACCCCGGGATGCTGCTCGCCTGGGCCGGCACCCTGGCGCTCGTCATGGTCGTGGTCACCTCGGTCCGCAGGGCCCGGCGCCGGCTGCGCTACGAGTCCTGGCACCTCATCCACCTCTACGGCTACCTCGGTGCGGGGCTGGCCCTGCCCCACCAGCTGTGGACCGGTGCCGACTTCCTCGACTCCACCGCGGCCACCGTCTTCTGGTGGGGACTGTGGGGCGCCACCGCCGTTGCCGTCCTCGTCTTCCGGGTCCGGCTGCCCCTGTGGCGCTCGCTCCGCTCGCCGATCCGGGTGCTCGAGGTCCGGGCCGAGGGTCCCGGCGTCACGAGCGTCACGGTCGGGGGTGACGGGGTCCGCCACCTGCCGATGCGCGCGGGCCAGTTCCTCCAGTGGCGCTTCCTCGACGGTCCCGGCTGGTCCCGGGCCAACCCCTACTCGGTGTCGGCAGCGCCCGACGGCACGACCCTACGGTTCACCGCGGCCCACGTCGGTGATGGCTCGGCCCGGCTCGCGACCCTGCGGCCCGGTACCCGCGTCCTCGTCGAGGGCCCGTACGGACGGATGCACGGCGGGGTCCGGGGCCATCGCAAGGTGCTGCTCATGGGCTCGGGGATCGGCATCACCCCGATGCGGGCCCTGCTCGAGGAGCTGGCGCAGCGGCCGGGCGAGGTGACGGTGGTGCACCGGGTCCGCTCGCGCGCCGAGGCGGTGCTCGCCGACGAGCTGCGCTCGCTCGCCGCCGCGCGCGGCGCCCGCTACCTCCTCGTCGAGGGCCGCCGCGTCCCCGGTCGCAGCAGCTGGCTACCGGAGCAGGCCGCACACCTCACCGACGCACAGGCGCTGCTCGAGATCGTCCCCGACCTCGCCGACCACGACGTCTACGTCTGCGGTGCCGACGGGTGGATGGATGCCGTGCGCACCGCCGCCCTCGAGGCCGGCGCCGCCCGCGAGGCGGTCCATCTCGAGCGCTTCGCCTACTGACCCCGACCGACCGAGCGACAAGGACCCTCCCGATGCGACGGATCACGACCTGGCTGCTGAGCACGCTCTCCGCCCTGGTCCTCCTCTTCAGCTACCACACCTCGACGAACTCGGGGAGCGTGGCCGCCGTCGCCACCGGCGAGGCGGACCTGACCGCCAACGGCACGACCGGCTCCGCGAGCAGCGGCTCCGGCGCCACCGGGGCGACCGGCTCGGGGTCGACCGGCTCGGGGACGACGGACTCCGGCTCCACCGCGACGCCCACGCCGACCCCCTCGACCGGCTCCGGGTCGAGCAGCACCTCCGACGGCACGTACACGGGCGAGGCCATCCAGACGCGGTTCGGCCCCGTCCAGGTCGAGATCACCGTCGTGGACGGGAAGGTCGCGAAGTCGGTCGTCACGCAGGTGCCGTGGAACGACCACCGCGACCAGGAGATCAACGGCTACGCCGTGCCGATCCTGGGCGACGAGGCCGTGCAGGCGCAGAGCGCCGACATCGACATGGTCTCGGGCGCGACGTACACCTCGGAGGGGTACATCCAGTCGCTGCAGTCCGCCCTCGACCAGGCCAACCTGTGATCACCGTCGAGATCCCGGTGGCGCCCGCCGCCCCGCCGCCGCCCGTGCTGGCCCGCCGGGCCTGGGTCGAGCACCTCATGGGCACGGCCATCAGCGTGCACGTGCGGGCCGTCGAGCCGACCCGTCCCGACCTCGAGGCCGCGGTCGCCCGGGTCTTCGCCCACCTGCGCACCGCCGACGCCGTCCTGTCGACGTGGCGTGCCGACAGCGACCTGCTCCGGCTCCAGCACCACGAGGCCGACGGCGTGCACGCGTGGGTGGCCGACGTGACCGAGCTCGCGCTGGAGGCCGAGGAGCGCACCGACGGCCTCTTCCGGGCGTGGCGCTCGCGGGCGGGCGGCCGCCTCGTCTTCGACCCGACCGGCCTCGTCAAGGGCTGGGCGGTGGCCGGGGCGGCCGCGTACCTCGACCTCGTGCCGGAGGTCGCGTACAGCATCGGCGCCGGTGGCGACGTCGTCGTCGGGGCCGGGCGGGGGCCGTCCGCAGCCGCGCCGTCCTGGCGCATCGGTCTCGAGGACCCCACCACGCCCGGGCGGGTCGCCGACGTCGTGACGCTGCGCCGGGGCGCCGTGGCCACCTCGGGCGCGGCGGCCCGCGGTGGGCACGTGGTCGACCCGAGGACCGGGCACCCGGTCACGAGGCCGGGCTCGGCGACGGTCGTCGGCCCCGACCTGCTCTGGGCCGACGTCTGGGCCACCGCGGCCTGGGTCGACCCGGTCCGGGTCGACGCCCTGCTCCCCGAACGGGACCCCGGCTACCGCCTCGTCACGCTCTGACGACCCTGCCCCCGGGGGGTTCGACGCCCTTCTCGTGGGGCCCGATCGGGCCCTGTCCGGCGCCCGCGTCCGCTGCTAGTCTCGACCCGTTCCGCCGGGCTTCAGCAGGGGAACTCGGCACGCACGACCCGAGCTGTGCCATGACTCGACCGCAGGGGACCGGAGCCGGGGGCGAGACCCGCCTCGCGCCGGTCGCCGGCCCGCGTCCCCCACCACGACGGCATCGTGCTCCCCGTGCCGCGTCCCGGTCGGTCACCGGGTCGCGACGCCTCCTCCTGACCCAGCGGGTGCGTGCCGCGGCGCGTGCCCGCGCGGCCCGAACCGCTCCCCGCGTGGGGGTGGGCGGGTCGGCGGACGCCGGGATGGCGGTGGCCGGCGCGAGAGCGTGGGTCGCCTTCCCTCTGTGCCTCCCGGTGTCCGTGGGCGCCGCCCCACGGTGAGGCCGCAACCCTCCCGTGGGGCGGTCCCGAGGCGCTCAGCCGCGGCGGAGCGCCTCGGCCAGCTCCTCGACGGTGGTCGCCGGGCGCTCGCAGACGAAGCCGCGGCACACGTACGCGGCGGGGGAGCCGTCGACGAGGGGACGGTCGGCGAGCAGGGGGATGCCCGGCGCGTCGGGGTCCCCGGCGACGTGGACGAGCCCGGGGGAGGAGGCCGCGCGCACCTCCGCCAGGAGGGCGTCGGCCGAGGGGCCCGAGCCCACGACGGCCACCTGCAGCGGGCCGGCGAGCGCGGCCTCGGCGACCGCGAGCGACCAGCCGGCGAAGCGGGGCTCGCTCGCGGCGACCGACCCGCACGCCTCGAGGGCCGTCCCGGCGGCCTCGCGGTGGCGCGTCGACCGGGTGAGCGCCGCGTACGTCAGCAGCGCCCCGGCCAGGGCCGAGGCCCCGCACGGCTCGGCGTTGTCGCTGCGGCTCGCCGGCCGGGAGAAGAGCGAGGGCGCGTCGTGCGCCGTGTCGTGCACGGCTCCGGCGTCGTCGACGAACCGCTCGACCGCCCGGTCGAGGAGCTCGCCGGAAGCGGCGAGCCAGCGCGCCTCGCCGGTGGCCTGGTGGAGGGCGAGCAGGCCCTCGGCGAGGTCGCCGTAATCGTCGAGCACGCCGGGCGCGGCCGACACCACGCCGCCGCGGGACGTGCGGTGCAGGACGCCGTCGACGATGTGGGTGGCGAGCACGAACTCCGCGGCGGCCGCGCCCGCGGCGACGAGGTCGGGACGGCCGAGCAGCACGCCGGCGTCGGCCAGCGCGGCGATCGCGAGCCCGTTCCACGCCGTGACGACCTTGTCGTCCCGGGCCGGCTGGGGACGCTCGAGGCGCGCCGCGAGGAGCCGGTCGCGCACCTCCGCCCACCACACGGGGTCGTCGGGGTCGCCCCTCAGCTGCAGGGTGGAGGCGCCCTCCTCGAAGGTGCCCTCGTCGGTGACGCCGAGCAGCTGCGCCGCCCGGGCGCCGTCCGCCTCACCGAGCACCTCGGTGAGCTGCGCCGGCGTCCAGGAGTAGGTCAGGCCCTCGTGCGAGTGCCCGTGGACGACCGTGTCGGCATCGAGGGCGGAGGCGAAGGCCCCCTCGGACGTGCCGAGGTCGCGGACGAGGAAGTCGGCGCTCTCCTCGGCGACCCGGCGGGCCAGCCGGTCATCGGAGTCGCGCCACAGGTGGGCGTACACGCGCACGAGGAGGGCGTTGTCGTAGAGCATCTTCTCGAAGTGGGGAACCACCCATCCGGCGTCGACCGAGTAGCGCGCGAACCCCCCGGCGAGCTGGTCGTACATCCCCCCGCGGGCCATCGCGGTGCAGGTGCGTCCGGCCATCGCGAGGGCGTCGGCCGACCCGGTCCGCGCGTGGTGGCGCAGGAGGAACTCGAGCACCATCGACGGCGGGAACTTCGGGGCGCCGCCGAAGCCGCCCCGGGCGTCGTCGTGGTCGGTGCGCAGGCGGGTGGCGGCCCGGTCGAGCACCTCGACGGGGACGGCCGCGGGCACCGGCGGGCCGGTCACCTCGCGCAGCCGGGCCGCGACGTGGGCACCGGAGGCCAGCACCTGCTCGCGCTGCTCGCCCCAGACCCGGGAGGCGTTGTCCAACAGCCCGATGAGGTGCTGGCGCGGCAGGTAGGTGCCGGCGAAGAAGGGGTCGCCGTCCGGGGTCAGCAGGCAGGTCATCGGCCAGCCTCCGTGACCGGTGAGCGCCGTCGTGGCCGCCATGTACACGGCGTCGACGTCGGGGCGCTCCTCGCGGTCCACCTTGACCGCGACGAAGCCCTCGGCGAGCACGCGGGCCACCTCGTCGTCCTCGAAGGACTCGTGGGCCATGACGTGGCACCAGTGGCACGCGGCGTAGCCGACGGAGAGGAAGACCGGGACGTCCCGGCGCCGGGCCTCGGCGAACGCCTCGTCGCCCCACTCCCACCAGTCCACGGGGTTGTCCGCGTGCTGGAGGAGGTAGGGGGAGAGGGAGGCCGAGAGCCGGTTCGCCATCGACCCACCGTACGTCGCGCCCCCACCGGTCGGTCCGGGTGGACCGACCGGGCCCATCCAGGGGGACGGAGGTCTCCGAACGTGAGGTACCCGCGCGGTCCGATCCCCCCTGCGGCACGACGTCGTGCCTGGTCGGGGCCGCAGGAAGGACAGGTCGATGACGACTGCCCCCGATGCCCGTCCCGCGCTGCCCGACGGCGCGCTGCCACCTCCCGACGGGCCCGGGGTGCGACGGCGCAGCCTCATCGGCTGGGTCCTCGTCGGGGGCACGCTCGCCGTGGCCGCCGAGCTGACGGTGGGCGCCGAACCCGCGTCGGCGGCGGTCCCGAGCCCGCCCCAGGTGCCCGAGCTCTACGACCTCGGTGACCTCCAGACCCAGTCGGCGCTCCCGACCTCGCAGCTGATCCGCATCGACCTCGACGAGGAGGGCGTGGCGCACTTCGCGATCCCGCGGATGGAGGTCGGCCAGGGCATCACGACGGCCGCGGCCATGCTCATCGCCGAGGAGCTCGACCTGCCGCTGGACAAGGTCCGGGTGACCCTGGCCAAGGCCCGCCCCGAGCTGCTCTTCAACCAGCTGACCGGCGGCTCGAACACGATGCAGTCGATGTTCACCCCGATCCGCGTCGCCGCGGCGACGGCCCGCGGCGCCCTGCTGCGTGCCGCGGCCACCGCCCTGGGCGCCCAGGTCTCGTCCCTCGTCGCGAAGTCGGGCGTGGTGACCGGACCGACCGGCACGAGCCTCACCTACGGGCAGCTCGCGACGCTGGCCGCCAGCACCGAGGACGTCGCCGTCGAGGTGTCGCTCACCCCACGCCGCGAGTTCTCCGTCATCGGCACGGCGCGGGGCCGGGACGACGCCCGCGCCGCGGTGACCGGCCGCAAGCAGTTCACGATGGACCTCGAGGTCGAGGGCGCCCTCCCGACGATGGTGTGCCGCCCGCCGACCCTCAACGGCTCGCCGCACTCGGTGCGCAACGAGGCCGCCGTCCGGGCGATGCCGGGGGTCACCGACCTCGCGGTCGTCGACACCGGGGTCGCGGTGCGCGCCGAGACCTTCGGGCAGTGCATCGACGCCGTCCGGGCGCTCGACGTCGTCTGGAACGGCGGCCCGGTCGACGGGGAGGACGACGAGTCCATCCTCGCCGAGCTGAGGAGGGCCGAGCTGCCGATGGTCGTCCCGAAGGTCCCGATCCTCGCGAGCACGCTCGACCTGCGGGTCGAGTTCATGTTCCGCAGCAGCGCTGCGCTGGAGCCGAACTGCGCCATCGCGGACGTGCGCAGCGACCGGGCAACGGTCTGGGCCGGGCTCAAGGCGCCGATCGTCGCCCAACGGGACGTGGCCAAAGCCGTCGGCCTGCCCGCCTCGAAGGTCGAGGTCAACGTCGTCACGGGCGGAGGGTCGTTCGGGCACAAGCTGTTCGGCGACGCCGCCATCGAGGCGGCCGTCATCTCCAAGGCCATGGGCAAGCCGGTCAAGCTCATGTGGCACCGCGCCGACGAGCCCCGCCAGGGCCGGGTCCACCCCATGGCCACCTCGCGGGTCCGGGCGACGATGCTCGCCGGCCAGGTGCTCACCTTCGAGCAGCGGCACACGAGCGTCGTCACCGACTTCGGCCACGGACTGGGGGAGCGGCTCACCGCGCTCGCGGCCGAGCTGCCGGCCAACCTCGGCGGTCTCGGTCTCTCGCAGTCGATCTTCACGCTGACCCAGGAGCTGCCCTACAACTTCGGGGTGGTGACCCAGCTGCTCAACGAGGTCGACACCCGGTTCAACACCGGCAGCATGCGCAACATCTACAGCCCTGACGTGGCCTGCGCCAACGAGCTGGCGGTCGACCAGATCGCCAAGCGGCTCGGCAAGGACCCGTACGCGTTCCGGATGTCGTTCCTCAAGAACGCGAAGGCCAAGCGCTGCCTCGAGGCGGTCGCGAAGGCCGGCGGCTGGGGGCGCTCGCTCCCGAAGGGCGTCACCCAGGGCATCGCGGTGCACACCGAGTACAAGGGCGCCACGGCCGTGCTCGTCGAGCTCGACACCCGTCCCGAGACCGTCAACCGGAAGATCCGCGAGGCCGTCACCGGGCCGCGCGTGACCAAGGCCGTCATCGCCGTCGACGCCGGTCTCGTCGTCAACCCGCGTGGCCTGGAGGCCCAGATGATGGGCGGCGTCGCGGACGGCATCGCCCTGGCGCTGACGAGCAGCAACCACCTCGAGGACGGGCACTTCCTCGAGGCGAGCTGGGACAACTACTTCTACACGCGGCAGTGGAACGTCCCGCCGGAGTTCCGGTGCATCGTCATGCCCTCGGACGAGGAGCTGCCCGGCGGGGCCGGCGAGGCGGGGGTGGCGGCCTCCGTCGCCGCCGTGGCCTGCGCCTACAACCGCGCCACCGGAAAGGTCCCGACCCGGTTCCCGGTCAACCACGGGACGCTCTCGTTCACCCCGAAGTCCTTCGTCCCGCCCGTCCCCGAGCCGCCGGCCGACGGCCTCTCGTTCGTCTCCTGAGGAGCCCGCCATGCCTGAGCACACCTTCACCGTCAACGGCGAGCAGGTCACCGTCGACGTCGCCGACGACGTCCGCCTCCTCTGGGTCCTGCGCGACGTCCTGAAGATCACCGGGCCGAAGTACGGCTGCGGGATCAACGTCTGCAAGGCCTGCACGTCGCACCTCAACGGCAAGGCCTTCAACCCCTGCGCGGTCCGGGTCGCCGACCTCGCGCCCGACGACGAGGTGACGACCATCGAGGGTCTCCCCGACACCGTGGACGCCGACCTGCACCCGATGCAGGAGGCCTGGCTCGAGCGGGACGTCGCCCAGTGCGGCTACTGCCAGCCGGGCCAGATCATGGCCGCCGTCGCGCTCGTCAAGCGGGTGCGGGCCGAGGGCCGCCAGGTCACCGACGCCGACCTCGACCAGATCCGCAACATCTGCCGGTGCGGCACCTACAACCGCATCCGCGAGGCCATCAAGGAGGGTGCCTCCCGGATGTAGGGGAGGCCGCGGGTCGTGTCGTCCCGAGGGGGCGGCACGACCCGCGGTCGTCATTCGTCGAGCGCCTTGTGCAGGGCGATGCAGGCCGTCACCGAGTCCTCGCCCTCGAGCGCGCCGGCCCAGCTGACCTCGACGCCGGCGCGCAACAGCGTCCAGGCCCGGGCCTCGTCCGGGTCGACGCCTGCCGCCTCCGCGGCGACCTCCAGCCGGCGGCGCACCGACCACCGGAACGCGGCGCCGGTCCCGAGCTCGCCGAACCGGTTGCGGAGCAGGGGCCAGAGGTCGAAGCCGGGGTGGCCGGCGACGGGCTTGGGGTCGATGGCGGTCCAGCCCTCCTCCGGATGGTGCAGGACGTTCTCGTAGTGCAGATCGGTGTGCAGCAACAGGTCCGGGGCCTGCGGCAGGAGCTCGCGGGCCAGGCCGAGCGTGCGGGTCGCGAGCCGGCGCGGGACGGCGGGCCGGCGCTGCATCCGCTCCAGGTGCGGGCCGAGGTACTCGGCGATCCGCGGGACCGGCGGGGGAGCCGGCACGTGGAGCCGCCGCAGCAGGCCGCCGACCACCGCGCAGGCCTCCTCGTCCCAGATCCCGGTGAGGTCGGTGTCGGCGTCGAGGCGCTCGAGGAGGAGCAGCCCGTCCGACGGCAGCGCGGCGACCAGCCGCACGGCGCCCTCACCGGCCCACGTGCGCAGGGCCAGGGCCTCGTGCTCGCCCTCGGGGTGCGGCCACGTGGCCTTGAGCGCCAGGCGCTGCTCGCCCCGCCGCACCGGCACGACGACGGCCGTCCAGCCGGTGCGGGGCACGCCGTCGACGACGAGGTCCCAACGGACCAGGGCCTCGTCGAGGAGCCGCGGCACGGTCGCCACCCAGTCGGCGCCCGAGGGACCGCCGTCCGGCGGGTAGCCCGACACCCGCTCCACCCATCCGGGGGGCAGGACGACGTGGCTCACGCGAGCCCGGGGAACGGCTCGAGCGGCAGGCCCCAGCGGTGGGCCTCCACCTCGACGACCCCGAGCCACCGCGTGCCGGCGACGAGCCCGGCGACCGGGTCGGTCCCGACGAGGTCGGCGAGGGACGCTCCGAGGCTGGCGCGCAGGGCGGTCAGGGATTCGGCGAAGAGGCGGTCGACGTCTGCGGCGGTGCGCACGGGGAAGGGGAGGGGATGCCCCAGCCCGACCTCGGGCGGGTCCTCGCCGGAGCGCAGGACGCTGCGCAGCCCACGCAGCGCGGTGACGGTGGCCTCCGCCCGCCGGCGCCGCGCACCGGCCGACCGGGCGGCCCCGACCTCGGCGAGGTACGCCGCGGCGTCCGCGGCCTCGACGAGGCCGTCGGTGTCAGCCCCGTCCGGCGGCCCGACCGGACCCGGGCGGCGAGGTGCCGTCCCGGTGAGCAGCGTGGCGGCCGCCCAGCGCTGCGCGTGCAGCGCCGCGAGCGGGGCCAGCAGGTCGACCGGCACCGCCGAGAAGCGCGAGGTGCCGGCTGCGGCCTCGGCCTCGGCGGCGCCGAGGACCGCCGCCGGCGGGACGCTCGCGGTGGGGGACGGCGTGGGTGAGCCGGAGCCGCTCGGGGAGGGGCTCGCGCTCGGGAGGGCGTCGAGCGAGGCCGCGGGCACCTGCCGGCCCACGAGCGTGGTCCGCAGCACGGTGTGCTGGCGGCGGTGCAGCGTCGCGAGGTCCGAGCCGAGCGGGGTGCCGAAGGCGTCGGCCAGCCCCGCGAGGCGCAGGCAGTCGAGCGTCACGGAGACCAAAGCGGCCTCGCCGGGGACCGGGTCGCGCGTGGGCACGAGCGGCACGCGGGGGGCGTCGTCCTCGAGGCGGACACCACAGCCGGAGGCCGGGGTGAGGAGCGCCGCCCCCACCCCGGCGAGGAGGAGGCGCCGCCCGGGACGCCGGGCGTCGAGGTCCGGC
>JAESFK010000104.1_pt1 | contig 74183 bp, 70 predicted proteins | sample 9269391 | NCBI WGS metagenome assembly JAESFK01 (sample SAMN14506231, study PRJNA617097) | algae metagenome | isolation source: Drouetiella hepatica UHER 2000/2452 and co-occurring heterotrophs from... | place: Slovakia: Slovak Paradise National Park, Hrabusice, Kosice Region | collected 2000-01-01
TATTGCTCTCAACCTGCTCACCCAAGAGACCACTGCAAAGCTTGGCATCAAGAATAAACGGTTGCGAGCGGGTTGGGATGAAGACTATTTGCTCAAGGTCTTGTGTGGTTAAGATGCGTTCGCCCTGCTCCAGTAAAATATCTCGCTCTATCGAATTAACCCCAGAGGGTGAAGCGCTTTTCTGTGGCGTATTTTACGCTGAGAATATCGATCTACCGGAGTAGAGATATGTTGAAACACCTGAAGCTAGGCGAGGTTTTGGCTCAGCACAAGCTGATCTCTCAAGACGAGCTACAGCCCATTCTTGAAAATCAGCCCCATAGCTCCAAACGCATCGGAGAGCTATTGGTGGAGCGATCGCTCATCTCACCTGATGATCTAAACAACGCACTTAAAGAGCAATACTGGCGCGATCGCGGCTATTGGGTGATCGGATAGAGTCACTGCTTTTAAGTGGGTAAAGGATCAGATCCAGGACGCAGGAACGAGGGCAAATCAACTCCAGACGATCGTGGCTTCTTGGTGGAACGCAGGGGATAAACTACTGGAGAGGGCCAGCTTGGCTGAGACAATGCTGGAATAAAGCTCCTTTCCTCAGTTTCCAGATCTGGCTCTTCAGCGTCTGAAACAGCCTCATACCTGTCTTGAGCTTTACCATCTCGAACTTCACCAGCAGACTGAATAGACTGTAGCTCTGCCTGAGTAGGCGGCACAAGCTGCCGGATCGGTTCGCTATCGGGCAAGGCATCAAAATTAATAGACTCAAAGGCAGAAAAGTCTCCCGATAGACTGGCTCGAACCATATCTTCAGTCGAGACTTCGATCAGCCGAGCCAAATCTTGCCAGAGTGCATCTTCCCCCCCTGCTGAGTCTATCAGTACGCCTTCAAGCGTAGCGCTTTCGGCTTCGACGGGCAGGGCTGCAATAGGCGGTTTGGCTAGAGGAGTTGCCGTAGGCTGGGCTTCGAAGCTTGGCACTGCGATCGCTTCATGACCTGTCTCATGACCTGCATCACTGCTTGGCTTGTTTGGCTCGATCGCCAGTAAATCTGGCAGAGTTTGCACTGTTTGCTGAGCCATAGAATCAGAGGCAGCAACCTCGGCGATATGTTCTAGCTCAGGTAAATCGACTAAAGGGAATTTAAGACTGCTTCCCACGGCGCCCGCTGGAGCAGGTGAAAACTCTGGCTCCATCGCAGATTCTTCCGTCTCAAATCCATCTAACTTCTCTATTAGCCCGCCTAGCTTCATCCAAGGAGGGGCGATCGCATCTCCCTGCGCCGACCAAGGCTGAATCTTCTGAGTTTTGAGCAGGAAAGGATTGTCTCCCATCATGGCTTCAGCCATTGCCTCTGCACCCAGATCGTATTGGGGCGTGGGCACTTCCAGGCATTTCTCTAATGCCGTCTTAAATTGCAGCGTATAGCGTTGCTGACGGTGCAGACGAGCTTGCAGGTCTCGGTTAGAGCTTTCGGTCTGCCCCAAAATCTGCACCTGCTCGTTGTAGCGCTGTTGAATCAGGGCAGATTCCCGCTCTAGCTCAGCGACTCGTTCCTGGCTACTCTCTAGCTGTCCGGTCAAAGTTTCAATCAAGATCTGCTGACGCTGATTCGCCTGATGCGCAAATTCGAGCTGATTGAATAGGCTGACGATCGCTTCGGGTGGAGCTTCCAGCGGTGCGGATGCATCTATGGCTTGAGGCTCTGCACTATCCTGCGATCGCCCCACCTCTGCCTGAAGCGCAATCTGGCTACTTTCCAACGCCTCCTCAAGTTGAGATACGCGATCGAGCAAAATACTGTTGCACTGATTGAGTTCTTGAATCAAGCTGATCAAGTCCGTGACATCTACCTCGGCAGGTTCGGGGGCGGCATCCGACCAGGCGGCGATCGCGGCTATAGGATCGGATGAAGTAGGGCGATCGGATGATGTGGATCGTGGAGCTGCCTCCCTAGGCAAGCCTTTGGGTGCGGCTAAGGGTTGTTCGGCAGCTTCAGCTTCAAAGAACAGATCTTCAAGTGAGCGATCGTCCAGTGAATGAATGCTGTCAGCGAGGTCAGCAAAAGGATTTTCCCAATCGACCGTATCGGCATCAGATTGACCTGGATAATTGGACGGGGCGTTGGATTCACTCATAGCTCTCACTCACAAGCACATCATTAAAGAAGCGGCAATCATTCGGCAATGAACGTCAGGATAATATAGCGTACTTTGCCTGGGCTAGCTCCAATTCATTTTTAAATCCATTTCATGAGCTTTGCCAGCTACTTTCACAGGCGGCGTTGCTACTTTTAGGAGCGCTCTGCGACCCTCTCACATGAAAACTGATCCCAAAAATTTACCCCCTGATTAAGCCAAGTATTGAGCTAACTCAATACTTGGCTTAACAGCTCCTGATGAATTAAAGCCCGATCGATCAGCGCATGAATGCGATCGCTCGATACCGCTTCACCATTTGCATATAGCTCAATCCACTCGCGGCTCATCTGTACTGCGCTAGTGGGCATTTGTGCCAGTTCCCAGCCAGGAAACTCTAGATCCTGCATAAGCTGGGAAACCTTGGGATCATAGCTAATCCCAAAACATCGACACTCCGATGCCGCCGCCATAATTAGCCCATGAAACCGCATGGCGATCGTCATTTCTACCCCTCGAAACACACCCTTGAGCTGCTGTGGATCGGGTAGCGTCAAAATGTGGCTGATTCCCGACAGCCGAGGCTGAATGGCTTGGGCGATCGCCAAATCCTGCACAGGCTGAAAGGGAATCAGTAAAATGCTGGTCTGGGTGGCTTTCTGAAAGTCAGCTAGCGCCTGAGTCAACATCTCTAGACGCTGAGGGGTGAGCTGAGGGTGCGATCGCAGAGCCACCGCAACCCTAGGGGCAGGAATATCCCATAGCCCCGGTACAGGCACAGATTCCAATGCCCAGACTGGGTCGGCAGCCAGCGTAAAAGGAATCTGCCAGTTTGCCAACAGCGCTGCCGAGCCGTTGTCTCGCACGCTGACTGCCGTACAGCCCTTCAGTGCCGCCTGAGTCATCTTTCGGGTGAGCAATCGCTGCAAAGGCCCAATCCCCTGTGCCCAGGCGATCGTCTTCAGCCCCAGCTGTTGAGCCAACCCCATCAGTCCACCATAGTAAAAGGGACTGAGGACGCTCGTCGCATCCTGCATCAGGCTACCCCCTCCCCAAATGAAGGCATCCGATCGCCGGAGTGCCTGCAAGACCTGGAGCGACTTGCGCGGACAGGTTTCTACCCCATAGCGATCGCTCGTCTCGGCTGGATTGCCCGACAAAACGATCGGCGTGACGTGAGCAGGCAGCATTTGCAGTAAAGTTGCCAATAGAGCCTCATCGCCGCCGTTTCCCATGCCATAGTAGCCACACAACACTGCCCGCATCACTGCACCAAACGCGCCTTGTCTTTAAAGATAGGACTTACGCAAGCCCTCTAGCTGTAGTGCATTTTGTTGTGTGTGGTGGGCGCAGCCCACCACACACAACAAAATTGCGTAAGTCCTAAAAGAGTGTTTTAGACCTGCTGCTCATTTTTTGAAGGGGGGCACGATGCACCCCCTTTAAAAAATAGATACTTTAATTTAAAGCACAATCTAAAACACAACCTTTCTTACAATACCGGAGCCAATGCACGCCCTCTCAATTCCCACCTGGATGATTCATGTTTCGAGCGTTATTGAGTGGATTGCTGCCATCTGGCTAATCTGGACTTATGGCGAAATTAGCCAGAATCGGGCATGGCGATCGCTCTCCTTTGGGATGTTGCCGGCTCTAGTCAGCGCCATGTGTGCCTGTACCTGGCATTTTTTTGATAATGCTAAGTCCCTAGAGTGGCTGGTGACGCTGCAAGCCGCGACGACGTTGGGAGGAAATATGACGCTTTGCGCCGCTGCCTGGTGGATCTGGCGCAGCTCACAAACTAAGGTGCTGAAACCATGATGATGTCTCAAAGTGCCCTATTTGGACTTTCTCTCTTTCCCTATCTGGGATTTCTGTGGTTTTTGACGCGATCGCGCCAAACGCCACGACTGGCTCTCATCGGGTTTTACCTAACGCTGCTGTTTGTTGCCGTCACTATTCCTGCCGGAATCTATGCCCAGGTGCATTACGGCACTTCTTTAGCCAACGTGGACTGGCTGCACGGCAGCGCTGAATCGTTCCTCACCCTTGCCAATATTTTTGTCGTGCTGGGGTTTAGAGAGGCAATCCTTCAGGCACAGCAGCCCCAAGCGGAATCAAATTCTGGGTTAGAGGCGATCGAAAAAGTCAGTGATTCCAGCGCCACACCAGAATCTACCCTCTAATATCGAATAATCCGTTTAAGATTTGATATAGATTCAACTTGTCGAAAGTTCGCCAAAGTTTTGAGCGCCAGACTAATTTAGCCTACGGCTGAAATCTAGCCAACCGTTCTGGTGAAACGTTTTCTTCAAAAGCCTCTCTGCCCCAGGCTGTCTTTAATCTGACTACCCCCGTGCGCTACCTCCGCCATGATTTGCTGCATCAATCCCCAATGCCAGAAGCCTCTTAACCTCGACGATGCCAAAATCTGCCAAACCTGCGGTTCGCCTCTCATTCGTCTAAGGGAGCGCTACCGGGCAATTCAGCCTTTGGGTCAAGGGGGGTTTGGCAGAACCTATTTGGCGCAAGATGAAGATCGTTTGAACAGCCATTGTGTCATCAAGCAATTTTCGCCGCAGGTGCAGGGCACAAAATCGATGGAGAAGGCGATTCGGCTGTTTACGCAGGAGGCAGTCCGGCTGGATGAATTGGCGGCTCATCCCCAAATTCCTAACCTGCTCGCCTATTTTGAGCAAGACGGCTTTCTTTATCTGGTGCAGCAATTTGTTGAAGGACAAAGTCTGCTTCAGGAAATGCGGCAAGATGGCGCGTTTAACGAGCGCCAAATCCGAGATGTGCTTGCCGATGTCCTGCCTGTTCTCCGCTTCATTCACAAGCATCAGGTGATCCACCGAGACATTACTCCCACCAATATCCTGCGCCGCAAAGCAGACGATCGCCTCATTTTGATCGACTTTGGGGTCGCCAAGCAAATCGACGAAGAGGCAGGAGCCGAGCAGCCGGGAACCCGGATCGGGACAGAGGGGTATGCGCCGCTTGAACAGTTTCGTGGGGGGAAAGCGTATCCAGCTAGCGATCTTTATAGCTTGGGGGCAACCTGCCTTCACCTCTTAACGGCTACCCGTCCTGACAACTTATACGATCCGCTCAACGGGCAGTGGATCTGGCGAGAGTATCTGCGGAGCCATGGCAAAAAGCCTGTGAGTGAGCAGCTAGGCTATATCTTAGATAACTTACTGCGCGATCTGGTGGGCGAACGCTACCAGTCTTCAGATGAAGTCATGCGAGATTTGAATGCCGACTCGTTTCATCCGCCTGAAAAAGCTGCAAATTCAATTAGAACTGGGAATTCGCCTCATGCTACCCAGCAACCTTCGCATCAGCCTGTCCAGCCCATGCCGCCTTTCCCATCGGCAAACCCGATCGCGGCTAGACCTTCAGTCTCTCAGCCTTTAGTCTCTCAGCCTTCAGTCTCCAAGCCTCTAGTCTCTAAGCCGCCACTTTCCAAGCCCCCCGTATCGCAGCCGCCTACGTCTAGTCAGCCTGTATCCAAACCTACGCCAGCCCGTCTCTCTGGCTCGTCTCGCTGTATCCAAACGTTAACGGGGCATGCCTCATGGCTGACAGACATAGCTATCAGCCAATCTACTCCCACTTTTGCTAGCAGCAGCCTCGATGGCACGGTAAAAATTTGGAACCTAGCCACAGGGGAGGAACTGCTGAGCTTAAAGGGGCACACAAAGAGCGTCAATGCGATCGCCATCAGCCCCAACGGTCGCTTTCTGGTGAGCGGCAGCGATGACTATACCGTCAAAATTTGGAATTTTCTCAATGGCGCACTGCTCAAAACTTTGACTGGTCACTCTAGAGATGTGACTGCGGTTGCCATTAGTCCCGATGGGCGAATGCTGATTAGCGGTGGCGAAGATCGAACCCTTCGGCTGTGGGATCTGAACACAGGTGCGCTTCTTAAGGTGCTGAGCAGTGCATCAGGCATGATCAAATCGATCGCTCTGAGTCCAGACGGCAATTTTTTAGCCAGCGGTGGATTGGATCACAAAGTCAATCTGTGGAATTTGAGGACAGGAGAACCGCTCCAAACTCTGGTGGGACATCTTAGCCACCTCCACAGCATTGCTTTTAGCCCGCGCGGACAAGTTCTGGCAACTGCCAGCAAAGATAAGACTATCCGCCTCTGGAATTTGCAAACGGGCGATCTGCTGCGTACTTTGAGTGATCATGCGCGAGACGTGAACGCGATCGCTATCACCTCTGACGGCAGAACGCTGATCAGTGGCAGTAGCGATACTACCCTCAAGCTGTGGGATCTCACTAGCGGCAGAGTCATAGACACCTGGAAAGAGCATTTAGACGCGATCAATGCGATCGCTCTCAGCCCAGACGGCAAGCTTTTGGTGAGCGGCAGCTCTGATAAAACGCTTAAGATTTGGCAGCTTCAAGCCTAATGCTCTTTTGGATTTTAGAAGCAATCTAAAATCCAAAATCCAAATCCACTCTAGCTACCTACAACCGTAATCTCAATGGTTGCCACCACTTCAGGATGCAGCTTGATGTCTAGTCTGTAGGAACCCAATTTGTTGATTTCAGGAACGGTGATATCACGGCGATCGATTTCGATTCCCACCGCAGATTGAATGACTTCTGCAACGTCCTGGTTGGTAACGGTTCCAAAGATCGATTCATTTTCGCCTTCTTGCTTGGCGATCGTCAGAGAGGTTGCTTTCTCTAGAGCTACTTTTTGAGCTTCAGCTTCAATCTTCAGCTCTGCCAAACGCTTTCTTTCTGCTTCCCGACGTCGCTCAACCTGCTTGAGAATTCCCGGCGTGGTGTGAACCGCCAATTTCTGAGGCAACAGGTAGTTGCGGGCATAGCCGGGAGCTACCTCAACCAAATCGCCTACTCGACCGAGCTTGCTAATATCTTTACTTAAGACCAACTGAATTCGTTTTGCCATGAGCGTTTCCCTAATATCTACCCTTAAATCTTTAGCGCTGCTAGATAACGCTATGGTTTTGTCATTTTCTCGCCAGTCTATTATCGTATCGAAAGCTTGTGAACGATCGCAACCTATTCACCAAAATTAGCCTACTTAAAACGATATGATCGCAAGGGCAATCGATCGACCTGTACTCTACAGCCCTCTGGACATTTCGATGACAACGACCCTGATCCTAGATGCTCAAATACTCGATCGCCTCGATCTAGCTCCTGCCCAAAAGCTAGTTGACAATTGGCTTGCGGAGGGAACGATCGCCCAGCAAGAAATCCAGTTTCAAATTGATTACCCTCGCGATCCTACAGATCCCAGAGAACTCTCAGAAATTCCTGAAATTCGGCTGTGGTTTGTCCGGCTTGATGCCCGCTATCCTTGGCTTCCCTACCTGTTGAACTGGGAAGGAGAGCTAGCCCGCTACACCGCCATGCTGGTGCCTCATCAGTTTGGTTTAGAGGGCATTCTCTACAATCCAGAATCTCTAGAAATTTTTGTGATGAATAAGGTCTTTGTGCTGATGGATTGGACGCAGCAGCAGGGCATCGCCAGCCGTACCAAGATGAAATTTATGACGAAAATGCTGGGCTATGAGCTAGATGACGGCTTTTTCGATCTGGTAGGGTTCTAAATTTGGTCAATCACACCGTTCGCCTAGTCACAGATCAGTAAAACAACTGCGTAGGCTGCAATTCCCTCTTCTCGTCCCACCGCATCTAACTTCTCATTTGTGGTGGCTTTAATGCCAATCTGGTCAGGAGCAATATTGAGGGTTTCTGCAAGTCGATCGCGCATCGCCTGGATGTGAGGCTTGATTTTGGGTCGCTCGGCAACAATTACTGTGTCTAGATTGCCAATATGCCAGCCTTTCTGGAGAATCAGCGCGTTGACCTGCTGCAAGAGCTGAAGGCTATCGGCACCTTTCCATTGAGGGTCGGTGGGTGGAAAGTAGTGCCCAATGTCTCCTAAGCTGAGTGCGCCCAGCATCGCGTCCATAATGGCATGGGTCAGGGCATCGGCATCGCTGTGTCCTAGCAATCCCAATTCGTGAGGAATGTGAATGCCTCCTAAAATCAGAGGGCGATCGCTCACCAAACGATGAATATCATAGCCGTTGCCAATCCGAAGATTCATTGCGATGTCCTTTTTACTGTCAAATACAGATTATCAGGATTAAATCGCAGGATAGCGACACAAAATCACTAGCGCTGGCTTTGTGCCTGTTGCAGAGCTGATTCACTGTTTTGTTGGTAAACTTGCACGCGGTCTTGCGCCACCGCATACCGGGAATCTTCTGCTGAGGTCATACCCATCAAATCAGATGCTTTCTGCCATTGAGCCGCAACATTGAGCCATTCGGCAGAGGATTGCGCCTTTTGCCCTGCCGTCACGGTCTCTTGCGCCAATCGAACAGCATCGGCAAAGGGATCTTGCTTAAGCGCAACAGGACTCAGAGCGCTGGGGGAAGGGGGAGCGATCGCCGATTGAGCGGATTCCACAGACGGACTGTTATTCAGAGCCAAGTTTGCGGGAGGCGAGTTTGCAGAAGGCGAGCTTGCGCCCGTTTGCTCTGAGCTAACTTCTTGTCCAGTTATAGGATTCAGCCTTTGCTGGAGCATCCAGCCCAACGCTAGTAAAACAATGCTGAAGCTGGCTCCACCCATTAGCCCCCGCCAAAACACTCGCTTCTCGCGCTCCAAACGGTGCGGATGTTTTTTGGGCAAATCAGCGCCCATTGGGTCAGGCGAATGGTCTCGCCAATCTTGTCTCAAGCGCTTAAATAGCGTCGGCTGCCGCAGGACAATTTCTTCAGACCAAAGCAGCTGCTGTTTTGGATCGCGACTAATTTCTTCTAGCCAGAGCAACTGCTGTTCTCTGACAATTCGGCTATTCACATTAACTCGACGGATGCTTCGGGGCTGAAGAGATTCCAAAATTTGCTGGACTTGAGGAACCACGATCGGCTGCTCTAGCTGTTCCGGTTTTGCTGCCTCACACAGCAATTGCAAAACGCCTTGAGCAAACATGGCTCTAGTCCGAATTCCAGAACCTGCCAATCTTTCATTTAATACTTGAATAATTGCAGAGACGCTGCCCTGACGGGCTTGCCTCACAATGTCATCGATTGGATCTATCATTTATCGCTCAAAGTTAAATTAATAATGACCTCAAGAATTTGGAGGGTTGCTCGTTACAACTTGATTAAAAGTAGAACTTGTTAAAAGTAGCCTTGTTAAAAGCAAAACTTGATTAAAAGCAAGACTGACCAGAATAGACGCACATAATTTTGAGTCATAATCTGACAAACAGATTTAAAGATATGTTAAATCTTTGCCAATTCAAAGCCGAGGCGCATCAGTTAGACTTTTATAACAACAAATATGCCACCTGTAAACATGAGTTTATGTTGATTTCAAAGCTTGATTCTAGGCAGTAATTTAAGGCTGCTGTAGCAAATGATGATAGTCATTAAATCGACGAATTTGCCATAAATCTGTATTAAAGCGATTTTGATCGGTGCTGTCCCAGCGCGATCGATCGATCCAAAATTCAAACAGCGCTGTGTTACGAGGATGTAGCCGCCAAGAGCGATCGCATCCCAAAAGCTCTGCGATGAGGTGTTGCAAGATCCAGCTATGGCTAACAATCAAGATCTGTTCGCCGTTATGATGGCGATCGAGCAAAAGCTGAATAAATCGGCGGCTGCGATCGCGAGCCTCTTGCAAAGATTCAGCTCCCGGAATTTGAATCCAGTTTGGCGAGTTTTCTAGAGCCTTGCAAAGATCAGGATAGCGCTCCATTGCTTCGCCCCAGGTTAGCCCCTCAAACACGCCATTCTGAAATTCTCGAAGCTCATCGGCATAGTGAATCAGGATTTGAGAACTTTCGCTCACCGGGGGGTTGGGTTGATTAATCTCGTCCTCAATTAAGTCACTAATGGTGGAGGGCAAAGGTTCTGCGGTGAAGCGCGATCGCAAAATTTCGCTCGTTTGAGCCGTGCGCCTCAACGGACTGCTGTAGATGCAGGTAGGATGCCAGGACTCTTTCAGCAAACGCTGAGCCAGTTTTTCAGTCTGAAGTCTGCCCTCTGGCGAAAGGTCAAATTCGCCATTGCCCTGCATCCGCTTTTGCAGATTGCCGATCGACTGAGCATGCCGAGTAAACAGTAGCTTGAGCGGGTTCATGCAGATAGGATAGCTCTGCGATTGAGCAATAGGATTAGATGGACGCAATTTAATCCTTTTAACGCATCGGAGGAACTAGCCTCTCAAATATCAAGTTTTGCAACAGAAATGAGAGCTGAAATTGACAGCGACTTGAAAAACAGTAACAATAGACACACTAAACGAGGTTTTCCTTAGTGAGTTAGGAATCAAGCGAACGTAAGAGTATCAGTTCGGGAGATGTAAAGAAATTTAGGAGCCGATGCCTCCAGATTTCTCTCTCCAACTTCTAAGGTTGAAAATCTTGTCTCAAGTTAGCTGGTTGACGCACCCCTCGCGGGGTGCTTTTTTCATGGGTTGATTTTTCTAAATAGCAAGCTCTGCAAATCTTTTAAGGCGTTGCTGATTTCATATAGCTATCGCATTACGTAATTGAGTTAGGACGAGTTATTTTTTGAGAGCCGCGCGGAGCGAGGCTCTCAAAAAATAACTTATTGGATCTAAGCGCGTAGCGCTATGTCGCTCGTTTGCTTAGGATCGTGGATTAAATAACCTGTACAGCCGATCTGAGGTAGGGGCTTAGCAATGCTAAGCCCCTACCCCAAGAATTACATCTTGTCAAATCCATGCTCCTTAGGACATTCTCCAGAACAACAGCTAGGGCTGCTGTTCTGGAGGAGGAGCGTCATTAAGTAATTCACGCTGTGCGGCTTCGCTGATGACCCGTCGCAGCCACTCTGTGCGATTGGGCAAGCGGTGAATCGCTTTATAAACTGATTCAGGTAGACGCACACCCATCACTTGTTTGGAAAGAGGCTCATCGCCCACCTGCGTAAAAGTTCCGCCTTGAGATTTTTGTCTGGGGTTAAGTAGCGGCATAGTGGGTCTGTATCGAGTCTGTATCGGGTCTGTATTAGGTCTGTGTCGAGTTCGGATCGGATCGTTCTGCGATCGGAGAACGGCATTATGTTAACACGGTCTTTCCAGGTCAGCTCAGGTGTAGAATAGTACACTTCTTAGGGCTGGATAACCGTACAAAATTTAACCGCAGAATTCCCCACAAGAACGCGTTAACTCGATAAAATAAATATATCAGAAGTTATTAGATCTCCTGGCGACTGTACTACTCATTTTTCACGATTTTAGATTCCTAGCTAGCCAGGTTTTAGCTTTTACTTTTAGATGTTTAGAGCTGGATTACTCCTCACCCCTCTACGTGATAATGACTCCATTTATTAACACCGAAGCCGTTGAAGCGACATTGAATCAGACGGCGATCGCTCTCCAGACGCACTTTGTTCAAGAAACAGGCGAATGGTATGGCGCAGAAGATTTGCAGCGAGCGCTAACCCAATGGCTGGAGCTGTCCATTGAGGCTTTGGCAGAAGATGCTCTGTTTCACGCTGTGGAGGGCGATCGCGCTTATGCCTTCAATCGCCGTGCCTTCGAGCTTCAGATGCAGCGGATTCAGTCGCAGCCGCTCCAATCCCAGATACAGACTCAAGCCAACGGTTCTCAAGCCCACAGCTCTCAGATTCTGACCGAAACTAGCCTCAGACCCATAGCGGCTTGAGCCACCTCCCTTTCCTCCTCACTTCTTAGGAGTCCATCGATGAGACTTATTGACTATCCCACCGCAATCGCCCAACAGCAGCGCGAGTTCTTGCGAGAAGAACAGCATGTGCGTCGGCTTCAGGAAATTGTGAACCGCCACACGGCTGAGATTGACACTCAGATCGCCTTTGACTCTGACTTGCGTAACGATGCCCAGCGCAAGGCAAAGCGGATTGAGCTAATGCGATCGCCCGATCGGCAGCGCGCTTGGGCTAACTTGCAAATGGCGCAAGACCGCCGTGCTGAAATTGAAATTGATTTAAGCTTGCTCCGGAATCAATTCTCGGTGCTGAAGCTAGAAATGCGAGAGACGATCGCGCTGCGGGAGCTTCAAGTTGCTGACGCAGCTTAGACTTCATGCCACAGCGACATCAGGCAGGATGAAAATAGAAGGCGGCTCCCAAAACTATGTAGGTTGCCAACAGCAAAACGCCTTCCAGCCAGTTCGATCTCCCATCCAAGCTAATCAAATTAGCAACCGCAACGGCAATCACGACCGCAATCACTTCAAACAAATTAAAGTTGAGATCCATTGGTTGACCGATCGCCTGCCCGACTAGCACCAACATTGGCGCTACTAGCAGCGCCACCAGCAAACTCGATCCCATGGCAACTGAAACCGACAGATCCATGTTGTTTTTCAAGGCAACCGTAACGGCTGTCACATACTCGGCGGCACCGCCCACCAGCGGCAGCAAAATCACCCCAGTAAACAGCGGCGTTAACCCTAGCCCTGCGGTTGCCTCTTCCACTGCACCCACAAAAATTTCTGACTCAAATGCTACGCCGATCGTTGCCACTAGCAAAACGCCAATCCACAGCAGCAGGTTAGGTTTTTCGGCATGGGCTTCTCCTTCTCCCTCTAGCTCGACCACGCCTACTTCATAGAGGTAGCTGTGGGTTTTGAGCGAAAACAGCAGCGTCATCAGGTACACCGCGATCATGACGATCGCTACCGTGGTCGATAAACGGCTAATGGACAGCGAATCTACTACGTTGGAAGTAGAAATAACGGTTGCCGGGAGGACGATCGCTACCACAGCTAGCGTCATGGTTGAGCCGTTCACCCTCGCCACCACAGGCTTAAACTCCTGCTCTTTATAGCGCAAGCCGCCCAAAAACATTGACAGACCCATGACCAGCAGCAGGTTGCTAATAATAGTACCTGTAATGCTGGCTTTTACAATGTCGATCAGTCCTGCCTTGAGGGCAACCAGCGAAATAATTAGCTCCGTGGCGTTGCCAAAAAAGGCGTTGAGCAGTGCGCCAATTGAAGGGCCTGAAATCACCGCAACTTCCTCCGTGGCGGTGCTCAGCCAGATTGCTAAAGGCACAATGGCGATCGCGGCTGTAATAAAGACCGTGAGTGCGCCCCATTCCATCTTTTCGGCGGCAACCGAAATAGGAATGAACACCAGCAGACCTAGCGAAATAATTTTTTTGATAGACATAAATTTACAGGTTAGCGAGCCAATGCTATTTAAACGCCTTTCACCCAAATTTGAAAGATCGATCAGAACATATTCAGGCGTAGGTAGTCCTCGAAATGTAGTGAATACCAGCAGCCAGACGTAAAGATGTCTCTTAAGAGCCGGGAGGATGCTGAATTTCTTCGTTACACTTGTTAACAAGTTGTACTGATTTGTCGTTAATAGCCCGAACAGAGACTCGAATTATGAGCGTTGTTTATCCCCGCAAACTAGAAAGTTCTTTTGGCTCTCTCAGCGCTCGTGATGTGCTAGGACAAGTGGTGCGCGATCGTGAAATTCACCTGATGACGCTAAACCGCTACCGCTATAGCGAACAGCGAAGCTGCAAAGACTTAACCGATTTAGTTGAACAACTCGACGGTAAATCAGTTGATTTGATCAAAGATGTGTCTCGCCATATTTCAGATGAAGCGCGTCATGCCATGTGGCTGACAGATCTGCTGGTAGAAATTGGCGCTGATGTGGGCACGCCTCCCGGCTCATCTTATATCGGCGAGTTTGAGCGATTGCTCGATCGCGAACATGTCACACCCGAACATCTTGACGATTTCGTGATTTCTTCTCTTGCCGCCATTAATGTAACTGAAAAGCGCGGCTGTGAATATTTCGCAGCTCACATTTACGCCCTTAAGCAGGCTCCTGAGACTGAGGAAAATATCAAAATTCGTGAAGTGATTGAACGCATTCTGCCCGAAGAAGCAGGGCATGTGCGTTGGGGCAATCGCTGGCTAGCGGCCATGGGACGCAAAAGCCCAGAGCACAAGCAGAAAGTGGAGCAGGCTAAACAAAAGTATGCGGCGATCGAGCAGGCAGCATTTTCCTCTGGCATGGATATTACCTTGGGGGCAGAACTGCGTCGGGTCGGCGATTTGCTGGACATTGCCAACACGCTCCCGCTGTGGCAGCGTCCGCAATACCTGATGGAGCGCTTGCCTCAGACGCTGCTGGCTCCAGATCTTCAGCGCACTCGGATCACCGCCGTGCAGCGCGCTTGGGAACGCGATCCTAAAGTGTTTATGGAGCGGTTTGTGCCCATGTTTTTGAGCGGATTGACGCGATCGCAGCAGCCGTTACAGAAGGTTTCCGCGAAAAAGTGATGGTTGTTGTTGGGAGTCAGGAGTGGAGAATATTCTGGCTCCTGACTCCTGTCTCCCAACTCCTGGCTCCCGACTCCTCAGCCACTGAGCAAAGCCTCTACAAACTCGTAGCTGGAAAAGGGTCGCAAGTCCTCAATGCCTTCACCCGCGCCAATAAATCGGATCGGTAAACCCAACTGCTGCACAACCGCTAGAGCAATGCCGCCCTTAGCAGTGCCATCCAGCTTGGTGAGAACGACACCGCTAACCTGCGCTGCTTCCGAGAAAACTTCAGCCTGACGTAAGCCATTTTGTCCCAGAGTCGAATCCAACACCAGCAATGACTCTACTTTGGCACCTGGCGCTTTTTTGTCAATAATGCGGCGAATTTTGCTTAGCTCATCCATCAAGTTTTTCTTGTTTTGCAAGCGTCCAGCTGTGTCCACAATCAGCAGTTCCGTCCCGCGCGCCTGAGCTGCCGCGATCGCATCAAACACGACAGCTGCCGGATCGGTATTCTTGCCGGGATTGGCGATGACCTCAACATTGCTGCGATCGCCCCAAACCTGAACCTGCTGCACTGCCGCCGCTCTAAATGTGTCTGCGGCGGCAATCAGGCAGCGATAGCCTGACTTTTGAGCAATGTGGGTCAGCTTGCCGATAGTCGTGGTTTTTCCGGCTCCGTTCACGCCTGTGACGAGCCAGATGTTGAGCCGATCTTTTTCAGGCAGCAAAACTGGTTCGTAGTTCTGACCCAGCGGCTTGTCCAGCATCTCCTGAAGCAGAGTCTTGAGGTAGGCGATCGCCTCAGAGGGGGGCAAAGTCTCTTGCCGCAGCTTGGTTTGCAGCGATTCAATGATGTAGTCTGTTGCCACGACGCCAACATCGGCTTGCAGCAGCAGCGATTCGATCTCCGTGACTGCATCTTGGTTCAGCGGCCCCTGACCAACGATCGCTCTCAGCTGGTTGACTAAACTACGCCGAGTTTTGTCTAGACCCTGCCGCAGCCTCTTGAGCCAGGTAATTTCTTCGATCGAGATATCTTCAGGACGGCGACCCTGGGCTGCCAACACTTCGGCTGACCAGAGAAAGCCCTCATCCATTGTCAGGGCGGTTGTCAAGTTGGCAACGGGAGCCGTTTCGGTTGTCGTGACGGGAGCTTCAGCGGCGATCGCGTCTTGCTTGAGGCGTTCTAGGCGTTCCAGACGCTCAGCTTCAGCCTGTGCCCAGAAGGGCAATGGAGCGGCAGTAGGGACGACTTCGGGAGCCGGAGCATCAAGGGCTGAGACAGGAACTTCAGCGATCGGCGCTTCGGTAGAAACTGGTGCTGGCTCTATCGCCGATTCGACAGGTGCCGCCTCGGATGCCACTTCGGATACCGCCTCGGATGCTGCTTCAGAAGCCACTTCCGTAGAAGCTTCTGTGCCCTGAGCAGCTTGGCGTTTGCGAATATTCTCGTAGGCGAGCTTTGCCCAACTGAGTTGATCCTGAGCCACCGCTGGAGTCTCATCCTTTGGCTGTGTTTCTTGGGAAGGCTCAGAAGTCGATGTGGCTGTTATGGGTTCGGTTGCCTCAGTCGATTCAGATGATTCAGCCTCAGAATCGGAGGACTCGCTGAACTGACGATTAAACCAATTGAAAGGAGCCATAAAAACCTATCCACGCTTTGTACCCAGACTTCACTCTCCTATCATAGGACGTACGCACGACCTACGAAAAATCGGTTTTGCAGGAGGCTTTGAAGACACATTGTGCCCTCACAATCTCCTAACTGCGGAAGTCCTGAACATGAAGGTGCAGGCTCATAGCGCTTAACTCTGGTACAAGCTCATCTCTAAGAGCTAACGCCGGATTCTTGTGATTCTTCAACTATCTCAGCACCTTCAGGCTCTAAAGGGGCTTTGCCGGAGAGGCGATCGCTGATTTTTCTCAGTACGCCATTGATAAACCGATGCCCTTCATCACCGCTATAGCGCTTGGCAAGCTCGATCGCCTCATCGATCGCCACTTTTTGGGGTACGCCTAAAATCCACATTTCGGTCGTGGCAATTCGCAGAATGTCCTGATCAATCCGTGCCAGCCGATGCATCTGCCAGTCCACCATCGAAGCATTGATCAGCTGGTCAACCTCTACGCGGTTTGCCTGCACATTGGTCAGTAGCTCCATGACGTAAGCTCTTACTTCTTTTTGGTTGGCAAGCTGGATGAATTCAGGTATTTCTAGCGCTGCCCCCACCCGATTAATTGCCGTTTGCGCTAGCTCTAGCGCCTCGTTCACCATTGCTCTAGCGCTCTGCACATCGATCGCCCTAGTTTCGCTGCTGAGCAACCGTTCATTGCCCCGCGCCACTTCGGCAGATGCCGTTTCTAGGGTATCCTGCACTTCGGTACTCAGCGTCCGAATGGCGGCTAAAAGCACATCTTGAAGCTGCTGTGCCTGAATCTTTTCGGGCTTGCTGGGTAGCTGACCAATGCTGAGAAGGGCGAGTTCGCGGGAGACGTGACGGGCTTGCATGGGGGAAGAAAATGGGGAATAGGAAGATTAGAGAGTGGGAAAGATGCGTTTAAGCAGTGGGTTTAACACTGGGTTTAACGCTTTAGGGGCAAATTGATTCGCAAAAGTTGATAGACCGAGAAGTTGGCGATCGTCTCATAACGATAGCGATCGGCATCTAGCAAACCCGATTCTTTGAGCTTGCGGGTGCGACCCAATACCAGGATAGAGGGTGGTTTAGGTCTTTGGGCGGCAAGTTTGACCAAACGCCGAGGCACATCGTCTAATTCTTCGATGTAGGTAATCGGACGCTGAGTATAGAACACCATTGAGGGTTTGGCAAAGCCCACCATGACGGCAGGCTCCGCAGGCTGCTGTGCTTGGACGATCGCGACTGCCATTTGCCGTAGAGGCAGCTGTCTTTGCGAGTCCATAATCGCTGTGGCGGGCATCAGCACCAGCAAAACAAAGGCGGTAAAGCCAACTAAATTCACGCCCCAGAGCCAGCGCCCCTGACGGCGAATTTGCAGAGCTAGGGCAACGATCGCAGCACTTCCCCAGATGACGGCTCCGACGATTAAAATACCCGACTGCTCTAGCAATTCCGGCAGCTTGGGCATCTCAGGATCATCCCCCATCCAGCGGGTGCAGTAGAGAATGGCTCCTGCTAAGCTAACCAATAGACCGACATTCGCCCAATGGCTGATCGCCGTCGCACGATTAGGGCGCGATCGCGTCATCTGGTCACTCCAGAATAGCGCCGTCAGAATTGCCGCAGCGGGCAGCAGCGGAATCGTATAGCTGGGTAGCTTAGTGACAGCGATCGTAAAGAAGCCAAAGATCACCCCAAACCAGACCCAGGCAAACAGCCCCAACTGCGCTGAGCGAGGCTGCTGCTGCCAGTAACGGCGTTGCCAAAATTGCAGTCGGGCGATCGCAATAGGCAGATGAATTGACCAGGGCAAAAATCCGATGGGCACGACCAGAAAGTAGAAATACCAGGGAGCCGAGTGGCGATTCACGACTTGAGTAAACCGCTCAAAGTTGTGATAGCCAAAAAATGCGTTGATATAGGCTTCACCATTCGCCTGAATGACCAGCACAAACCAGGGAAGAGCGATCGCCGCAAACAGTAGCCCCCCCCACAGCAGCCGCATTTCCCTTAAGACAGGGCGTAACTTGCCCACGTACAGCAGGAAAACCAGAACGATCAGCCCTGGAATAATCGCTCCTACAGGGCCTTTGGTCAGTACGGCTAGGGCGGTTAGGACATAGAAAGCCAGATACCACCGTCCCTGAGCTTTTGGGCGATCGGGCTGGGCATAGGCGACGAAAAAGGCAAGCAGTGCCGAACCGATGCAGCCATTCAGCAGCATATCCGACACGCCCGTTCTGCCCCAAACGATCGTCTGCGGATTAAGGGCAATGAGAGCCGAGCCGATCGCCGCCGACAGCCAAAGCTGGAGCGAAGTCTGAGTAGCAGCAGGCTGAGAAGGAAAGGAATCTAGCGCAGCCGGACTGGCATAGCCAAATCGCCGTAGGGTATAGAATCCTAGCCCAGTTAGCGCCGTTGCCGCGATCGCCGATGGAAACCGAGCCGACCACTCGTTGACGCCGAAGATTTTGTAGGCGATCGCCGCGATCCAATAGACAAGAGCGGGCTTATCAAAGCGGGTGACTCCGTTAAAATAAGGCGTAACCCAATCTCCGGTAACGTTCATTTGACGCGCCGCTTCTGCAAACAATGGCTCTGTCTCATCCACTAGCCCAATGCTGCCGAGATGTAGCCAAAAGGCAACAAAGGTGACTAGGGCAACCCAGGCAATAGAGCAGATCCAGGCAAACCGAGGCTGCTTTTCGAACCTTGTCACCCTAGATTGAATCCAATTGTCGCGTTCCAATGTCTGCCGCCTCTATCGAACAAATTACCCAAAGAAGTTTACCTAAAGAAGATCAGTAAGCAAGTCAGTGCTCAAAACCTTAGACTAATCCAGTGACGCTGGGTGCCTCCACGATCGCATTCAGACCTTACTTTACTGGAAATTTGCCTTCGGAAAAATCTGCCCCTGAAAATCTGCCCCTGAAAATCTGCTCAGGGCTGCAAATTCAGCAGCCATTCCTGTGCGGTCAAGTTCCAAGTGGGCAGCGCAGTTTTTCCCACAACGTAAGGCCCCCAGTAGCGACGAGAGCCATCCTGAGCAAATGCCATTAGTACGTCTCCAGTCTGAAGCTGCAATGTGCCATCTGGGAGTGAAAGCTTTAACCCCTTAGATTTACCTTCGCCCGGAGCAAAATCCCAGTGAACGGGCTGTTCGTAACTGCGGTTTTCAGAGTCTACTGCACCTTCTTCGACCGTGCCGGGTTTTTGGGACAGTAGAGCCACCCGCACAGGATACTCAGTTTGGTTGCTAACGCGCAGGTTTTGGGCGCTGGATGCCTCCGGCTTTTGAGAAGTATCCGGGACTGAGGGCGAGGCAGGCGTAGGAGCAACGCTGGGTGCTGCGGCAGGCGAGACGGGCGAGGCAACGGGCGATCGCTCAAATGATTCAGAGTTTGCTGCACTCTGCTCTGGGGGAGCGGGTTCAGTCAAAACTTGTACCTCAAACCTAGAGAAGAGCAACGCAGTCAAACACACTCCCATCACTCCAATAATGGCTGGATAAAGCTTCAGCTTTAGATTGTCGGTCAGCATACCCGTCTCTTAAATGACTCTTGACGTTTAGTCACTGCTCTCCTTCTCTACTCTAGTTATTCGTTTCAGTCTTGCGGACAATTTAGCGCTCTTCTCAGCATATTTTCTAGAAGATTTAAGGCTTTGGATATTTGAGGCGATCGCTTTCTTAAAAATTCCCTGGCGTGATAGGCTTCAGGGCATTAGCATTTTTCATGGCTATTTGAGGCGCGGCGCAGGCTATGCAGAATACTCGGCTCAACACATTATTCGATGATGTCCTAGGACAGTTTGGGCGCTGGCTACGCAACCCCTGGCGACGGACTTCGCTGCTGTTGATTAGTCTGCTGCTGGGTAACTTTCTGGCAACAACGATCTCGACGATCGCTGGACAAAAGGCTGAGCCGGATGTGGCGATCGCAATTTTGCTGGTTTTGTTGACAGAGGGCACCAGCTGGTGGGTGTATCGGAATCGCCGCAGAGAAAACAATGCAGCAGATAGAGCAAATTCTGTAGTTTTAGAGCTGTTTAACGGCACTAAGCTGGGATTGACCTACGGCTTATTTGTAGAGGCTTTTAAACTCGGCAGCTAAAGGGTTAAACCGACCGTGAGCAGGCGCATCTGGGACTCAAACTGGACTATGAACTGGAGCATGGGTCATGGGGCAATTAACCCTCTAGGCTCTTTCCCAGAAGAGCGATCGCGCCTGCTTCAAGCCATCTATCCCTCTCTGCAAGAATTTTGTATTCATACTTTGGGCTGGCAAACCTGCCCGATCGAGATCCTGCGAGATTTGTGGCTGCCGCTGGCAATGCAGCTACAGGTTTGGCAACGGCAGGCTTGGGATCAGTCACAGCGTCCTCTAATTCAAGGGATTTTGGGTGGACAAGGCACCGGAAAAACGACCCTGGCGGCAATTCTGACGCAAATTCTCAACCTCCTGGGATTGCAGGTGTGTCAACTCTCAATTGACGACCTCTACAAAACCTATAGCGATCGCCAACAGCTCCAGCAGGCTGATCCCCGCTTTTGCTGGCGAGGGCCTCCAGGCACCCATGATGTTGAGTTAGGCATTGCCGTACTGCAACGCCTACGTCAGTCTCAGCCCGTCGAGTTACCTCGGTTTGACAAGTCAGCGCATGGGGGAATGGGCGATCGCGCTCTACCTGAACCTATCGCTCAGGCAGACATTGTGTTTTTAGAAGGCTGGTTTGTCGGAGTGCGCCCAGTAGACCCAATCGCCTTTGACACGGCTCCACCGCCAATTGTCACTGCTGCCGATCGCGCCTTTGCCCGTGAGGTCAACGATCGCCTCCAAGACTACTTGCCTCTGTGGGATCTGCTCGATCGCCTCATTGTGCTGGCACCCACCGACTATCGCTACAGCAAGCAGTGGCGACGTGAAGCCGAACATCGGATGATTGCGGCAGGCAAACCGGGCATGACCGATGGCGAGATAGATCGATTTGTGGAGTATTTTTGGCGATCGCTCCACCCAGAGCTGTTCATTGCCCCGCTACTGGGCAAATCAAATTTGAGCGAAACCAGCTCAGCCGATTACGTAATTGAAATAGATGCCAATCATTGCCCTACCCGGCTGTATAGCCCTACCCAACCGGATCGCCCTACCCAATCCGCGTCACCTGCTGATTGATGCGGGGGTTGCCAAAACGCGACCAGGCGCTGCCGCCTCTGAGGAATAGCTCCATCCAGCGAATAGGTTTGCCGTTAGAGTCGAGCCAGCCAGAGCTGCCGGGGGCAAAGGCAAGCGTTCCTTCAGAAACCCTGAAACTGCCGTCAGAATAGATCGCATCGCTGACCACATCGCCGATGCGAATCACAATTTTGGTTTCCGGTTGCAGAGACAGCGTATCCGCCGGAATCGTCGTTTTGATATTGCCATAGCCATCAATCCAAGCAATCCGATCGGTGGGCGCATCAGGAATTTGACTAGGGTCGATCGCCTCTCCTAACACGCTGAGGTCTGCTTGAGCGATCGCTCCCGCCGCCGGGGGAAAGACATCCCGCGATCGAAATTGGGAGCCGCCCCTCGACACATTAATCGTGTGCAGCGCTTTAGCATGGTGCTTAATGAACGACAGCGTATAGCCCGCGTTCACGCCCACGACCTGGACTCCGTTGGGTAACAAGGCATAGGTCAAGCCTTCTCCTTCGTTGTCTCGACGGGCTTCAGGGTCATCTTGACGCGGAGCGCAGTTGTGATAGATCAAGCGATCGCTCGTCCCTGGGTTTAAGCCGAGTTGCGCAATCCAAAATCCGGTCGCTAGGGTGCTAAAAGGCGGCACGGAAAGCTCATGAATTTGAGCCTGGGGCAGCGCCAGCAGTAGCCGCTGTTTGACTTCGGCAAAGGCTGGATCACCCGTCCCATAATCGGCGATTAAAGAAATAAACATAGGATGACAAAAAATAGAGAGGAAGGGGTGTAATGTGACTTTAACTTTAATGCAGTCATGCAGTTGACTTGAGTGTTATGGCAGCATTGGGTAGGAGCGATCGCCCAGCCGTCATGAGTGCATGGCATTACGAATTGAGTTAGGACGAGTTATTTTTTGAGAGCCGCGCTCCGCGCGGCTCTCAAAAAATAACTTATTAGATCTTAAGCGCGTAGCGCTGTAAAACAGGACGCTATGATACTGTGACATTCTGATGCAAAGCACGAGACTGACCCAATAGCATTTCCACCGCCCTCGGAAAATTAGTAAGCTCTATAATGATTGTCCAAGTTTTAGCCAACCTCAAAACCTCCTTTTAGGAAGCTAAGGCACTTTACTCATCAGATCTACGTCAGTCTAGAATCATATCTGGAATCTTGTAAGGGCAAGTGATTCTGTAAGCCGCTAGCATCACCAAGCTTTCAAAATCTAAAATCCAAAATCTAAAATCCAAAACCGTTCCTATGTTGCATAAGAAATCCTCAAGGCTTCGCCTAGTTTCCATTTTGGCTGTGACAGCTTGCCTCGTGACAGGTCTAGCCGCAGTGACACAGGCACAGGGCACCCCAGGTCTCACCATTTTTAGCGGAGTTCGGAGCGAAAACCAGTTAGGCTACAAGCTAGACTACGAAGGAAAGCTGGGCGCACGCGATCGCTACCATCTCCGTATCCCTTCTCGCAAGATGGAATTTGCGGTTTCGCGGCTGGTGATCAACTATCCCGATACCTACGAAGGCACCTTTGATCCCGAAGCGGTACGAGTTGAGGTGGCTGGCGATAGGGTGGCGCTAGAAGATGTGTCGTGGGATCGGGAAAACCGGGCGATCGATATCTATCCTCAAGAACCAATTCCAGCAGGTAAGCGGGTAGAGGTTGTGTTGTCTAACGTCTACAACCCTACTCGGCTCGGTACGCACTATTTCAATGCGTCCATTCAGTCTCCTGGCGATCTGCCTTTGACCCGCTACGTGGGCACTTGGATCATCAACATTGGTAGCGATAACTAAGCCCACATCCCGCGCCAGCTATCCCCTACTTTTTTTTGAGAAGTTTAGAAATTGCTCGATTTGCAGTCGAGCAATTTCTAGGATAAAAGGACAGCGGTTGCAGCTTCAGAGTGCTAATATGATGGACTGTGAGTTTTTAACTTTTGGTAATGGAGCAGGGCACTCATGACTAAGCGCACCCTAGAAGGAACAAGCCGTAAGCGGAGAAGAAAGTCTGGCTTTAGAGCGCGGATGCGGACTGCCACAGGCAGACGAGTAATTAGGGCACGTCGGAGCAGAGGTCGGGTACGGTTATCAGTTTCTCAATAGTTTTGGTCTAGTAGCCCCAGTCATGTACAGTTACCCAACTCACCCATCTCCCTGTAGGCTCCATGTTGTGCACTACCCAGGTTATGGGCGCTTTCGCGTGGGTCGCTGACAGTGGCTCTGCCCAAGCCCCACAGGCTGCGAAAACGACAGGACTTTAACGCAATCTATAAATCTGGGCTGCGTCGCTCAACGGCACACCTGACTTTAAGAGCGTTGCGGCGAACCGACCTCAATCCCGTAGTGACTTCTGATCAGGCGATCGATTTAGATGGCTATAGCTTAACTCAGGGCTACCCAACTCAGTTGGGCATCTCAGTCAGCCAAAAGGTTAGTAAAAGAGCAGTGGTGAGAAACCTTATTAAGCGAAGGTTGCGAGTCGCCTTTTTTTCTCTGTTACCCCAAATGTCGTCGGGCTGGCAGGTTGTCATTGTCGTAAAGCCAGGTGCGGCTGAGTGCGATTACGGGCAATTTCTGCAAGAATTAAAACAGTTGTTGATCAAGGCTGAGGTGATGAATGGCAGTTAATGAAGAGGTGTACTACGAGGGTGGTCCTCATTGGGGCGATTTAATCACTAATATCTTGCTAGGGTTCACGGTCATTTGCCTGCCTCTCACCTTTGGGGCAATCGCCCGTGCTGTTTGGTTGCGCTATCGCATTACCGATCGCCGTCTTTCTGTCATTGGTGGATGGATGGGACGTGAGCGTTCAGACATCATCTACTCCGAAATTGCTAAGGTGGTCACTGTGCCACGCGGGCTGGGCGCTTGGGGCGATATGGTGATTACCTTAAAGGACGGTAGCCGTCTGGAGCTGAGAGCAATGCCCCGATTTCGAGAGGTCTACACCTTTATCACCAGCAAGATTTCGACCAAGGCACAGGATGCCAGTGGAGCGATCGGCACTAAATAGGTGCTGAATAAGCCTGGGATGGTAATTAGTGCTGAGATAGCAAGTGATCAGTGCTGAGATAGCAAGTGTTGAGATATAAGCGCTGAGTAGACCATAAATTGGGTAACCGCATTCAATCGGCGGGTATTCACTACACAGTTTTCTAGGTTGGATAAGTTAGATTTAGACAGACGCTCAGAGACGCAGGTAGACACAACGCATGGATTTTGGTGTCGGTTTTCTCTCAAATAATGTAATGCTGCCAATCCTAGATTTCTTCTATGGGATTGTGCCTAGCTATGGTTTGGCGATCGTTGCCTTAACGCTCGTGGTTCGTTTCGCAGTTTATCCCCTCAGCGCTGGCTCTATCCGAAACATGCGACGGATGAAGGTGACTCAGCCGCTGATGCAAAAGCGAGTAAAGGAAATCCAGGAGCAGTATAAGAGCGACCCTGCCAAGCAGCAGGAGGAAATGAGTAAGGTTTACAAGGAATTTGGCAATCCCTTAGCGGGCTGTCTTCCTGTCGTTGCTCAAATGCCGATTTTGTTTGCGCTCTTCGCCACACTGCGCGGTTCGCCATTCTCTGACATTCCCTACAACATTAATCTGCAAGTCTTGCCACGTGAACAGATTGAGCAAGTGCAGCCTCAAGCCTTTGCCACCAATCCGCAAAATGTCTATGTTGCAGATGGCGTTCACGTCCCAGTTGCTGCGATTCTTCCGGGAGGTAATCGCCTTACCGTAGGTGAGAAAACCAGCGTCGAGTTTCAGACCACAGAAGGGAAGCCGCTGAGCCAGCTTCTGGCTGAGTATCCTGATACCGAGATCAAGCCATTCTGGAGCGTTACAAAGGGCGCAGATCTGGTTAAGCTGGACGCAGCCGGAAACCTGGAGGCTCTCAGCCCAGGCGATGTAACACTTCAGGGCAAAGTTCCAGGTCTTGCTGCCAACAAAGGATTCTTGTTCATCAAAGCCCTAGGGCGCGTGGGAGCAATGGATCAGGAAACGGGCAAAATCAACTGGGATGTCTTGTCCATGATTCTGTTCTTCGGCATTAGTTTGTACGTCAGTCAACAGCTCTCAGGACAGGGTTCCGCTAGCGGCGATAATCCTCAGCAAGCCACGGTCAACAAGCTAACTCCCGTGATTTTCTCTGGTATGTTCCTGTTCTTTCCGCTGCCTGCTGGCGTGCTGATGTATATGGTGATTGCCAACATTTTTCAGACGTTGCAGACCTACATTCTATCTAGAGAGCCGCTGCCTGAAAATCTCCAAAAGATTGTCGCTGAGCAGGAGAAGAAAGCCTCTACTGAAAAAGCGGGTGAAACCATAAGGGCGGCTCTTCCTTTTGAACCCGTATCGAAGAAAGAACTGGAAGAGGGTAGCAAAGAGGAAAGCGCTAAAGAAACAAAGAAGAGTTCGGGTCGCACAAAGAAGAAAAGCTGAGGTGAGCAATGAATGAAGCCTTGGTTCAACGGGGTAAGCAGTGGCTAGAGGATTTGATGCAGCTCATGAGTCTGCCGACGCAGGTAGATGTTCATGACAGGGTGGAAGCTGAAGGTAGCTATTGGCTGACGATCAGCGACACATCGTTCACCCCTGAGCAAACGCAGTCCATTATTGGCAAAGATGGTGCTGTTCTTGATGCTATTCAGTATCTCGCTAACACCACGCTGAATTTAGGTCAGGCTGAAGGTTCTCAGCAAGCCTACACGATTGAGCTAGCTGGCTACCGTGTGCGCCGACAGGCAGAGCTTCAGGCGATCGCTGACCAGGCTGCTCAACAGGTTCGTGAAACAGGCAATGAGTATGAAATGAAGGCGCTCTCTGCCGCAGAGCGTCGTCAGGTACATACCTATCTGAAAACCTTTGGGGACTTGGAAACTGAGAGCCGAGGACGAGAACCCGATCGCCGTTTGGTCGTACGATTAGCCCTCAGCTAGGAGCTTACGCCCACCGGATTTTTTTAGAAACGAGAGAACACCTGTTATGGAAGCGATCCACATTCCACAATTGGTCAGAGCGCCAGAGCAAACTGAAGCGATCGAGGTACAGACCTATCTGCCAGATCTTAAAACTCTGACGCTTGTGCAGGGAATGATGGAGGTGGCGCATCGAGGTAACTATCTGGAAGTTTCGGCACAGGCTGAAACGATCATGACCCTAACCTGCGATCGCTGTCTGCAACAATACAATCAGCGCATTAAGGTTGAGGTTTCTGAGCTGATTTGGCTGCAAGAATCCCCAGAGGAAGCGATCGAGGAAGATGTGGAGCGAGAAATTGCCTACGAAGACTTGGTAGAGAGTTTGCATCCTCAGGGTCACTTTCACCCAGACGAGTGGCTTTATCAGCAGTTTTGTCTAGAAATTCCTCAGAGACAGCTTTGCAGTCAGGACTGCCAGGGGATTTTGACGGGCGAGTCCAGTTCGCCCGCTAACAATCCACCCGTCGATCGGCGTTGGGCTTCCCTAGAAGCCTTTAAGGATCAATTGCTGTAGGTTTCCTTCATGAGCTGCTTTCATGGGCTTCAACGAAGATTTTGAGTTATTGCTGCGCGCCCGCTATCCGATCATTTATATCCCGACCCAAGAAGAAGAGCGGGTAGAGACGGCGATCGCGCATTCTGCAAAACGGCAGGGGAACCGGAGCCTTTATATCTGGGATTTTGTGGATGGCTATCAAGGCAATCCCAATGACGCGAACTTTGGACGACGCAATCCACTACAGGCGCTAGAGTTTGTGGAAAAGCTGCCTGCAAGCGTTGCTGCGATTTTTATCCTGCGGGACTTTCATCGATTTCTTGAAGACGTTGCCGTTGCCCGTAAGCTCAGAAATTTATCGCGTTTGCTTCAGGCTCAGCCTAAGAATATTGTGATTCTTTCGCCACAGATCAACGTTCCAGACGACCTGGGTGAAGTGTTGACGGTGCTAGAGTTTCCGCTGCCCCACCTACCTGAAATTCGAGCTGAGCTAGAACGGCTACTGTCTGCCCTGGGGCAAAGTCTGGAGCCACGAGTGCTGGATGAAGTTGTTCGCTCTTGCCAAGGTCTGTCGATGGAGCGAATTCGGCGAGTTCTGGCAAAGGCGATCGCCACTCACGGCAACCTTCAGCCCGAAGATGTAGAGCTGATTTTGGAAGAGAAGCGCCAAACGATTCGCCAGACCCAGATCCTCGACTTCTATCCGGCTACCGAAAAGATCTCAGATATCGGCGGTTTGGACAATCTCAAAGACTGGCTGCTGCGCCGGGGCGGCGCGTTTTCCGAACGCGCCCGCCAGTATGGGCTACCCCATCCGCGTGGACTGCTGCTTGTAGGTATTCAGGGCACAGGCAAGTCTCTGACGGCAAAGGCGATCGCCCATCACTGGCATTTGCCGCTGTTAAGGCTAGATGTAGGTCGCCTGTTTGCAGGTTTGGTGGGTGAATCTGAGTCTCGAACGCGCCAAATGATCCAGCTTGCCGAGGCGTTAGCGCCCTGCATTCTGTGGATCGATGAAATTGATAAAGCCTTTGCCGGATTTGACAGCAGGGGAGATTCGGGCACCACTAGCCGCGTTTTTGGCACATTCATTACCTGGCTTGCTGAAAAATCCTCTCCGGTCTTTGTCGTGGCGACTGCCAATAATATCCAGGCTTTGCCGCCAGAAATGCTGAGACGCGGTCGGTTCGACGAAATTTTCTTTGTGAATTTGCCCACCCAGGAAGAGCGGCGAGCGATTTTTGCGGTGCATCTGTCACGGCTGCGTCCGCATAACCTCAACGTTTACAATCTCGATCGTCTGGCCTACGAAACGCCTGATTTTTCAGGAGCTGAGATTGAGCAAATTCTGGTGGAGGCGATGCATATTGGCTTTAGCCAAAATCGAGACTTCACAACTGAGGATATCTTGGAAGCCGCTAGCCAAATGATTCCGTTAGCCAAAACCGCTCAAGATCAGATTCGACTTTTGCAAGATTGGGCAACCAATGGCAGAGTGCGGTTAGCTTCTCGGCAAAGCGGCTTAGGTAATTAGATTTGGCTCTGACGAATCTAGACGAATCTAGACGAATCTAACTGTCTGGACTTACCATCAACCCTTAGAATAGAGCGTCATCACTTTTTCGGCGGACTGCTATGAGTTTGTCTGGAATTAGCAAGTTCATCCTTGGTTTATTATTGGCGATCGCTCTCCTAGCGATGGCTGGCTATGGCGCAACACGCTATGTCTTAACGCAACTTGCCACCCCTCCCGTTAGACCTGTTTTTCCCAACGATCCTTCTCCGACTCCCGGTGCCCCACCTAAGTCCTCGCCCAGCCCCAGCCCTAGCCCTAGCCCAACTCCAATCTCTGTTGCTGAAGGTTATCTGGCTCGCGTCACGCAGCCGATCGGCCTAATCTTGCGCCAAGAGCCGAGTGGCGATGCAGCACAAGTAGGCGGCGTTGACTTTAACCAAGAACTCACGGTTTTGGAAGAAGCACCTGATGGAGCATGGCAACGTGTTCGCCTTGCCGATGGCACGGAGGGATGGATTAAGGGCAGCAACACAGAAAAGGTGAATTAGAGAAGCGATCGAGCAGCCTGCGGATCGTTGGCTATTAGGAGCGTCAGGAAAGCGTGTCAGGAGAGCCGTTATTAAGAAAGTTAAGCGAATCTAAACCTTGGTTACAAGATCCAGGATTTGCATTCAGGGATACATTGATGGATGGTAGGTTGATCAAAATCACATGGTTTAGGTCACACGTTTCAATCTACCTTAGAATAAAAATGTACGATAAGAATTCAAAGAAGGATTGGCTAGGTTCAGCTGTAACGGCAGCATTGGGAGCGGGCATTGTCACAACTTTTGCTATTAGCCAAGGTCAGCATCCTTTAATGGCATTTGGAATTACAGGCTTTGCAGTGGCAGCAACGCTGTTATTTGATCACTTCATGCCTTAGCCAATGGATGCTTTAGCCAATGGATGCTTTAGCCAGTGAATGCCTTAGCCAATGGATAGCTTAGAAGCCCTGTTCTCTAAGCTCTGTCTTTATCAATATCTTCAAACTGCCAGTCCTTGATTCTCTTCAAGGACTGGCAGTTTGCTTAATGAGCAGCTAATGAGCAATTTTGCTGAGTTGCACCTGGCCTAATGCCACCCGACTCAATTTATTGCATTAGGCTAAATCCACTGCGCCAAAAAGATAGAAATCGCCTAAGATTATTGCCTAAACGTAGGCGATCGCCCAGCAACCCTAAACCGCTATAGGTGACATAATATATAGTTCTTTATAGAGGTCTGACTCTATGGGTGGTCATCTCTGAGCCAGGTTGATTTAAGGAGAACATGCAATATGAAACTTTATTCCTCTACTTCCCGATGGTTAAGCTCGTCGCTGCTGCACCTGCGATCGAGACTTGGGTGGAGATTAGCTTTGATGCTTTTAGCAACAGCGGCGGGTTTGGGTGCATCACCTGCCATGGCGCAGTCAATGTCCGCAGTGCAAATGAATGATAGCGGACAAGCCGTAACAGACCTTCAGCAGCGGCTCACGGATTTAGGCTATTACAACGGCGAGATTACGGGATTCTATGGCTCTCTGACTCAGGAGGCGGTAATGCGCTTTCAGCAAGATATGGGGCTAGCGGCGGATGGAGTGGTGGGTAGCGCTACTGTAACGGCGCTATACAGTCCGTCTGGCTCATCTGCTCAAGATCCTTCTACACCCCGATCGCTCGTGCGCCGAGGAGATAGCGGCTCACAGATTTCAGAACTGCAAAAGCGCTTGGCGGAGTTGGGATACTATAACGCCTCTATCTCCGGCACGTTTGATCAAATCACTGAAGATGCCGTAACCCGCTTTCAGCGCGACAATGGTTTACCTGCGGATGGCATTGTGGGAGCTGCAACCGAAACAGCGCTACGTCAGCCAGCTGGACAATCTTTTCAAACTACTAACCCCGCCCCTAGCCCAACTGTCTTTAACTCACCGACGAACTCAGCTTCAAATCCAACTGTCTCTAATCTGCTGCGGTTAGGTAGTACGGGTGCTAGTGTCTCCGAGCTACAAACCCGACTGACCACTCTAGGGCTTTATCAGGGTGCGATTACAGGCAACTATGATGCCCAAACTCAGGCTGCTGTTGTTGCCCTTCAGCGATCGCGTGGTCTTGTGCCAGATGGTATTGCTGGCCCCCAAGTTACTGCTGCACTAGGTTTGCCTAGTGTACCTGGCGGAAATAGCACTAGCGGCAGCATCAGCGGTAGCCCTACGCAGTCTTGGCAAGAAATTCAGCAGGCAAGGACTGAAGCACAGCAAGCTAGAATCCTGGCGGAGGAGGCAAAACGAGAGGCGGAGCAGGCGCGTCTAGAGGCTGAGCAGTCCCGCCTAGTGCTGACTCAAAATCTTCAGGAAGGGCGCTATAGTGTTGCCGAATTGCAGCGCTATCTGCGATCGAATGGCTACAATCCAGGCGACATCAACGGATCGCTAACTCCAGAAACTCGGAGTGCTATTACAGAAGCACAGCAACGCTACGGACTAAGCGATACCGATCTATTTGGAAACATATTGCCCTAGAGATCTGTCAATTTCTGCTGGTAAAACTACCCTCATACGACTCTCCCAAGCAGCCATCCTGCTCCTACCCCTGCATATGAGATTGCTAACAAAGTCAGGGTCGTTTGCTGGAGATTCCATCTCTGAAGCAGCGATCGCTTAGCAGGGGGAATAGTGGCGAAGATGCTGGCAACCCACGCTAGGCAAAAAGCAGCGCTCAGGTCTGCAACCGTGTAAAACCATGCGCTTTGGTACAGAAAAGAGAGTGCGCCTTGCAGGCTGGCGCCTTCCAATGAAATCCTTGCCCATCTGAGGGTGGATTCAGCAGTAAGCACCCATTCTGGTGTCGTCTGCCAGCTAGTCAGCTTCAAAGCCCACAGGTTTGCGATGCCAACCGAGGGAAGCCAGAGCCAATCTGCCACACCGCTGACTCCTGCACGAACAATCCAATCCCCGATTCCTGCCATAAGCATCAAGTAGAAAACAGTAGAGAGCGTTACACCTCCTGGCAAATAATCGTGGGAGAGCCTAGTCAGCCAAACCAGTGCCAGCATATTAAGCAGCAACATGCCGATCGCCAAGATCATTAATGGCATCATCGCCAGGAAAAACACGAGGGATAGAGTTCCTCCTGTGGTTTTTCCTGATGAATGATCTGTGTTTAAATCCGCTGTTGCTGTAATCAGGACGATCGCACTTCCCCATACCCACCACGGAACGGCAAATACGCCGAGCAGTAGCCCTACAGAAAGTTGCAGCAGAAATGTGCCGATCAGTCGTGTCGTCACGATCGCCAATGATTTGCGTGCTTTCTAGACATTATGCCTCTGAGATGGGGTAGCTAACTTGAATCAACTGATTGGCGGCTGGAGCGGTTAATCGGGTCGTCTTGCCGTCAAGCCACCGAACTTCCACAAAGTCAATCTGTGTCTCTTTGCCCAAACCAAAGTGCGCAACAGGCTCCATTTGACAGAGATAGCCACTCCCCGCGTCGATCGCCCGCATTTGCCGCCTGCCTGCTGCCGTGAGGGTAACGATCGCCCCTCTTGCTGGAGCACCTTGGGCAGTCAGGGGCAGAATTCGCAGCCAAGAATTTGTGTTGGCAGTCGTGTGGTAGAGCGATAGCGGCTGGGCACCCGACTCGCCGTGAGCAATCACTAGCTCTAATCTGCCGTCGCCATCGAAATCACCAATTGCTGCCCCTGTGCCTAGTCCACGCGGCTCTAGCGCATCGCCCATTTCTAGTGCCACCCATTTACCCTCGCGCCAGCCAAACAGGCGGTTGGGTTGTCCAATGTTGTTAAAAAACAGCTCCTCATAGCCGTCATTGTCAAAATCTGCGGCAATAACGGTGCGGATGCGAGAGGGCATTGCCATGGATTGGGAGGCGATATCCCTGAACTTACCCGGCTCCTGCTGAATAAATAGCCGATGCGCGCCTTCCCAATTGCCATAAACCAGGTCAAAGCGTCCGTCGCCGTTAGCATCTAAGATCGCAATGCCTCGACCATGCTCATAGGGATCGCTGATATGGGCGATCGCCGCAATATCCATAAAGGTGCCATCTCCCTGATTGCGAAACAGGAAGTTAGAGCCGTTTTCATTCGCCATAAAAATATCCATGCGCTCAGAAACCAGGGGCAGTGAGACAATCCCTCGCCCGCTCGCAACCTTTGCCAACCCCGCCGCAACAGCCACATCGGCGATCATGTTATCAGCGTTTAGCTCATACAGCCGAATGGCTCCGCCATAGTTGGCAACTAGACAGCCATATTTTCCGGTGCCGTGGCGGTCGATCCAGGCAACCGATCGCCCTGCCGTTAGGTTAAGGGCATCCTGATTTTGGGGTAGGGAAAATAGGTCGTGCCAGCCGCCCTCTTGCCAATCGAATAGGCGATCGCCAAATTGCTTGCGCCCGCCAAATGTATCTGTGTTGAGGACATAGATTTCTTCGCGTCCGTCGCCGTCTAAATCGCCTGCCGCCACCCCGATCGCCTGCCGTCCAAAATCGGCTAGTACGGAGTCTGCGACATCTGCGAAGCCTGCACCTTGCCACTTTAAAACCAAATTTTGCCCACCAAATCCAGCAACAAACAGCTCAAATGCACCATCACCATCGATATCTGTAACGGCAATACCGTATCTGAGCTGTGCAGGGTTATCTGTCAAGAGAACGCTTTTGTCAGTGAACATGGGATTTTCAGACGATTTTTAGAGTAAACATACGGCGCAATGTTTTACAGCTAGTTTTGGGAGTAGTGGTATTTAGGTAGGGATGTTTTGTTGCATGGGCAAAGCCCATGCAACAAAACATCCCTACCCTTTGAGGACTACCGTTTTGTGAGGGGCAATGCAATGCTCTTCACAAAACTAGCTGTAAAACCTAAGCTTAAGGGTCAACCAAACCCGCCGCCAGCAAAGCTTTCCAGGTGCGCGTGGTGCAGGTTTCGGCAGTTAGTTCACCGATCGCCAGCCATTGAATTCCTCGCTCTCCGACTTCCGGCTCCTCACTGCTCAGCACCGCAGAGCGATCGGGCACTGAGCATCGGTAGATCAGGTTGAGCAGATGCGAGGTTTTACCCGTTTCTTTTGGAAAAAACGTCTCAGCGATCGTCAAAACCCCCTCAACCTGAAAGTCAATGAGTCCTGTTTCTTCGCGCACTTCACGGGTCAAGCCTTCCATCAAGCTCTCCCAAGGCTCCAGTCCGCCCCCTGGCAAATCCCAGAGGTCGGCTTCTGGGAGGCTAGTTTGGTGAATCAAGAGCACGTCGCCAGCATCGAGGATCAGACCCAAGACGCTGACTCTCAGCTTGAAATCGGATTTAGAGTCGGGCTGCATAGGTGGATCGCATAGATTGACCTCTCTAGATATAAGTTGTATGGATTAGGTTGACTTTCAAAGATTAGGAGGACAGGATTTCCAAGTAAGCTTTGACCGTGCTGAATAGCCCAATTTCTAGCGCTTCTGCCATCAGCGCGTGACCGATCGACACTTCTAAGATGCCCGGAATAGTGCAAAACTTCGCTAGATTTTGTAAGTTCAGATCATGTCCAGCATTGACCCCTAGCCCTGCGCTCTGAGCCGCTTCAGCCGCGATCGCATACTGTGCCAGTACATCTCGCCCTTCTCGATAGGCGGCAGCATAAGGTTCAGTGTATAGCTCAACGCGATCGGCTCCGATGACCTTAACCTCTGCCATCGGCTCTGGAAAGGCATCCATAAACAGGCTTACCCGAATGCCTAAATCCTTGAGCTGCTCAATAATGGGGATGAGCCGAAGGCGATCGCTCGACAAGTCCCAGCCGTGATCAGAGGTAAAAGCTTCTGGAGAGTCAGGCACGAGCGTACACTGCGTCGGTCGGACTGCGCTCACCAAGTCCATGAACTTTGCCTCAAAGGGATTCCCTTCGATGTTATATTCAGCAGCCGGATATTCTGCTTTCAGCATGACTGCCAGCTCATAAACGTCCGCAGGTTTGATATGGCGCTGGTCAGGGCGAGGATGTACTGTTACGCCATAGGCTCCAGCATTGAGAACCGTTCGGGCAGCATCTAGGACACTGGGGATACCTATATTTCGGGAGTTTCTCAGCAGCGCAACTCGGTTTAAATTGACGCTGAGATGCGTAGAAGAATGCGTCGGAGAGGAATAGGTCATGAACTCAAGGCTTGCTTTATTTGAATTTGGAAGGGTTGAATTAGAAGTTGAATTGAGAAGATTTTGGGACTGATCCCCATTTACTTTATCAATATTCAATCCCCGATCAATATTCAATCCCTGCTTGGGCTTTGATGCCTTGCTCTCGAAAGGGGTGCTTGACTAAAGTCATTTCTGTAACTAAATCGGCGCGATCGATCAGCTCAGTCGGCGCGCCCCGACCCGTCAAAATGATGTGGGAATCTTCAGGCTTTTGCGCCAGCCCTTTCAAGACATCTTCCACCTGTAAGTAGCCCAACTTCAGGGCAATATTGACTTCGTCAAGCAGCACCAGCTTAAATTCAGGATTGATGATGAAGCTGAGGGCAGTTTCCCAGGCAAGCTGAGCTTTTTGAATATCCCGCTCCCGATCTTGAGTTTCCCAAGTGAAGCCTTCGCCCATGGCGTGAAATTCAAGCTGATCTTCCCAAAAGCTAAACGCCTTTTTTTCAGCAGGTTCCCAGCCGCCTTTGATAAACTGGACGATCGCCACCCGGTAGCCATGCCCTAGCGATCGCAGCACCATGCCCAGGGCGGCGGTGGTTTTGCCTTTGCCGTTGCCCGTATGGACAATGATTAGCCCTTTTTCTTGGGTGCGATCGGCCAAACGCTTTTCTTGGACTTCCTTACGGCGCTCCATTTTGCGGCGATACTGATCTTCGGTGAGCGTTGGCACAGTCGCTTCCCGGTCAAGGCGATCGGCTTCCTGATCAGCAGGGGTGGAGTGAGTGAGATCCATAAAAGTTACCCTTTGGACACATTTGACCCTTTCAGCATGACTTATTCAGCGGAAGAACCCAAGCAAGCTGGTATAACTTGAAGTTGATGCTACTTGAGTTTTCTTGCCATTTAAGTTTTAGAGCGCCCTATGATCCCTGCGGTTTGTATTCAAAGTGTTCACAAGGTTTACAACAACACTGCCGTTGTCAACGATCTAACTCTCGTGATTCAACCGGGCGAAATTTTCGGGCTGCTAGGACCAAATGGCGCTGGCAAATCTACCACCATTCGGATGTTAACTACGCTGACGCAGCCTACCCAAGGGCAAGTGGTTGTAGCAGGCTATGACGTGGTTAAGCAGCCGTTTCGCGTCAAGCAGCAAATTGGCGTAGTGCTTCAGCAAACCAGCGTGGATCTGGATCTGTCCGTATGGGAGAACATGGAATTTCATGGACGAATGCACCACATTCCCGATGCCGATCGCCAGAAGGAGATTGACCGCTGGCTGGACTATGTGGAATTGGGCGATCGCCGCAAAGAGCTAGTCAAAACTCTGTCGGGCGGCATGAAGCGGCGGCTGCAAATTGCCAGAGCGCTGCTGCATCAGCCGCAAATTCTATTCTTAGACGAACCTACCGTCGGGCTTGACCCTCAAACTCGCCGCCGTCTCTGGGAAATCATCAAAGGCTTAAATCAGCAGGGCATGACGATTGTGCTGACGACTCACTACATGGAAGAGGTGGAATATCTCTGCGATCGCATTGGCATTATGGACAGCGGCAAATTGATTGCGTTAGGCACGCTGCAAGAGCTGCGCCAGAGCCATGGTGAAGGTCTGGTGATGAAACAGAAGGGCGATTCTCTACAAGACGGGCAAGCCGAACGCTGGGACTATCAATTTTTCCCAACCATGGCAGATGCTAAAGCCTATCTCGATCAGCAGCCTGACAAAACGGGTATGATGACCCGCCCTTCTAATTTAGAAGACATCTTTGTGGATTTGACGGGCAGAAATCTAGACTAGATCGGGATTAAATCTGGATTCAGTTCAGGAAGTAGCAGCCATTTGTGAGAACTGGGCTATACTCTCTCTCTATTCGCCTGTATTTGTATCCGCTTGTATTTGTATCCGCCTGTATTTGCCTAGTCTATCTAGTCGCCTAAGCTGAATAAATTCTATGCCGATCGCCAGTCCTCCCCTTTTGTCTTTTGCAATGTCGTCGTTAGCCTGCAAAATTGAAGCTATTTTATACCTCAAGGCTCAGCCATTGACGATCGGCAAGTTGGCAGAATACGCCGGATGCGATCGGCAAGCTCTTGAGGCAGGTCTGATTGAGCTGATGCAGGACTATGCCCATCGAGACAGCGCCCTCGAAGTAGTGGAAACTCCAGATGGCTACTGCCTTCAGCTGCGAGAAACCTTTCAAGACTTAGTGCAGACGCTGATTCCGGTAGATTTAGGCGTAGGCGCATTGCGAACCTTGGCGGCGATCGCCCTCAAAGGCTCCATAACGCAGACTGACCTAGTAGAGCTACGAGGATCGGGAGCTTACGATCACGTTAAAGAGCTGGTAGAGCTAGGCTTTATTCGTAAACGCCGCCAGCCAGAGGGGCGATCGTACTGGTTGCAAATTACCGATAAGTTTCACCAATATTTCCAGGTAGACAAGCTACCGCAGCCGTCAGACCCCTAGCCGTTTTTCTGGATACCCCCCCTGCCACCCAGGAAATACGGGTCACAGTAGAAGATATAAATGGCACAATGGGGTAAACTGACCGCAATTAGTGTAGGACTGTAGACTCTATGGCGTTTAACCCTGACAATTTGGATTTCTCCGGCAGTGAGGTCGAAGAAGGTCAGGTGAATCAATTGTTGAAATATCTCCAGCACCAATCTCCAGAAATTTTGGCAACGGTAGCAAAATCTGTGAGTCCTGAGATCAGACAAATTATTTCGCAAAATGTTCAAGGTTTAGTTGGCTTTCTGCCTTCAGAAGCGTTTAGCGTTCAGGTGACCACCGATCGAGAAAATCTTGCTAGCTTACTTGCATCGGCAATGATGACAGGCTATTTCTTACGACGGATGGAGCAACGCATGGAACTAGAATCCAGTGTTAGAGGTTCTTTTTCTTGGGGTGAGGATGAAGATAAATCTTCGTCTACAGAAGGGTGAGAACTTAGCCCACTTCTTCTATGGGAAAAGCGCTAGGTCTGACCTGAAAAATCAGAGATTCCCCTTGCCGCTGAACTTCCACAGCAAGCATTTCACCTACACGGCTATCCTCTACCTGATTTTGCACATCAGAAGCGCTCGTTACGACCGTTTCATTCACCTTGAGGATAATGTCCCCAGGACGCAGACCTGCGGCGGCGGCTGGGGCGCTAGGCATCACATCTACGACTAAAATGCCGCGTTCGACTGTCACCTTAAGCTTTGATGCCGGATCTTGATTAATCCGATCGCGCATTTCAGGGGTCAAATCCACCATCTGAATGCCCAAGTAGGGATGCGTCGCCTTTCCGGTGGCGAAAAGCTGCTGAGCAACGCGCTGTCCCGTTTCAATGGGAATGGCAAACCCTAACCCCTGGGCATTAGCTCGGATGGCAGTATTGATGCCAATCACCTCACCGCGATCGTTGAGCAACGGCCCGCCAGAGTTGCCTGGATTAATCGCAGCATCGGTTTGGATAAATCGGACGCGCCGATCGGGAATGCCCACCTGAGAGCTAGACCGACCCAGAGCGCTGATGATGCCTGCCGTAACGGTGTTGTCTAATCCTAAAGGGTTGCCAATGGCGATCGCCCACTGTCCCGGCAGCAAATCTTCAGAACGACCCAAAACAACGACGGGGAGGCTTGAAGCCTCAATTTTCACAGCCGCCACGTCAGTAATAGGGTCAACGCCCACTACTTTCCCTTCAAAAATTCGTCCATCTTTGAGCGTCACCGTCACGTTATCGCTGCCTTCGACAACATGAGCGTTTGTGATAATGTGTCCATCGACACTGGTGATAAATCCTGAACCCGTGCCCTGCTCAACACGTTCTTGAGGAGAGGGCGTTTCCTCCCCAAAAAACCGCTTGAATGGAGGGCTGCTAAAACCGTTTCCTCTATTAGAGACAGTTCTAGCAGAATCAATTCGCACAACGGCTGGTCCAACTTTATCAACAGCTGTGGCAATAAAATTGTGGTTAGCATGAGATTGTTGAAGAGGCGCGACGCGATACACCACTGGCGTATTCAGCGAGGTTGCCGCAGACTCATTGGCTGTCACGCTAGGATCAGAGTGCTTCAGGTAAGTATTGCCAACCCAGCCCACTCCTCCTCCAAGTGCCAGTAACCCTGCACAAATTGCGAGCTGCCTGAATACAAATAAACTCATTGTTTCTCTTTCGTCACGAAAGATGCGCAGTGTAAAGATAAGAGGCGTTGCTGATTTTTCGGAGAACTCATGGAACTTCTCATGTTCCCTCTCGGTCAGGAAGTTTTGAGGTCAGACTACTTTGCGGGTAGGTATACCATCACTCTAACCAAGTTTCTTACAGAATTGGAGGCACCACAAACAAACTTGAAGCTAAAGCTTGAGACGAAATTTAACGACTGCGATCGCCCTGAGACTTCAACTTTCTACTCCCCATGAAGCTGCCTCAACATTTTAAGCGTTCATATTTTAAGTCTTCATCACTCGGCTCTGTGGCTTTACTAGGTTTACTGGCTCTTCCCGTCTCTGCCCAATCTGCCAACGCGCCTGCCACAGGCTGTCCTCAACCCGCACTGTCTCGTCTGACCCGTCACCGAGTTGCTTCTGGGGAGACGATCGCCAGCATTGCCCAGCAGTACAACCTCATCCCGGCAACGCTGCTAGGGTTTAATCCCGACATCCGCAGCGGCAGTGCGCCCGTGGGCACAGAGCTGGTGATTCCGCCCTACAACGGCGTACGGGTGGATGTGCCCGCAGGTAGGAACTGGCGAGAGATTGCTAAATCCTACGGAGTTAGAGCCGATGTGCTGTTTGAGATTAACGGCTGTCAAGAAGCCCCTAGCGTCGTGTTTGTCCCTGGCGTGAACTGGTCGCCACCCGGTACTGCCCAGGCGACAGTTGCCAACGCCTTGAGCCGATCGCCTTTACCCGGTACGGCAGCTATCTTGCGAAACTACGGCTGGCAGTTGGATGCTTCTAGCAAAGTCGTGTTTAACAGCGGCGTGGATCTGGAAGCCGCCGCCGGGACAAATGTCCTGAGCGCAGGAGCCGGAACGGTTGCCTTTGCCGGAACGCAGGACGAGTACGGCAAAATGGTGGTGATTAACCACAGCCAAGGGCTGCAAACCCGATACGCCCAGCTTGGCGAGATTTCAGTTCAGGTGGGACAGCAGGTGCAGACGGGCGATCGCATTGGTAAGGTTAGCGCTGCTAGCGATGCTCCTGGCGGTTCTACAGGTGGGCTGCACTTTGAAGTGCGGTCTAACTCTAGCCTCGGCTGGGTTGCCCAAGATCCAGGGAACTACATCCCGGCACTGAAGCGAAGCGATCGCGGCACAAGGTAAATTCTAGCCCCTCACTTCATCGGCAAAGCTGGCTCGACGGATAAACTCAAACGCTCCTGCCACCGAACCCCACAGATGCTCATCGGTTTGTGGATCTCGACCGCGATCGAAGCTAGTGAAAGCCGTGTCGCTGACTTCAAATTCGTTATCTAGATAAGTCGTCTGTCCATTGCGCACCACAATACAAGCTTTACCTGGCTCTACACGCCCCTTGAAGCTGTGCCCTGTCCATTCCACAATCATGTCGCAGCCCGACATTTTTTCCAGACGATCGGCTGATAACATTGCCAACCGCTGAGGAGCTCGTGCCGCCCCATAAAACTCTTCCTCATTCTTGACGGTGTAGTTTTCAATCAGAATGGGGGCTTGATTCTCTTGCGTCACTAGCTTCAGCACCCGCAGCCGATAGGGCTGATTTAGCATATAGTCGTAGGCTTGCTCAAGGAACAGGCTGACCCCTGAGAGCAGTTCTATCGGCAAAGGACGCATACACACCCGAATATGGGCAAAGAAAGGCGGGTTTTCAAACGCCTGTTCCTGGTTGCTAAAGTCGGCTGCCATCCAGCGCGCCAGAGTGGTGATGTCGGTAGCGTGGGTCATGAAAGCGATCGAGGTTGAGGAGCAGTTTTATTATTTTACGAGAATACGGGATTGCTAACCGCCCATGCCAGGAATCAAACCTGTGCTGAGCCGCTTCAATGCCCGACCGGCTACATCGCCATAGCCCATCTGACCGACAAGAATCTGCCCCATTCTCGTGGGTGCTGAAGGGCGCTTTACCCCTACTTTGTAGCCAATGCCCGGAACGCTGTAAAACACTGCCGCGAGACGCTGTGCCCACACCATGTCATTCCCCCATTCTTTGATGATGACCTCGGTGTATTGCTCTAGGGCATTGGCATTGCCACCGATCGCCTGATCGATCGCTTCTGCCGCCTTCATGCCGCTGAAGATCGAGGGACGAATACCTTCTGCTGTCATAGGGTCAACGACGCAAGCCGCTTCTCCAGCCAGCAGGGCATTTTGTGTATGCAGGTTTTGATGACCGTCCCACAGACAGAGCGGATGTCCAAACTGTTTGGCAGACTTGAAATCAATGTTGAAGGAAGCCGCATACTCGGCAAGAATACCTTTAAAATCTTGCTGTCCGCCATTACCCCGAAAGGTGCCAATGCCGATCGAATAGCCATCGGCTTTAGGAAAATTCCAGATATAGCCGTTTTTCACCATGCCAAATTCAAAATGAACCTGGGTATCGGGGTTGCTGGCCGGAGCTTCTGCCTCCAAGGCTCCCGCCAGACGGCGTTTGCGATCCTTGAAGCCGAGCCATTTTGCCATCGAGCCTTTGGCTCCATCGGCAGCGATGAGATAGCGTCCTTCAACGGGCACAATCCCGGATTCGGTAACGGTATTGACCTGCCAGCGATCGCCCTTAAACTCAATTCCAGAGACTGTCGTGCTGTCTCGTAGCTCTGCCCCCTGCTTCTGGGCCTGCTGCACCAAAAAGTGGTCAAACACATCACGTCGCACCATCCAAATCGGATCGATGTCGTTGAGCGTCGCTTCTACCGGGTCGTCCATCTTCCAGGTGAAGCGTAGAGCATTGACCTTGAGCGAGATTGCCGGAGAAAAGTCGAAGTCAAACCACTGGGCAACCTGGGGTGAAACGCCACCTCCGCAGGGTTTGTAGCGCGGCAGAGACTCTTTCTCTAGGATTAAGACCGAGCGCCCTCGCTTTGCCAAATGGTAGGCAGCAGCGCCTCCTGCCGGTCCCGCTCCGACAACAATGCAGTCATACATAAGTCTAGAATTGCACTCCTGAGTACGCCAGTGTCTTGTTCAAAGTTCTTTTTGACCTCGATTCGTCTATAGGGTCATGATGTCGGTTTCTTTTTCCCCTAGAAGCTGGTCGATTTTGCTGACGTACTTGTCGGTGAGCTTCTGAATGCTGTCCTGCAAATCGCGAGCTTCGTCTTCAGAGACTTCGCTGTTTTTCTCCTGCTTGCGCACGGCATCCACCGCATCTCGGCGAACGCTGCGCACTGAGACTTTTCCTTCTTCGGCGTACTTAGCAGCCGTTTTGACCAGCTCTTTACGGCGATCGCTCGTCAGCGGCGGAATGTTGAGCCGAATCACAGAGCCGTCATTGCTGGGGGTCAGACCAATATCTGACAGCGAGATCGCTTTTTCAACAATGTTGAGCGAACCGCGATCGTAGGGTTGGATCAGCACCGTTGAAGAGTCAGGCGTGCTGATGTTCGCCAGCGACTTAAGGGCGGTTGGCGTGCCGTAGTATTCGACCTGCACCCGATCGAGCAGGGCGGCATTGGCGCGTCCGGTGCGGATGGTGTTGAAGTTGCGCTGAGTAGACTCAATCGCTTTCTGCATCTGACTTTCGACTTCAGATAATTTCACAGGATTCTCCCACAATTGTGCCAATTGATTCTCCCATGACAGCGCGGCGAATGTTACCTGGCACCGAAAGGTCAAAGACGATAATTGGAATATTGTTATCTTTACACAGAGCGATCGCCGTCGTGTCCATGACTTTCAAGTCTTGGGTGATGACGTGAGTATAAGTCAGGCTCTGGAAACGGCGGGCATCGGTATTTTTCTTAGGATCAGAGTCATAGACTCCATCCACCTTAGTTGCCTTAAACACCACTTCGGCATCAATTTCAGCAGCTCTGAGGGCAGCCGTGGTATCGGTCGTGAAAAACGGATTGCCAGAACCAGCACCAAAGATAACCACGCGCCCTTTCTCAAGATGGCGAATAGCACGGCGACGGATGTAGGGTTCTGCAACCTCCTGAATCTCGATCGCCGTCAGCAGGCGAGTGGGAATCTCGATTTGCTCCAAAGCGTCTTGGAGCGTCATTGCGTTCATTACCGTAGCGATCATGCCGATATAGTCGGCCGTTGCCCGATCCATTCCAGCTGCCGCACCCTTAACGCCGCGAAAGATGTTGCCGCCGCCCACGACGATCGCCACCTCAACCCCTTCCGCTACAATTTCCTTCAGCTCTAGAGCAATGCTTTGAACGATCGCCGGGTCGATTCCGTAGGACAGATCGCCCATCAAAGCTTCGCCGCTCAACTTCAGCAGAACGCGCTGGTATATTAGTCCCATGAACGGTTTTTCAGTTTTAAGGTGCTTCCACCCTAAGATAGCAGCAGAATTGTCTTCTGTAACCTCCGGAGCATCGGTTTTTACATACGCCATTTAACGGAACAGCCAACGGGAGGAGTTGAGCTGACAGGAATTTCCTGCTCTGCCAAGAGCTGTGCGATCGCTTCTCTTAAATAATGGGCATGAATATCCTGTGGATTTTGCGGATTATCATCAATGGCTCCTCGGTATCGAATGATGCTCGGGCGATCGAGTAAGTAAACTTCGGGCGTGCGCTCTGCGCCAAAGCTACGCATCACATCCTGCGTCAAATCGCGCAGATAGGGAAAATTGAGCTGATGCTCAGCAGCAAAAGCCTTCATGGCTTCAAAGCCTTCCTCTGGATAGCGCTGGTCGTCATTGCCGTTAATGGCGACCAGCGTAAACTCCTGATCCTGAAAATCTGCCTGAATTTGCTTGAGGCGATCGAGGTACAGCCGGACACAAGGAGAGCGGTTGCTCATCATCACCACGCCAACCGACCGAAACTTTTCCAAGTAGCGGGTTAGGTGATGAACTGAATGATCGGTTCCCGGCAGCTCAAAATCAGGTGCATAACGACCAATCGGTGTGCTGATGTCCATACTTGTCATCTTAGTTCGACCCGACTGCAACAGAACTCGACATCATTCTAGACTCAGCGGCTGCAAATGGAATTGGTAGAATCACAGCGCCAGCCATTTTCTGCTTGCGTTTTTTACTACCTAAAGGAACTAATATGCAGGGTGCCGAGCTGCCTATCACGCAAGATTTGGTGCTGATCGGGGGTGGACACAGCCACGCAATCGCCCTCAAAAAGTTTGGCATGAATCCCGTTCCAGGCGTAAAGCTGACGCTAATTACTGACGTGCTGCATACCCCTTATTCTGGAATGTTGCCGGGGTACGTGGCAGGTCTATACAGCTTTGAGGAGTGCCATATTGACTTGCGTCCCCTCAGCCAGTTTGCTCAAGTGCAGATGGTACGCGATCGCGCCATAGGTCTGGATTTAGAAAACAATCGCATCTTGCTGGCTAACCGTCCGCCGATCGCTTTTGACTGGCTCTCGATCGATGTTGGCAGCACGCCTGCCGTACTAGATATCCCCGGAGCCAAAGAATATGCCATTCCCGTCAAACCGATCTCGCAGTTTCTGCAATATTGGGATCGGCTAGTCGCAGAAATCGCCCAAAATCCTCAGCCCCTCTGTTTGGCGATTGTCGGAGGAGGCGCAGGCGGGGTCGAACTGGCGCTTTCTATTCAGGCAAGGCTTCAGCGAATTTACAAAGGCACACAGCAGCCAAGTAGCCATCTGGAGCTGCATTTATTTCATCGCGGCGATCGCCTCCTGCCCGAACGCAGTCCTTGGGTTGGGCATCGGGTTAAGCAAATTCTGACGGAACGAGGGGCGATCGTCCATCTGGGGCAGTCTGTCGCTTCTATTCAGTCTTCTGGCAAACAAAAAATCATCGGCTGTCAATCAGGATTAATGGTGAAGTGCGATCGCGTCTTTTGGGTGACGCGTGCTTCGGCAGCTCCTTGGCTTCGGCAGTCAGGCTTGTCTACCGATTCAGAAGGCTTTATCCAGGTTAATGACAAGCTGCAATCTCTCTCCCATCCTCAAGTTTTTGCGGCAGGTGATATTGCCACAATGGTGAACCATCCTCGCCCCAAGGCTGGAGTCTTCGCCGTGCGCCAGGGCAAGCCGTTGGTCAACAACTTGCGGCGATCGCTGCTCCATCAGCCCTTACAATCCTTCACGCCCCAAAGAGAGTTTCTAATTCTGCTGGGCACAGGCGATAAACGGGCGATCGCTTCCCGTGGCTCCTGGGGCTGGGGTGCTAATTCGCTGCTTTGGCGCTGGAAAGATCGAATCGATCGGCAATTTATGCAGCAGTTCACTGATTTGAAGCCAATGATGGCAGCCGATGATGACACTAAAAAATCTCAGGCGGCACCCATGCGCTGCGCAGGCTGTGGCTCCAAAATTGGCAGCTCTGTTCTGAGCAAAGTTCTGGATCGGGTTCGGCAGGAGCAGCCCGATAGGGACGATCGCCCAGACATTCTCGTAGGCTTAGACGCTCCAGATGATGCGGCGGTTATCTCTATTCCGACGGGGCAGGTCATGGTGCAAACGATCGATTATTTCCCGGCGCTGGTGGATGATCCGTTTCTGTTTGGGCAAATTTGCGCCAATCACTGCCTCAGCGACATTTTTGCCATGGGAGCAACGCCGCAAAGCGCACTGGCACTCGCCACTCTGCCTTTCGCCTCAGAATCTAAGCAAGAAGAACGGCTCTATCAACTGCTCTCAGGCGCGACTCAAGCACTGCATCAGGCAGGTGCGCCTCTGATTGGCGGACACACAACCGAAGGAGCCGATCTTGCCTTTGGGTTGACCTGTAACGGCATAGCGCACTTCGATCAGCTATGGCGCAAGAGCGGCATGAAGCCCGACCAGGCGATCGTCCTTACCAAAGCTCTAGGGACAGGGACGCTGTTTGCGGCACAGATGCGGCTCAAGGCAAAAGGCGACTGGATCGAGGAGGCGATCGCTTCCATGCTGCTCTCTAACCAGGCTGCCGCCCACTGCTTGCGGCAACATGGCGCAACGGCTTGTACCGACATCACGGGCTTTGGGCTGTTGGGACACCTGCTAGAAATGGTGCAGGCTTCTCAAGTCGCTGTCGAACTTGACCTTCAGGCGATTCCAGTTCTGACCGGAGCCAAAGAAAGCCTGCAACAAAACATCTTTAGCTCGCTCTATCCCCAGAACTTAGCTGCGGCTCGTCAAATTCACAATCTTGACCAAGTAATCAGCCATCCGCTCTATCCGCTGTTGTTCGATCCCCAAACTTCGGGAGGTCTGGCAGCGACTCTGCCTATGGAACAAGTCGAGTCTTGTCTAGCAGCGCTAAAGCGATCGGGGTATTACCAGAGTCGAGCGATCGGTCAAGTGGTGCATCGAACCGATCGCCGACCTCTCAATCTACTGTTCTAAATCTCAGCCCGATTCTTGCTCAACGCTATGGCTGTCGCCAGTTTGCTTAGGACATTTAGGGTGGGGCGCTTCGCGCCCCACCCTAAATGTCCCCGTCCTAACCGCCTTGGCGGTTGCTATATCTTCATCCAATCAATATTTTGATGTATTATTTAAGTCATAGAATATTATTAATTTTAAGTGTTTACACTCAAGTAGACTGCTATGAGACAGCCTTTCGTTAGCCTCATTATTGATAATTACAACTACGGTCGATTTTTGAAGCAGGCGATCGACTCCTGCCTCAATCAAAGCTATCCAAATGTTGAAGTGATTGTGGTTGACGACGGCTCAACTGACGACTCTCACGACATTATCCATAGCTATGGCGATCGCATCGTACCCGTCTTTAAGGCAAACGGCGGACAGGCTTCGGCATTCAACGCAGGATTTTTAGCCAGCCAGAGCGAGTTGATTGTCTTTGTCGATGCAGATGATTACTTGTCTCATGAGGCAGTAGAGCAAGTTGTTTCGGTTTGGAAGCCAGGTATTGCACAGGTGCAGTATCGTCTGGAGTTAGTCGATGAAGCAGGACAGTTTATTGATCTGTTTCCCACGGCGAAGACGAAGTTTGATAGCGGTGACGTATATCCAATTCTCCTGGCAAGAGGGCGGCAACAAACTACCGTGACTAGCGGCAATGCTTTGAGTCGGGAGGCATTGAGTCAAATCATGCCCATCCCCGAAGCTGAATTTCGCATTTCTGCGGATGGATACCTGATGACGCTGATTCCTTTTTACGGCAAAGTTGCTTCGATCGAGCAGCCTCTAGGAGCCTATCGCATTCACGGCAATAGCTGGTGGACCCGTACAAAAGGCACCAATCAGGCTGAGAAATTTCGCAAGTCGATCGCCCATGATTTTCACCGATACGATTTTTTACGCGCCAGGGCGAACGAGTTGAGCTACGCGATCGCTCCCGACTTAGGGTTTCGAGACTACAACCATCTCACCGCTCGGATTGCGTCTCTTCGGATGGAACCCGATCAGCATCCTGTTGCTTCTGATTCATTAACAGACCTAGGACTCAAAGGCTGGCGATCGGTTTTGAGGTATGCAAATGTGGGCTGGAAAAGAAAGCTAGTTTTAAGCGGCTGGTTCCTATGGGTAGGCTTTATGCCTCGCTATCTGGGCACCTTGGCAGTCAGTTGGCTGATGGTTCCTAGCTCTCGCCCTGCCGGAGTCGATCGTCTGTTTAAGCAAGTGCGATCGCTGTCCACCTTCTCGATGAAACCCCTTCCCAAAAAAGCTGCGTAAAAACATTATTCGCCTTGAAGCAAGCTAGGAAAATTGCGCTTTTGACTCAGAGACTTAACGTTAGAGCCAAAAAAATTCTGACTGTTCTCAACAGAGTAGTATTGAGCCACAAAGTCATCTAGCACTTGGCGACTGGGCGCGTAGTAGGTAGAGTCAGGCGAGGATGAGCCATTTGGGTCAGTCTCTTCAGTGGTTACTAGCCAGATCGAACGGTAGTCTCCCGGCGTACGTGACAGAGCAGCCAAAACATCTTGCTGATTCTGTAAGACGAGATCGCGCCAGCTAAAAGCTTTAAAGTCTTCTGGCTTGGGCAATGCCATCAGACGATTAACACCCTTATAGTAATGCTCAAGAGTCATCGCATCTTCTGGATTAAAGACTAAGATAGGTTGGTTAGGCTGCTCGTGAGCCATAAGATATTCCGCTACTCGAATGTAATCCCCTCCCTTTGCCAAAGGTGAATACTGAGCACCTAGGGAAATCAAGTAAAGGAAGATTAGCGTTGAGCAAAATATAGGTAAAGCTCTTTTTCTGCTAGCGTATTTGACCAGCGATAAGGCAGAAAATAGAACGAGTAGAGTAGGGAAAAATTGAATGCTCGTGTGCCTGAAGCTAATGGTGTCTGTTGCAAAAAATACACAGAAATAAAGCGAGAAAAGCGCGATCGCCAATAGCCAAACTGCCAGATGATTCTTGTTGATCGATCGATAGTTTTTAACAATAGAAGCAATCAATCCAGCAAAAATCACTAATCGAGTAACTCTCCAAAAACTCAAGCTAGATTCAGTGAGTGTAGCAGGAACGATATATCGTAAGAGGCCAGAGAAAGAGCCTTTCAGAGCATCAATTAGCGGAGCGGAACGTTCACCCTCAATTGGATTATCAGATAGAACTCCCATTTGCTGAATGACGATAATAGCCATGGGCAAAAATAAAGCGCCAGCAATCACCATATCAAGCAGGTAGCAGCGCAATGCACGAGTGCGTTTTAATCCCAGCAAGACAAAACCGTTTGCAATTAGTAGAAATGCTAAAAAATAGTGCGTATAAATAGAGATTATAGCGATCGCCACGTAGAGTTTTCTGGCTAGGGGACGATGCTGATCACTAAGATATCCATCGAAGAATAGAATGAGCAATAAAGCTGCAAATAGAGTAGAAAGAGCATATAACCTAATTTCTACCGCTGCTGCAATAGTGTAGGGACTAAACGCCACGATCGCAGCCAACCAGTTGGGATTTAGCTCTTCAAAAAATCGTTTAGAGATTAGCGCAGACAAATAAATAGTTAGGGCAATACAAATAATCGATAGAAGCCTAGCAAAAAATATGGATTCATTGACGTTACGCCACAGCGTTAGCAAGACAAAATAAGGAGGCGATTGTTCTTCAAAATAGATTGCCTGCGTAATTGCATATCCAATGTCTTTACTAGAAGTATTTAATGAATAGGCTTCATCGACCCAAATATTAAGGCTTGCTGCCAAAGGGACTGTTACACAGAGATTGAGAACAATCAAAAATAAATTAGTGAGCCGCCAATTATTCTGTAAACTTTCCCAGAATGGGAGCTTTCGCCAATCCGAATAAAAATTTTGCAATACTTTCATTTTAATCAGCAACTCTAGTCATTGCATTTCTAAGTTTTCCCGAATTTAATCTAATAATTAACATTGACCTAGTAATACTGTCAAAGCAACACAATATCTGAAGGATAATTCCCTCAGATATTATGCTGCTCAATCAGGCATATTCGATGCTAATTAATCAGGAAAACTAATGCTGCTAGTGCTGGAGTGCCCCTACAATGCCGCGAACCTTCTTCAAGGTCTGCCAGTAAATATCCTCCATCAGAATATGATCGAACTCGCCGTTGCGCCCAATGCTATACAGCCCCTCAACCCCTGTAGAACGCTCAAACTTCTGGCGCTCTGCCTCATACTCGTTCAGAAAAACAGGATAGGCGATCGGAGTTCGTAACACTCGACATCCTAAATATCTTTGATTTGCATCAGGAACGATCGGCTTGAGATGCTCAAGGCAATACTGACCCAGCCGTTCTTCTTCCATCTGCCAAATTTCGTCCCCAACATTGCATCCAATATCAACGGTGATTAATGTTTTGTCTGATGGAGCCAGCCAAGGCATTGAGAGCGGCGTTTCAGTCAAGCGAAAGAAAGGAAACTCGTTCTCAGGTGTCCAAAGGACGGTATCCGGCAAAAGTCCGCGTCCTTGAAACCGCATGTTGACAAACACCATCGGACGAAAGCGAAAGCGCGAAAGCGGCTGCAAAACATTTGTGCCTTTTACGAGCTTAGGCAAAATGTTACAAGGCGCAGTGCTAATCACTGCCGACACCGCCTGTTCACGCCCCTTGACACGGATTGCTTGTACTCGTCCAGAATCTACTAGAATTTCCTCTACAGGAGACTCTAGCTGAATAGCATTCTCCAACTCATCGGCGAGTTTCTGGCACAGTAGCCCTAGCCCCCCATCTGGGTAGACATGCCAAACGGAAGGATTTTCAGGCATCTCATGGCTATAGCCACAGGCAACCGCACGTCCCGTTAAACGGCTAGCAAGCTTGAGCGAAAGCGTCTGCCCAATGCTGTTTTGCAGCTTGTTTCCAACGGATGCCGACAAATCAGAAGCCGCTGCACCCGACCAAGCTTCTAACAGAGGTAGAGCGACCTCGTCCGCAAGTTCTCTGCCATAGCTAGCCCGAAACCACTCCGCAGCAGAGCTATTTTTGCGCTTCTCATCGACAGGCTGAATGCGGCTAGCCAGACCGCCTGCCAAAAATCGAGGCACCTGCAAAAGTCCGAAAGGATAGCTATAGGTACGTCCCCGCAATAACACTGTCTCGCCATAATATTTGACAGTCCGGCAATGTGCCCCAATGCCAGTCGCGGCGGCTAAGCGATTGGTAAGAAAGTGTGCGCCAAAGTCGTAGGTGAAGCCATCTTGGTCATGAAAGCTTGTAGCCAGACCCGCAATTTTCTGACCTGCCTCATAGAGAACAACCGGAACGTTCTGTCTGCGGAGAAAGTATGCGGCAGTAAGACCTGCTAATCCTGCACCGACGATCGCCACAGGTTTTCTAGAGTCAAATTCTATAGTCTCGGATTCTCTGATATCACTTTGCATGATTACACCTCGTTAACAGTTTTTGACACAGTACTTTCGACGCGTGATCTCAACCCGTATTTTGATCACAAGGGTCTTCGCAGCGTTGCCCGTATCAGTGCCCCTCTGCCCATCCACTGATGGAGCATATCGAACAGGGTGAAAATCCCCAGAGAAAAGGTGGAGTTGAGACTAAAGCGCTCGACAAGCCATTTGGGAGCCTGCCAATCCACCAGCGTGTTGCGAATAGAGTAAACCCAATTCACAGGGCTAACTACTGTAGTCAGCGTATCCACCTCCATCAGCGTTTTTTGAGCCAAGGCGCGAATGGTATTGGGATTGAAAAGATTCCAGTGTCTGGGAAAGTGATACCCGCCCCAATGCCGGGTTTTGAAAAGCTGGAAGTCAAGAGTATCAGTGTTATCTGTCACGATGATGACTTTACCGCCCGGTTTGAGGAGCGATCGCACCGTTGTCAATACAGCAGATGGGTCATCCACATGCTCAATGGTGGCAATCATAAACGCCAAGTCATAGCTGGCTTGCGGTAGAACAAAATCTTCGACAAGATCTTGCACAATGCCGTGATGGATTTTGAGTCCTTTTCGAGTGCCTGCCTCGACTGCGCGATCGCTGGGATCAACGCCTTCAAGCTGCCAGCTCGGCTGACCAAACTTTTTGAGTAGATTCAGGTGAAATCCGTCACCACAGCCGACATCAATAATTCGAGCATCTTTTCCCAGCCCCTTGCAGCAAGACAGAAGGCGACGAGCTTCTAGTTTTTGCCGAACTTGATAAACAAACCCATACCGCTCCGCAGAAAACTCGAAGGCGTGATAGTCCGGCGGATAAATGCGGGATAGATCTTGCATCGCAGGGCGTGGGTTCGTGTAAATTAACCCACAGTTGCGACAACGCACCGCTAAGAATGTATCTGGGCTGGTACGATACTCGAAATCCTCTCCCACTCCCACTGGCTCAACATCATTTAAATCGCAGATGCAGCAATTCACAGAGACGAGAGAGAGCGGTGCATTTGCGCCCGCACGGCAGGGTGCGCCAAGCTTAGTTATGGGTTGTTTAACCATTCGAATTTCCTTCTAAATCCTAAAACTAGAGAACGCCGAGAACCACTGCGCTTAAGTACAAAGAATTAAGCTAGAACTTAAATTAGAAGCCTTAGACTTGCGAATGGACACTAAACTCTGCGCTTAAAGGATTCACTTTCGGTTCAACGAGCGGCAGATTGTAGGTACTAGAAACGAGTTCAGCATGTTGTCCTACAGGAACCACCGTGAACTGATTGGAGAGCATCTTGAGAGCTTTACCGAGAACCGCTAGCTTTTTAGTGTGGGATAAGCTCATGCCAGGAAAAAACGCCAGCTCCGGCACATCTTCAGCTCCTAGAAAATCCAGAGGATGAAGCAGCAACGAGGGCGGTGTTTTCGTCAGTTTACAGAGCCAAAGTGCAAATCGGAAATACAGCAGCGCTGCGGTGGACGAAAACACGCTAATGAATAGCACATAGCTAAAATGAATAGGAACTTTGAAGATCGGCATCGTCGTAACGGGAATTTCCGTTAGCTGGTCAGACTTTAGGCTCCAGCGATAGGGCTTGAGGGGCTGAAAGCCTTCTTTAAAACCGCCGAATAGCGCCTTCCGCTTTTCTCGCTCTTCGGGGGTAAGATTGCTGGTCATGAAGTAGTAAGCCCGTGCTAGCGGTCCCAAATAGGTAGGAAACGTAGAGGCATCATATTTGTAGCCGCGCTTTGCCAGCACTCGCAGGACAGAGGATGAAAAGCTGTATCCGGGACCTCGGAATCCGACGGGATGCTGTCCGGTGACTCGCTTCAGATGACCCTCTGCCCTCGCGATCTCCTGCTCAATTTCCTCCTCGCTATAGAGGTGCAGCCAGGACTCATGATGGAAAGAGTGATTGCCGATTTCGTGACCTGCTGCCGATATAGAGGCGATCGCTTCCTGATTTTTTTCCAAAGCTGCATCCTGACCGACAATGAAGAAGGTAATGGTCAGATTGAGGTCTTTCAAAAAGTCCAAGGCGCGGGGAATGACGACATTTAAGTAGGAGGGAAACTCCTCCCAACCTGGATCGCCATGAATTTTCATATACGACCACTGATTGTCTAGATCGAGAGAAAGACTGGCGATCGGTTTTTTCTTAAACTTCATGAGGTTTAGCGGGTAGATACGGCAAGGGAAGACTTGGATAAGGTCAGCAGTTCGGCAGCAGCACTCTCGGCAAGCTGCACCGTTTCGTTGACGTTCAGCGTACCGTTGAGAATATGCGCTGAGTTAATAATGTGAACGCCTGGAATGGAGGTGTGCATCGGCGGCAAATGCTCAGAATAGTTGAGCGTAGAAATCGCCAGCACATATTTCACCCGCGAAACTTTGAAGCTGAGGACATCACTACGATCGAAGTGAGAATACATCCGTTCGAGGGCGCTGACAAACTTTTCCTGTAGTTCTGAGTCAGACAGCGAGAATGCTGGATCGTCTGGGGCAATATATTTAGGTAAATAAACCAGAGTATTGCCGTGAAAATAGTCGGGTTCCACCAGAGTGGTCATCTCAATCACTCCGGTAAACGGCACCCAGGTATCGGTGATATTGGTAACGTAGTAGGGCGAGAGCGGCTGTTTGAGCAGGAGCGAAGCGCAGATGATGCCTTGGTACTGAATATTTTTGAGGCGATCGCGTTCTTCTGAATCAAGCTGCGGACAGACTTGGGCGGCAATTGGGGCGGCGGTCGTGAGGATGACGCGATCGAAGCTTTCCCAGCCTGCCGTTTGAAGTTTGACCTGCCCCTCCGCAGATTGCACCTGCTGGACAACAGCCCCCAGTCGAATCTCGACTCCTTCCTCAGTCAGAACTTCCGCAAAGCGTTCCAATAGCCGCGCGTAGCCACCCGGCAGATAGCCAAACATTTCTTTCTTCAATCCCGTCCGTCTAGCCGCATAGAGGCGAGCGATGATTGCCCAAATAAACGCGGCTGAGGCTTTCTTGTAATTCTCACCCAGCTTTGCTCGCAGCAACGGCAGCCAAAACTTTTGAAAAGTATGCTTACCCGACCAGCGGCTGAGCCAATCCACTACCGAGATTTTTTCGAGTTGCTTCCAGTCTCTGATTTTGGAGGCGTAAAGGATGGTAAACCCCAGCCGAATTTTGTCAATCAGACCCAGCGGCGGGAAGCGAAGAAATTCGATCGCGTTAGAAACTGAATATAAGTTGCCATCCATATAGCAACCCGTCTTAGTTTCCACCCACTGCATATCTTGCTCTAGCCTCAGCTCTTTCAGCAAGTTGCGTAGGCAGAGATCAGACAGCAAGGTGACATGGTAGTGGCGATCCCAGGTGATATCCCCCAGCATCCAGGCGCTTGCCAACCCGCCTAGCTCTGGAGAGGCTTCGAATAACGTCACCTGTTTCCCGGCTTGGGCAAGACGATGAGCCAAGGTCATGCCCAGAATGCCGCCCCCGACGATCGCATAACGTTCTTCACCCTGTGCCGACGATGAGCGAGATGATGAAATAACCATAGGTTTGTGAGACGCACAAGTTAAACAAGAGCTGGACAAGAACTGGACAAGAACTGGACAAGACCAGAAAGAGCGAAGCAGAGACGCGATCGCGCCTCTGCTTCAAGCTAAATCGGAGGCGTAAGCTCAATCACTTCGCGGTTTTTGACGGCATACTTCAAGTCGCAGGCAGGACAGGCTATCTGCTCCTCAAACGTCTCAACCTCAGGGAACCGCATCAGCAATTGCCCACAGCGGCAGACACAACCGATCGACTTAGCCGGATGCCCGATCGCCAAGTGAAAGTCAGGGACAGATTTGGTGATTAGCGAACCCATGCCTACCATGGCAAATCGACCGATGGACAAGTCGTTGCCGATCGTGCAGCCTGCGCCAATGGTTGCGCCTTCCCGTACTAGAGTCGGTAAGGTATGCTCGTCTGGGTCAGAAGGGCGGAGTTGCTTAAGATCGACGGTCGTAGCTCTGGGAAAGCGATCGTTGGTAAAGATCGTCCCGGCGCTAATCATCACCCCATCTTCGATCGTCACAGCATTGCAGACATAGACGAAAGCATTAATCTTGACTCGATCGCCGATCGCTACGCCGTAAGCGATATAAGTCTTCTCGCCAATGATGCACTGTTCGCCAATGCGGGCAGAGTGACGAATGTGAACGCTATCCCAAACCGATGTACCTGACCCGATCGCCACATTATCCTCGACGATTGCCGTGGGGTGAATGCGGGCGTTCACTAGGCTTTCCCTCCCACAGCCATCTTGGTTGTAGACTGAGCACCGTTTTGAGCTAGGGCGATCGGTACCCAGTTATTTTGTTTGAGGGCAGCATATGCTGCCTCAATGACCTCAACTGAAGCCACGCCGTCCTCAGCAGTAATCACCAGCGATTCCTGGTTGCGGATGGCTTTAGCAAAGTTGTCGATTTGGCTACGGAAAGACTGCACCTTGTTATAGCCATTGCCAAAGACAATCCAGTCCTGACTGGTTGCCTGACGATATTTGGACTCCTTCCAGCCCACCGAAATCGTCCCCTGAGAGCCGTAGATGCGGATGTAATAATCCAGCTCTTTGTTGATGCTCCAAGACAAATCGATATTGCCGACAACGCCGCTCATACTCTTGACAAAGATACGCACCGTATCTTCAACCGATAGCCCTTGAATTCGCCTGCCCTCTACGACCTGAACTTCAGCGATCGGCCCCAAAAAGTAGCGCATGATGTCTACGGAGTGTGTGCCGTTGTCAATTAGCACACCGCCACCGCTGATGGCAGCATTGGAGTTCCAGCGCGTAGACATATCGACGCGAGCCGTGAAGGCGTTCTCAAACAAAACGATATCGCCCAAGATCCCAGATGCCACAATGCTCTTTGCTTTCACTACATCTTCAGCAAAGCGGAACTTAGAAGCCATGGTCAAAATCACCCCATGCTCATCGGCAGCCGCCTTCATTTCTCTGGCGCTTTTTGCCGTGATGCTCATTGGCTTCTCGCAAAGAACGTGAATCTTTCGCTCTAGCAAATGAACACAGATCTCAGGATGGGTGGAAGGCGGTGTACAAACAATCACAGCATCCAGTTGAGCGCCCTCTAACATGCTCTGATAGGAATCAAAGCTTTGGCATTTAGCTTTTTCTGCCATGGCTTTTGCCGCTTCAGTTCGGACATCAGCAACGGCTACAAGTTGGGCAGTGGTGGAAGTTTCAAAGGCTTGGGCATAGGCTTGGGCAATGCCACCTGCGCCGATCAGCCCAAATCTAACTTTTGAATTAGCGTAATCTGACATGACGATTTTCCTAAAAACTGAGGATGGATGAATTAGGGAACCACGACTTGGCAGCAGAATTTGAAAGAAGTTTTTTGCGAGAGAAACTCTATTGAAGCTAAGCCTGAAGCTGAGCGATCGCCCCCTTAATGGCATCCGCAATATAGTCAATATGCTCGTCGGTGTAAGCCTCATTCCAGGGCAGTACCAAGACTTTTTCTAAGCCTTCAAAGGTACCAGGAAAGAGGGCAGGCGAGTAGTCCACAGCTTCGGGCTGTGCCAGAGTAAAGGGGAAGCGGGAATTGCCAAAGGTGCGCTGTTTTTCAAAGATTTCGCATTGGAAAGCGGGCTTTTGAATATAGCGAGGCGCAGAGAAGATGCCTTTCTCTTCTTTCAGCTTCTTCGCTAGACCCACGGCTCCATCTTTGATAACGCTGCCATCCACTCGTAGGCAGTATTTCCAATAGACATGCACGTTATTTGAATCAATGTGTGGAGTCTCAATGCCAGGAATATCTTGCAGCTTTTCTGTTAGCTTCACAGCAGCTATCCAACGTCGTTCCACCACGCCTTCCAGTTTGCCTAACTGAGCTAGCGCCACTGCACCCGTTAGTTCATTCATGCGATAGTTCAGCGCAATGAAGTAGTGATCGGGCTTAGGATCGCCATAGCCAAAAGCTTTGTTAATGTACAAGAAAAGCCGACGTGCCAGCGCATCATCGTTCGTAGCCACAATGCCGCCTTCGCCTGTGGTAATATGCTTGCCCTGCTGAAGACTAAAACAACCGATCGCCCCGATCGCTCCCACATACTGATCGCCATGTCTTGCCAGAAACGCCTGAGCCGTATCTTCAATCACCGGAATGTTCCGTGAGTTGGCAAGCGCCATAATCTCTGTCATATTACAGGGATTACCAAATAGATGCGTAACAATGATGGCTTTTGTGCGCTCTGTGATACATTTAGCGATCGTTTCTGCGGTCACGTTCCAAGTGCACGGATCAACATCTGCAAATCGCGGAATTGCACCCTGATAGAGGATAGGGGTCAGGGCACCCATATCGGTAATGGATGTAGTGATAATTTCGTCACCCGGTTCAGGGTCAATAGCGGCGATTGCTGTGTGTACCGCAGCAGAACCGGAAGTGCAGGCATAGGCATATTTCACGCCCAGCAGGTCAGCAAACTTTTGCTCCAGCGCTTTGACAAAAGTGCCTTTGGTACTGGTCAGAGTACCGCTACGGATTGCTTCAGTGACAAGGGCAATTTCTTCTGCGCCTAGAGTCCGCCCTGAAGTATCCTGATCAGATGGCAATTTCAGCAGGGCTTGAGAAACTGCTTGAGCAGCGGAAAGGGTGTTGACCATGCGTTTATTTCTCCTGATTAGATGAGTTAGATAGTGATTACAATGAGTTGAATACTCAACAAGTGACCTAGCTCAAGCGTTTTAATGAAAACTGAGAGCTATTTTTTCCCAACAGTGAGAAAAGTTGAAAGGAGGCTGTCTATCTATCTAGCTTTTGTTCTGACCGTGAAGCTTTGTAGACAGCACTACCCAGATAAAAAACCTCTTCAAAATACCGTTTACTTTGCATAGACAGTATGCCCAAGCTAAAGAGTTGGATAGCGAGCATCAGAAACATACCGCCTAAGATAAAGGTATGAGGAGCCTGTTGAAAGGCAGCTGCAACGGCTTCAGTGGGATCAACAACAGGTTGAATCATCTGTTGATAGTTTGTCCAAACATGAACGAATGCCCAAAACCCAGAGAAGGCGGCGAGTAAAAAAAATAGAAAGCTGGGAATAATAAAAAACATCACGGGTCTAAAAACAAACCCAAAGTAAAAAACATCCCAGGTATGACGCAAAATTTTCATACTCGACTTGCGTCTGTTTGCCTTGGGACGATCTTGGCTTACCTGCCGACTTACCTGTTGAGTTCTCCAGTTCAAATGAGCAGGAATTTCCTCAATCTTGGCTCCCAAGACTAGACCCTTGTGGATTACTTCAGGATTGATCTCCATGCCATAAGACTTGAGGTTGAGACTGCGAACAAAACTCGTCCGATAGGCACGCACCATGCCAGTTAATGTTGAAACATTTCGGCGAGCCGCAGTTGAGAGGAAGCGATTAGCCCAGACACTCAGCGCTAAACGAAGCCAGGGTACATTAGAGACTTGACCCCCTGTCATGTAGGGGGAAGTCAAGACAACGTCTGCTCCACCCTCCGTTATTTTCGCCAAGAGCATTGCAATGTGCTCAGGGGCATAGCTTAGGTCAATATCTAATGTGACGATGAATTCTCCTTGAGCCTGTTCAAAGCCCGTTCTTAAGGCTTGCCCTAAGCCAGAATTCACCAAGTGATGAATGACTCGGACATTGGCATGGCTTTGGGCAAAGCTATCGGCAATTTCACCTGTATTATCTTTACTGCCGTCATTGACCAGAATTATTTCCCAGCGATATTCATGCAGATGCTCTAGGTACTGATAGAGAATTCCTAGATTTCGTTCAAGAATTGCGGCCTCATTATACGCTGGGGCAACCACAGAAATGAACGATCGCCTGTCAATCTGCTCTGTCGAACCAGGCTGATATAAATCAGGTTGATGTAGCGGCGCGGTCATCAATCTGACTTCTTCATCAAATCCCTGATTTTTAAGTCCCTGTTTTCTGGGAACCTGAGCGTCCGCGCCCCCATTTGGCTCTCCACCAAGTGGGGACTGCCCCGCCCACTGACCCGACCATTGAGTAGAATCTGAAACCATTTCACAAACCTCGTTTTGGGAAGTACCTGACTGCTGACGCCTGACGATTTCAGCTGAGAAAACATCTTCTAACCCACAAAATTCTTTCTTGCAGCCAAGTCACCAGTAGAGAGAAGCCCTGAATCAAAACCTCGATCGCATCGCTCTGTGCCTGACCCACTAGACATGTCAATCAAACAGCTAACGTTCAGCGGCTAAGTATATGCCTCAAAAACTATCAATCATCTAGTGATTATTTATACTTAAAGACTAAAAAGTATCCATCAGTAATTCTGAGGACTTTACCGAATCGTTATGGAACATAAAGACTCGACTGCACATTTATTAAAGATCAAACAAACTTCTGAATTTCTGTAAATATACTATACCAATAGAGTTTGACTAATTATGAATCTTATAGTAGTCAATGGAAATTTTAAGCATAGTTCACGCAAATTTCATATAAATTCAGCCTAATTTACGAGAAATACATCCGGATTCATAGGAGAAACAGCGAGTCCTCTTTTCTGCTGGGCTCATTTTTCTGCGATCGTTCAGTACATCTTCCAAGGATATGAGTATGAGTTCTATCGAGCTTCATCTTTGGTCTATCCGTAGTATCTTCACTAAAAGCTAATTTTTTTGACATGTTACCTGAGCGCGATTCCGTTAGGATTTTGTACGGCTCACAAACCTTTGCAGGCTTGAGGCACATCTCACTACAATTAGCAGGACAGTTCGCAAACCAGAAACGAAGCCGAGCCTAATTGCCCCATGCGATCGATCGCCGAAATTAACGACAAAATTCAGCGCAAAAAAGCTGTGGTTTGGACAGTTGAAGAACTGAAGGCTAAAGTGCAGGACATTGGCGTGACTCAGGCGGCAAAGCAGGTGGATGTGATTACCACAGGAACCTTTGAGCCAATGGAGTCTTCGGGAGCCATTCTCAATATTGGACATACCGATCCACCGATCAAGATTCGTCAGTGCTGGCTTGATGGCGTTCCGGCATATTCAGGGTTTGGAGCCGTTGATCTCTATTTAGGAGCAACTCAGACGGTAGACTATGGGGGCGTTGGCGATAACGATGGACAAGACCTGCGCGATCGGGGAGGTGGGCACGTAATTGCTGACTTGATTGCCGGAAAACCCGTGCATCTGCGGGCGATCGGTCAAGTTACCGACTGCTATCCTCGCGCCTCGTTTGAGACGACTATCAGCCGCAACACGATTAATCAGTTCTATTTGTTTAACCCTCGCAATCTTCACCAGAATTTTATAGTGGGCGTGAATGGAGGCGATCGACCCATCTACACCTACCTGGGTTCGCTACAGCCGCAGCTCGGCAATGCGGTTTACTCCAATCCGGGGGCCATTTCGCCTCTGATGAACGATCCCGATCTTCAGCTAGTTGGCATTGGTACAAAAATATTTCTAGGGGGCGGCGTCGGCTACGTTGCTTGGGAAGGGACCCAGCACTTCCCAATGCAAAAGCGTTTACCAAACCACACGCCGATCGGTCCGGCAGCAACTTTGGCGCTGATTGGCGATGCTAAACAAATGCAGTCTCGCTGGGTGCGCGGCTGCTATTTCAAAAGCTACGGGTCTTCTCTAATGCTAGGGGTAGGCGTACCCTTTCCAGTTTTGCAAGAGGAGGTCGTGGTCCATTGTGCCGTGCAGGATCAAGACCTAGTGGCTCCTGTCATGGATTTTTCAATTCCGCGCCGGGTGCGTCCCACTTTTGGCTTGGTTAGCTATGCTCAGCTTAAGTCGGGCAAGATTGCGATCGATGGTAAAGCAGTACGGGTGGCTCCTCTCGCCAGTATTTATTTGTCACGGCAGGTGGCGCAAGAGCTAAAACAGTGGATTGAGGCAGGACAATTTACCCTAACGGAACCTGTGGCAGCGATTCCCATGGATCGATTGCTTGTGGCGCAGGATCGATGGGGCACTCAGATTAGTTTGGAGTAGCAGCTTGCCGAGATCAAACCTGATCCTCTTTCAGATAGTATGAAGGAATGCCTAAATAGCGATCGGGTTTTCGGTCAAGTCTCAGCGTGACAAAGTTGCGACTGTCTGTTAGCTAAGTTCACAGTCGGGTTAAATGAGTTTAGATAGCTATTGTGTCGATACAAGCAAGGGAGACAGTATGAGCCAGGAAGAAATTTTTCAACGGGTAAAGAAAATCGTGACCGATCAGCTGAGCGTTGATCCAGGCGAGGTTACACCCGAAGCTAGCTTTGCTAATGATCTAGGCGCTGATTCTCTCGATACCGTTGAGTTAGTCATGGCACTAGAAGAAGAGTTTGATATTGAAATTCCAGATGAAGCGGCTGAAGGCATTGCAACCGTGCAGGCCGCAGTCAACTACATTCAAGAGAAAGCAGCAGCCTAAATTCATTAGGCTCTCTAGACCGTAATTTCAATAGACTGTGGTCTAGTGGAGTTGAGTAAGCTGGGCAGAGGTCGATACTGAATGCCTGCCTACGCCTATCTCTTAAGACTAGCGCCACAGTCTAGCTTGTGTTTTTAGCGCTGGGCGCTGACATCGTGGTTTCTGGGTATTTCACCCCATCAAAGTTGCCGTCATGAAAAGTTATGAATTAAAGCGCGTCGTGGTTACAGGGCTGGGCGCAATCACGCCTCTGGGTAACACATTGACCGAGTATTGGGAAGGGTTAGTGAGCGGGCGCAATGGGATTGCGCCCATAACGCTATTCGATGCTTCTCAGCATGACTGCCGAATTGCAGGAGAGGTCAAAGGGTTTGATCCGCATGACTATCTCGATCGCAAAGAGGCAAAGCGGATGGATCGCTTTTCTCAGTTTGGAGTTTGTGCCAGCCAACAGGCGCTAGCGGATGCCAAGTTTGTCATCAATGATTTGAATGCCGAACAGGTAGGCGTGATTCTGGGCACAGGGATCGGCGGCTTAAAGGTGATGGAAGATCAGCAAACGATCTACCTCGATCGCGGTCCGAACCGCTGTAGTCCGTTTATGGTACCCATGATGATTGCCAACATGGCGGCAGGTCTAACCGCCATCCACACGGGCGCAAAAGGACCGAATGTCTGCACAGTGACGGCTTGCGCGGCGGGTTCCAATGCGATCGGCGATGCGTTTCGTCTGGTGCAGCGGGGCTATGCTCAGGCAATGATTTGTGGCGGCACGGAAGCAGCTGTCACGCCTTTGTCGTTTGCTGGGTTTACTTCCTGTAGAGCGATGTCAACCCGTAACGAAGACCCTCTGCATGCCTCTCGTCCTTTCGATCGCGATCGCGATGGTTTTGTGATGGGTGAAGGAGCGGGGGTGCTAATCCTGGAAGAGCTAGAACATGCTCTCAGCCGAGGAGCTAAAATCTATGCCGAGATGGTGGGCTATGGCATGACCTGCGATGCTTACCACATGACTAATATTGCTCCTCAAGGTGAGGGGGCAGCTAGAGCGATGTCTCTGTGCCTCAAGGATGCTGAAATTACGCCAGACCAGGTTAGCTACATCAATGCCCATGGTACCAGTACGCCTGTGAATGATCCCAACGAGACAGCTGCCATTAAAACCGTTCTGGGAGAACAGGCTTACCGCGTTGCCGTCAGCTCTACAAAATCAATGACAGGGCATCTGTTGGGAGGGTCAGGTGGCATTGAGGGCGTTGCCGCAGTGATGGCGGTGGCTAATGATCGGGTGCCGCCTACAATTAACTTGCAAAACCCAGATCCAGCTTGTGATTTAGACTATGTGCCCCACCACAGCCGATCGCACCCGGTAGAAGTGGCGTTGTCTAATTCTTTTGGCTTTGGCGGTCACAACGTGACGTTGGCTTTCAGAAAATACAGGCCTTGAGAGCATGACGTTTGTCTAATGGCTCTGGGCGTATCGCCCTTTGCTCAGCGTTACCCATAAGCGGTAGGCTTTATAAGTGGAGCAATTCTGGTTGCGTCTGTTTTTGCTGCTCTGCCTCTGCGCTCCCTCTCTGTGGCTAAGCCTAATTTGGGGTGACTTGGCAGGGTGGCATTGAAAATATCTATTAAATTCAGGCAGCGGCAGTATAGATCTACCGCAGCTTAAGTTATAGACTAATAGCAATACGCAGTAGGTATAGTTACTTACTGTTTCGATCAGTTTCTCCGTCACACCTGAGCATTAAACCGTCGTTAGATTTAGAGGAAGCCATGGCTGTTGCAACCCAATCCCTCGAAGAACTCTGTATTAATTCGATTCGTTTTCTGGCGATCGATGCCATTGAAAAAGCAAAGTCAGGTCATCCCGGTCTGCCGATGGGCGCTGCACCGATGGCGTATGTCCTTTGGGACAAGTTCATGCGGTTCAACCCCAAGAACCCCAAGTGGTTTAACCGCGATCGTTTCGTTCTCTCAGCAGGGCATGGCTGCATGTTGCAGTATGCCTTGCTATATTTAACGGGCTATGACAGCGTCTCCATTGAGGAAATCAAGCAATTCCGTCAGTGGGGATCAAGAACGCCCGGACATCCCGAAAACTTTGAGACTTCCGGCGTTGAGGTGACAACAGGACCTCTAGGACAGGGCATTGCCAACGGAGTAGGTCTGGCAGTTGCTGAGGCTCATCTAGCAGCTCGCTTTAACAAGCCCGACCTGACGCTAGTGGATCACTACACCTACGTCATTGTCGGTGATGGCTGCAACATGGAGGGCGTTTCGGGTGAAGCAGCCTCGATCGCTGGGCACTGGGGCTTGGGCAAGCTGATCGTTCTCTATGACGACAATCACATTTCTATCGACGGCTCCACAGATGTTGCCTTCACCGAAGATGTCTCCAAGCGATTTGAAGCCTACGGCTGGCATGTGCTGCATGTAGAAAATGGCAACACGGATCTAGATGCCATTGCTCAGGCGATCGAATCCGCAAAAGCCGTGACCGATAAGCCGACGATGATTAAGGTGACGACGACGATTGGCTATGGCTCTCCCAACAAAGCCAACACCGCGGGAATTCACGGCGCGGCTCTGGGGGGCGACGAAATTAAGCTCACTCGCGAAAACCTCGGCTGGAACCACGAGCCTTTCGAGATTCCCGATGACGCGCTGAGCCATATGCGCAAGGCGATCGAGCGGGGCGCTAGCTATGAAGCCGAGTGGGAAACGACTTGGGCACAGTACAAAACCAAATATCCTGAAGATGCGGCTGAATTCGAGCGGCTGATTTCAGGCAAACTGCCGGAGGGTTGGGACAAGGTGCTGCCCACCTACACCGCTGAAGATAAAGCGCTGGCGACTCGTAAGCATTCTGAAACCTGCTTGAACAAGCTAGCTCCGGTTCTGCCTGAGCTGATTGGTGGCTCTGCCGACCTCACCCACTCTAACCTGACGGAAATCAAGGGCTTTGGTGACTTTCAGAAAGGTCAATACCAAAACCGCAATATCCACTTTGGCGTGCGGGAACATGGCATGGGGGCAATTTGCAACGGTATTGCCCTGCATGGTTCCGGTCTGATTCCTTACGGCGCAACCTTCTTAATCTTTACGGATTATATGCGTGCTGCCATTCGTCTTTCGGCGCTCTCCCAGGCGGGTAGTATTTGGGTAATGACCCATGATTCGATCGGTCAGGGCGAAGATGGCCCAACTCACCAGCCGATCGAAACGATCGCATCCCTCCGCGCCATTCCTAACCTGACGGTGATTCGTCCGGCGGATGGTACCGAGTGTTCGGGCGCTTATAAGATGGCGATCGAATATGCCCACCAAGCTCGTCCAACCCTGATGGCGTTCTCGCGGCAAAACCTGCCCAACTATTCCACTACCTCGATCGAGGGTGTGGCAAAGGGCGCTTATGCTGTGGTGGATTGTGAGGGTACGCCCGATATCATCCTGATTGGTACAGGCTCTGAGCTAAGTCTTTGCGTCAAAGCTGCCGAAACGCTTACTGGTGAAGGCAAGAAAGTTCGGGTGGTTTCAATGCCTTCCTGGGAGCTATTTGAGGAGCAGGATGCAGTCTACAGAGAGTCTGTGCTGCCCAAAGCTGTTACCAAACGTTTGTCCGTGGAAGCTGGAACCAGCTTTGGCTGGACAAAGTATGTCGGCACCGAAGGGGATTGTGTCAGCATCGATCGCTTCGGGGCATCGGCTCCTGGCGGCGTGTGCATGGAGAAGTTTGGCTTTACGGTAGACAACGTATTGGCGAAAGCGAAGGCGTTGCTCGGCTAGTGAGCTGATTCTGAGCAGAGGCGTACATTGCTGACCCTCTGTTTGAGCTAGTACATTTTGAGCCAGCACAAAAAGCCCTCCAAGTGGAGGGCTTTTTATCGTCAGAGCTGCAATTTTAGCTATTGGTGAGCTGAGGTGAGCCTAGTCTGTTCCAGGCATTCCAATCCTGTGGAGCCTAGATATTTCGTTAGATAGGGCGAAAATACTTCATAAATGAGCGTAATCGGGCGACCATGATGCCAGAATAAATAGTGCCGTCCCCAGAAAGGCCCAGATTGTCCGAAGGCAAGCTCTAGTGCTGGAGAATGACCATACTGCACGCCCTGAATATCTCGATACAGCTCAGTACGCGATCGCGCCAAGTTCGCCCAGATCGGTATCGATCGATTTTGCAGATACTCGTCCACATGGTTTGCCTCCCACCAAGAGGTGGCGTAAGCAGTTCTCTGTCCAGAGGCGGTTCGCAGCCAAACCTGTCGGCGCAGTAACGCTCCCGACAGCGCACAAATTGCTTCTGGAGCGCCATCTGAGCCTTTGCCAATCAGCGACATATCAATCACATCTACCTCGATCGCTTCGCCCGTGAGAAGCTGCATATGTCGAGTAGGAGAGCCGTCTCCTAAAAGCAGCATTTGCCACGGAGGAGCCAATTGCGGATGGGGTAAGCCAAGCTGAATCACTTCCTCACCTGCTTGCCAGAGAGGATGCAGAGAATGCCACGCTGTAGGCAGTCCCTCTGCGGGCAGTGCCTCTGTGGGCAGTACCAGATTCATAGATTCGTAAGCTGGATTTGCTGAAGTCAAGGTTAGTTACAAAACTTTAAGTTTCTCTTTGGATCATAGCAGCGAAAGGTTGGGGATCGGAGGGAAGCTGAGGTCTAGAAAAGAATAGTCCGCTGCTCCATAAACCCTCATGGAGGGAATGATTGAATCATATCTGCCACCGCTCTTGGAGTGGATATTATGTCTAATCGATCGCTAAGTTCTCAAAACTCTCTCGCTCTGGCTGACCCGATCGCCCATTACAGTCATCAGATTGAAGCTTACCCAGAAGTTCTGTCAAATTATTGGCATTTGGGTCTGGCTTGGCTGGTCTTGGGCGACGCGATCGAAGCGCAAACGATCTGGTTTTCGACAATAACGGCGATCGCTCCAGGGGATATGGAAGCTGGGATGACAGAGTTGCTTGACATCCTGGCGATCGCTGCCAAAGAATACCTCCAGCTTGGCAAATTTTTCACCGCCGAGCAGATTTATTTACAAATGCTGGAGATCGACGCGACAGCAGAGCCAGTTTTGAACCTAGGAAGCGCAGTGTCGCAACAGGGCAGATACGAAGAAGCGATCGCTCACTGGCAAACCGCAATTGATCTCCCGCTGAATCCTCTTCAGCCTTATCTAGCGGAAACCTACAGGCGGCAGGCAGAAGTCTGGCAGAAACTAGGGCAGTGGCAGGAAGCGATCGCAGCTTACACCCAAGCTATTCATTGGCATCCGACTGGGCAGTCTACTGGGCAGGTGCACAGCGCCATCGGCTGGTGTCTAGGACAGCAGGAAGACTGGCAGACTGCTGAAGCTCAGTTTCGACAAGCCCTCACTCTTGATCCAGAGAATTCTGGCTTCTACGGAGACTTGGGTTGGGCACTCCTCCAGCAAAAAAAATGGGGAGAAGCGATCGCCTCTTTTCAACAGGCTGTTTGGCTTAAATCTCGCTTTGCCCAAACCTACTGTTACTGGGTCGATTCCCTAGAGCAACCCAACATGACACGAGTGTTCAATGCTCGATTTCTGGCGCTGCTCAATCCTGATCTGCTCAATCCTGAGTCTCGATCCGTAGAGCTTTCCCAGGCTTTAGAAAATTTGCTGCGGGCAAATCTTCATGAGGATCAAAATGGGACGATCGCTGAATCTTTCTCTAGCTTGACTTCTCCGATCGTATCTGCCGAGGCAGTCTCTGCAACTCAGCCGCCACTGCCCAGTAGATTTCATCAGACGACTTGCGGCTGGATTGCTGGCTCCGATCACCCTGGCTCTAATCACTCTGACAGCAGTAAATATATCTCGCTCGATCAGCCGCACCAGGTTTCGCTTACGCCACCCCAAACCCTGGATGACGAAATTCACTTTAGCTTCCGGTTTGGAGAGGCGATTGTCCTCCCCGAAACCTTTGTGGCTGAAATCCCACAGGGACGGTTTTGGCTTAGTGTCGATCAGACGAGTAGTGCCGTGATTGCGTCAGATGGTGTCTTGGGCGATCTATCTGCCGAATTTCCGTTGCTGAGTCCAAACCATCCCGATCGCTATTCCGGTCATTCAGCTTTGGCTCTGCCCTATCTTCCGCCTGTGCAGAAAATCAGCGGCACCGTGGCGGTTTTATCGGGTCTAGCAAACGATCTTTACTTTCACTGGATGCTAGATGTCTTGCCAAGATGGGCATTGCTACAACGGAGCGGTATTGATCTAGATGAAATCGATGGCTTTGTGGTGAGCGATCGCCTCTCTTTTCAAGCGGAGACCCTGGCAATTTTGGGCATCCCGGCTAAAAAAATCGTCACTGGACAGCACATTCAGGCAGATCGGCTCGTTGTTCCCTCCTATCCGGGTAGCCCTGCCTGGATGCCGCCATGGGTTTGCCCATGGTTACAGCGGCTTTTGTCAATTAATGCTGGCCATCGTCCCTCCTCACAAACGCGATCGCGCCTCTACATTAGCCGCAGTCAGGCGACCCACCGCCGCTTGATCAACGAATCAGAAGTGATGAACCTGCTGGAGCCTTTGGGCTTTCAGTCTGTGACGCTAGAGTCACTCTCAGTCCGTGCCCAAGCCGAGCTGCTAGCTAACGCAGAAGTGGTGATTTCTCCTCACGGCGGCGGATTGACCAACCTAGTGTTTTGTCAATCAGGCACTCAAGTGATTGAGCTATTTGCCCCTCACTACGTCTATCCTTGCTATTGGTTTATCAGCAATTTAGGCGGGTTAAGGTACGCTTATTTAGTGGGCAAAACCCCTGCGGGAGGTCTGCATCGACTCCTCTATGCCGATGTGCGGACAGAGGATATCTGGATTGATTTAGAGGAACTGCGATCGCTCTTACATGCTCTTTTGCTCAGTTCATAGGAAGACCCTATCAAACTAAACCTTAGAGGAAGACGGTAATTTAGAGGAGAAAGTTGACAAGCAGTACCCACTCTTCTTCTTTTTGTCTCAAAATATACTCACTATTCACTAAAACTACAGATAAATTCTTTGTGCCGCAAAGATACTGAGAACTGCTCCTGGGATTCCTGATGGAATCACGTTTGGCGTTGTAGGAAGAATGAGTTCTGGGAATACTGCTGACAAGGGGTACGAGCAGTGCAAGACTCAATCGCTAGCAATTTTGTTTAAGATCTGTGGGGCAAGAGAGACATGAGTACGGTTCTAATTGTCGATGATAGTCAAACACTGCGGACGATGCTTTCAGAACTGTTGGAGGGTGTCGGCATTCGAGTCGTTGAAGCCACTAACGGCGTTGAGGCCAAAGAGAAAATTCAGGCAAAAAGCCCCGATCTGGTGATTACGGACTTGATCATGCCAGAAATGAATGGCTACGAGCTTTGTCGATGGATTAAGAATGATCCTGCGAAGCAAACTATTCCTGTGCTAATTTGCTCGACTAAAAGTGAGGAATTCGATCGCTACTGGGGCATGAAGCAAGGGGCAGATGCTTACATTACCAAGCCGTTTCATCCACCGGAGCTGCTAAAAACGGTGAAGCAACTGCTCCGAGGTCGTTAGGCTAAGGAATGATCCACCTATTTGACCGCAATACACTCAATTTCAACTCGGACATCCTTAGGTAAGCGAGACACTTCTACGCAGGCACGAGCAGGGGCAATCGCCTCCTGAAAATATTTGCCATAAACAGCATTCATCGCCGTGAAGTCATTCATGTCTTTAAGAAAAACTGTCGTTTTAACGACGTCTTCTAGCGTCACCCCAGCGGCAGTCAGGATTGCCATCAGGTTGGCGATCGCCTGCTCGGTTTGTTGAGCTACGTCTTCGCCCACAATTTCGCCTGTTTGGGGATGAAGCGGAATTTGTCCGGCAACAAAAATGAATTGTCCTGTGGCGGCGATCGCCTGGTTATAAGGCCCAACGGGAGCAGGGGCGTTTTCGGTGCGGATGATTTGACGGGTCATGGAGAAGAAGGAGTAGGGACTGAGATGAGGAGGAACTAGCTGAAGCTTCTGGGTCTAAGACCGTACTGCCGATAGTACCAATAGTCGCGCAAGATGCGATCGTGATCAAAGCATAGATTAGTAGGCAGATTCCAGAGTTCAAACGTGCCTAAGTTTTTAGCATCATCGCCTGCTTGGGGTTCGCCTTTGGCAGTGGCGAGAAATACAATGCTGATTGTGTGCTGACGGGAATCGCGATCGGGATCAGAGTAGACCTGGAATTGCTCAATTAGCTCCACCTGCAAGCCTGTTTCTTCGGCAGCTTCACGCCTAGCCGCTGTCTCCACCGATTCGCCATAATCCACAAAGCCGCCAGGAATTGCCCAGCCGTAGGGCAGATTTAGCCGTTCAATCAGCACGATCGAGGGCTGCGGGCGATCAATCAGCTCAATAATAATATCTACAGTGGGCGCAGGATTTCGATAGGTCATGGGAGATTCTGGCTCAAATTTGCTCCTTATCTAGAATAGAGCCTATCTAGATGTAGACCCGGAGCAAGTTTACCTGTGGTAAAGTCATCTTGAGTTTCCTAGCCCAGATTGGGGGGTTGTCATGCGTTGGGAATTTGGTCGAAGAAGCCGAAACGTTGAAGATCGTCGGGGTATGGGCGGATCTGCTCCTGTAGTGGGAGGTGGCATTGGGCTGGTCATTATGGCGGTCATTGTGACGCTGCTGGGCGGCGATCCGTCGGCGATCCTGAATCAGGCAGCTCCGGGAGATCAGTATTCTCGTCCGGGTCAGGTAAGCCAAGTTCAAGCAGATGACCAAATGTCGCAATTTGTTTCGGTCGTGTTGGCAGACACTGAAGACACCTGGAACGGAATTTTTCAGCAAATGGGTGAGCGCTACGTAGAGCCAAAGCTGGTGCTGTTTTCAGGTTCTGTACAGTCAGCTTGTGGTAATGCAGGAGCTTCTACGGGGCCATTTTATTGTCCCCGTGACCAAAAGGTCTATATCGACCTGAGTTTTTATGAACAGATGAAGTATGAGCTGAATGCGCCCGGAGACTTTGCTCAAGCCTATGTGATTGCCCATGAAATCGGGCATCATGTGCAAAATTTGCTGGGTATTTCTGGTCAGGTGCAGTCCTTGCAGCAGCGGGTTAGCAAAGCTCAGGCAAACCAGCTTTCCGTGAGGCTAGAGCTACAAGCCGACTGTTTTGCCGGAATCTGGGGAAATGATGCCCAACGATCGCGCCAGGTTTTGCAGGAGGGTGACGTTGAGGAGGCTCTAAATGCGGCAACTGCCATCGGGGACGATCGCCTCCAGTCTCAATCTAGGGGCTATGTGGTGCCAGAGTCTTTTACCCACGGATCTTCGGCTCAGCGCGTCCGCTGGTTTAAGAAGGGCATTCAGACGGGTGACATCAATCAGTGCAATACCTTTGATACCAAGAGCCTTTAGTCCTTCATGAAACTTGTAACAGACTCTAAAAACCTGCCATGGCAGCATAACTACATCACGACGAAGGGTGTGCGGCTACATTACGTGACTCAGGGTGAAGGGGAGCTGATGTTGTTCTTGCACGGGTTTCCAGAGTTTTGGTATTCCTGGCGGCATCAGATTCCAGAATTTGCTCAAAACTATAAGGTTGTGGCGATCGATCTGCGCGGCTACAATGACAGCGATAAGCCTGCTGACCCCAAAGCCTATGGCATGAGTCATCTGGTTGCCGATGTCGAGGGTGTGATTCGAGGGCTAGGCTACGATCGCTGTATCCTTGTCGGGCATGACTGGGGAGGCGCAATTGCCTGGAGTTTTGCCTATGCCCATCCTGAGCTATGCGATCAGCTGATTGTGCTGAATCTGCCCCATCCAGCAAAGTTTGCGTCGGGTCTAATGACCCCGCAACAGCTGCTCAAAAGCTGGTACATTTTCTTTTTTCAGATTCCGGTACTGCCTGAGCTTCTTCTACAAGCCAACGACTATCGGTTAATTGCTGAGGCTTTCAAGGGAATGGCGATCGACAAAACCGCCTTTAGTCCCGCTGATTTAGAAGCCTACAAAGATGCTGCTGCCAAGCGAGGTGCATTGACTGCGATGGTGAATTACTATCGCAATGCCCTTCAGTCTGGAGGCGATCGTCAGTGGGGGATTCTGAAAGTGCCTACCCTACTGATTTGGGGTGAGCAAGACATGGCTCTGGGCATTGAGTTGACCTACGGCACTGAAGAATATGTTGAGAATCTGACCATTCGCTATATTCCCAACTGTAGCCACTGGGTGCAGCAGGAACAGCCGCAGTTGGTGAATCAGTACATGCGAGAGTTTTTGGCAGACAGCGCTGTTAAGTAGAAAAACAGGCAGGTCTCAATCACCTTTCGATATCTGAGCAGCTTGGGCAATTGATCTTCCATTCCTCCATTGCTCTAAATCAATGAATTATTTGGGAACGCTCTGCTTCCAAGCTTCACTAATGGGCTAAATGCCGTCTGATCAGCTGGCTACGCTCTCGAAACACCGCTTCATCATTGAATCGAGCGCCATTGGTGCCTGCTTCTTGAATCAACTGGGCAAGGCGAGATCGATCGTGATACAGTGCCGCAATCAACTCCCCTAAGGGCTGCCAGCCGTGAACGGGAACAAATGCGCCTCCCCCATAATTCTCCGTCAACTCTTCCACATACTGACTTTCATAACCCACAATTGGCGTACCGCTGACAAGCGATTCAATCAGACAACGAGGCGACTCAGGCGTAATGTGCGTGAAGGGCATCAGGTGCGCCTCCCGAATCTTTTGCAGCAGCCTTCCTCGATCGCGCTCTAGCCCATATAGCTCGACACAGGAGTCCAGATTCAACGCAGAGATTAAAGCACTCATCTCCTCAATCAGGTCGCCATTGCCAAACCAAATTGCCTGTAGATTCACGCCCAAATCTCTGGCTACCCCCAGCGCTCGTACCCACTCTAGAGGAGCTTTCATCGCTGAGATTCTTCCAGCGTAGCAAATCCGCAGAACTGGATCACTCAGAGCCGCTTTCACTTTTGCTGCCAAGGCTGCGGGTGCAATCGCGTCATTCACTTTGGTATGAACATCATGAACAACATGGCTGTTCAGACACAACGGACTGTAGGCAGTGTAGCAATCTTGACCATGCCATAATCCCAAGCTGGCACGTTTAATCACACACTTCTCAAGCTGAGCCATCAAAGGAGAGCGGATGTTGGCAACCAAGCGAGATTTTAATTGCGCCTTTTTAGCCACTTGCAGCACCACTTGGTGTTCAACGCGATCGGCATGAATAGCGTAATTTCTTCCCTGCCTTTGCGCTTCTAAGGCTGCAATCGCCGCCCAATCTCCCACCAGTCCACCAATTGCAAACTGCAAGTATTGACATTGCCCAATCAGCTCAGCAAACAATTTTCGGGTAGCGTTGTAGGTTCTGAAGAACTCTGGCAGCGAATAAGCCCAAGGCAACTGAACAAACTGAAATCTTTCTAGGTCTTGCAGTGTAGCAGTGTCTCGCCAGACAATGGTTTTGTCTCGTTCGGCAATGGCTTCAGGAATAGCGGGTGCAGCCACAACAATTGACCCAAAATTATCAGCCCATTGCTCTAGCCCATTGCAGGCTTGAGCATCCCACATTAGCCTTCCGTGCTGGACGCGTAGGGGGGGATGCAGAACTAGAAGCATCCCTTTGGGGGCAGGTGTGACGCAAGTCGTAAAGTTATGCAAGGCTGTTTTTTGTATCACCTGTATGGCTCTCCCCTATTGATTAAAATAGCTGACCTTTAACCAATCCGCCAACCGAATAGACATGGCAACAATCATTAATGTGGGATTGGCATGACCAGCTGTCGGAAATACAGAACTTCCTGCAACAAATAGCCCCTCTACCCCGTGAACTTGACAGCTAGAATTGACGACTCCCTCCCTAGGATTCTCTGCGATGCGAGTTGTGCCGATGGGGTGCGCCCTATCTGTAAAGTTAGACTGCCAGCCTTCTCTGGTGTCTAGCCAATCTGCGAGGGTAGGCGGCGAGAGACCCATGCGTTGGAACTCCTGACAAAGGACTTGGCTTAACCTACGGACTGTCTGCATTTCTCGATCGCTGATTTTCCAGTCAATCTTGGAGATAGGCATCCCCAGCGCATCTTTGGTAGCCGAGAGAGTGATGCGGCTTTCAGGATCGGGTAACTGCTCTACTAAACAGTACAGATCAAGGCGTTCAGCTTTGGGCAAAGGAGGACGATGTTTAACAAAGCGACGGTAAATTCCCTCAAAGGCAATTTGAGGATGACTCAGAACTGCCAGAGCATCTTGATAAGGTGATGATTCTAGAGCCGTTTCTGAAGCATTGTCGCGTCGCCAAAACATGGCTTGGTCGATCGTTGGAGATGAGGTTTCAGACTGTTTTCTTAAGGATTTCCTGAGCCGTTTTAATGCAATCCAAGGGTCGTCTTGGGCTGAATACTCTTCTAAAAAGGCGGCACAATTAAGCAGACCTTCTCTAGCCTGCACCTCTGGACTTAAGCCTACTCCGTGTAAGTAGACATGTCGTCCTTGAGCGTCATCAAGCCAGTACTGACCAAACCGACTCCGAGCCTTTGAGGAATGCTGAGGATCAAAACTGCCAATAACGCAACCTGGATGATCCATCAAAAAGCGACCTACCGTATCATGTTCATTGCCAACGCCGTTTGGAAGAGTTCGGTTAGAAGCTAATAGCAAGCGTGCATTTTCAATGCCACCACAGCACAGGATGATTGCTTTTGCCTTAATACAGCCTCGCTTGTTCTCTAGCGTACTCACTTCAATAGATTCCAGACGCGTTCCAGACTCATTAGTATTGAGGTGTGTTACGTTTGCGTGCAGCAAAACATTTACGTTGGGCGCATTGCCTGACATGAAATGTCGTCCAAACCGTGTAGGCTGTCCCGGTTCTTTAGAGCTTTTGCTGAATTGCCAGAAAGCAGGTTTAAGGATCTGTTCATTTAGTAAAGGCGTAGGGCGTGGAACTTTAAAGAGTTCCCATAGTTGCTCCTCATAACAATGAGGGCCTAAACCTAGATTGATCCCAGCTCTCTCTAAATAGGGATCGAGCTGCTCACGACTGATGGGCCACCCTGAGTGGGGAATCCAAGGACGAGCTTGAAAATCAATGCGATCGAATGGAGCGCATCGCCCTGTCCAAATGTGTGAACTACCGCCGAAAATACGGGAGCGGATAATCTCCTGTTGCATGACTCTAGGAGCGCCCACACTCTCAATGTTATAAAGTGCCTGAGTTTCAGGTTCTTCTTCTAACCCCCCACTTTCGATAATCCAGACTTGGATAGGAGTTCCAACAAACTCTTTAGCGATTGATAGCCCTGCAGGTCCACTGCCGACAATACAAATGTCTGTCTCGATTAACAAGTTGTCTTCAAATTGCCTAA
>JAESFK010000105.1_pt1 | contig 73827 bp, 68 predicted proteins | sample 9269391 | NCBI WGS metagenome assembly JAESFK01 (sample SAMN14506231, study PRJNA617097) | algae metagenome | isolation source: Drouetiella hepatica UHER 2000/2452 and co-occurring heterotrophs from... | place: Slovakia: Slovak Paradise National Park, Hrabusice, Kosice Region | collected 2000-01-01
CGGGGGGGGGCGCCCGCGCCCGGATCGTCTCGCGGGGGCTGTTGCAACCTTTCCCGCCGCCTCCCGGCGGCGCCACCCCGCCCCGGCGACCTGCGGTCGCCGACCCGCCCCCTCAAGGGGCGGGTGGCAGCACAGCCAGTCGCACCGAAATCACTCCGCCCCTCACCGGCCGTAGTAGAGCGTCACCGTGTGCTTCGCCTCGGCGAAGAACAGCCAGCGCTCGACGAGCATGCCGGCGAGTTGCACGACGGCCGCCACCACCGCCGCCACCATCGCCGCGGTGCCGCCGACAAGAGCCGCCAGCGCGAACAGCACCAACGGCAGCGCAAAGGCGAGCGCCTGGGCGATGCAGCGGAGCTTCAGGGCGTGCTTGCGGGCGATGCGGTAGCCCATCTCCTTGAGGATGTAGTTCTCTTCCGTGTGCGGCCACTCGAGCGACCGCACCGTGCCGCCCTTCAGGCCGGTGGCGCTGTTGAGGGTCGAGACGCCCGGATGGTCGGCGTTGCGGTGCCAGACGGCGAGCTTCAGGAGCCAGCCGGCGAGCGCAAGCACGGCGGCGGCGGCGGCGAGACCGCGCACGTCGAGGCCGAAGACGGCGAGCACCGCCGTCAGCAGCCCCGCCCCGGTCATCACCGAGAACAGCAGGTAGGCCGGCAGCGTCAGCGGCGAGTGCCAGGCGGCGATCGGCTTCAGCGACGCGTAGATCATCGCCGTCGTGCAGACGGTGGCGACCGACAGCACGGCGGTGGCGAGCCCCGCGGCGGCGAACGCGCCGTCGGTGCGGCCGAGGAAGACCCAGCCGGCGGCGAGCGCGACCGCCGCGAGGATGGTGGCGACGGCCGCCACGCCCTCGCGCGACAGCCACGACGAGCGCCACTGCGAGAACGCCCGCCACGCCCGCTCCGGCCGGCCGAGGTGGGTGGTCGACGACAAGAGCCCGCCGCAGGCGAGCGCCAGCCCGAGGCCCATGGCAACGAAGCCGAGGAGGCGGTCGGGCGGGATCAGGCCAAGCGCCGCGCCGGCCGAGACGAGCGCCAGGAGGCCGAAGCCGGCGCCGGAGCAGACGGTGAAGGCGATGACGGAGAAGGCGGGATGCATGGGGCCTCGCTCGTCTCGTCAGCGCGACAGGATGCGGTCGACCCAGCCGAGCAGGCCGCCGACGCCGTCGGTCGCCGTCAGCGCCTTCGCCGGGGCGGCCGCCTTGCGCTCGCGGGGCGGCAGGTACTTGTTGGTCGGCCGGTAGCCGAGCTCCGGCATCAGGTCGACGCCGCCGCGCTCGGCGACGAGCTGCGACACCGGCGAGGCGGGGTCGCCGAGGTCGCCGAAGTGGCGGGCACCCGTCGGGCACGAGGCGACGCAGGCCGGCACGCGGTCGGCCTCGGGCAGGTTGTCGTTGTAGATGCGGTCGACGCAGAGCGTGCACTTCTTCATCACGCCGACATCGGTGTCGAACTCGCGCGCGCCGTAGGGGCAGGCCCAGCTGCAGAGCTTGCAGCCGATGCACTTGTCCTCGTCAACGAGCACGATGCCGTCGGAGGCGCGCTTGTAGGAGGCGCCGGTCGGGCAGACGGTGACGCAGGCCGGCGTCTCGCAGTGCAGGCACGAGCGCGGGAAATGGACTGTCTCGCCGCAGCCGTCCGCCTTGGTGTGCTCGTAGGAGTGGACGCGGTTGAACCACACCCCGTCCGGCGCCTCGCCATAGGGGTCGTAGTCGGTCAGCGGCGCCATGTGGCCGCCGGTGTTCCATTCCTTGCACGCCGTCACGCAGGCCTGGCAGCCGACGCAGGTGTCGAGGTCGATGACGAGGCCGAGGCGGACGTCGCTGGTCGCTTGCGGGAGGCAGGTCATCGCGCGCCCTCCTCACGCTCGCGTTCGCGCCGGAAGCCTTCGCCGAAGTGCGAGCAGTCGGTGACGGGCGGCATGTTCGGCGGGCACGGCAGCTTTTCGAACTGCGGCTCGGCGCACTCCGAGCCCGAGGTGCAGCGGATCAGCCGGACCTTGAGGTCGAACCACGCCGCCTGGCCGGTCACCGGGTCCGAGTTCGAGTATCGCCGCCCCTTCGCGTCGGGCGGTGTCAGCTCGGAGATCGCGTGGTTGAGCAGGAAGCCGCGCTCGCCTTCCGGCGCGCCGTCCTTCAGCCGCCAGGCGCCCTTGCGCTTGCCGATGGCGTTCCACGTCCACACCGTGTTCGCGTTCACCCCGTCGACGAGCCTGACCTGGCCGCGGACGCGGCCGTGGCGGCTCTCGATCCACACCCAGTCGTCGTCGGCGATGCCGAGCGCGGTCGCGGTGCCGCGGTGGACGAATAGCCGGTTCTGGTTGGTGATCTGCCGCAGCCAGGCGTTCTGCGAGCCCCACGAGTGGTACATGTGCATCGGCCGCTGGGTGATGGCGTGCAGCGGGTAGTCAGCGTCGCCCTCGGCCGCCTCCTCGAACGGCACGTACCAGATCGGCAGCGGGTCGAAGTGGGCCTCGATGCGGGCGCGCTCACCCTCCGGCGGGTGCACCGGCCCGTGGCCTCGCGCGGCGAGGCGGAACTTCTGCAGCACCTCGGAATAGAGCTGGAAGACGATCGGTTCCGCCTTCGGGATGAAGCCCATGCGGACGGCTGTCTCGAGATAGTCGCGGTTCGCCATCTTGTAGTAGCGCTCGGCGGGCGCGAACTCGTGGTGCCAGAAGCCGCCGTGCTCGATGTAGCGGTCGAGCTGCTCGGGGTTCGGCGCGCCGCGCCCGTGCTCGCTGCCGTCCGCCCCGCGCCAGCCGGCGAGCGGGCCGATGCCGGGCGCCCGCTCGTGGCTGACGATGTAGTCGGCATAGTCGCGGTAGCGCGGGCTGCCGTCCTCCTTCACGAGCGCCGGCAGGCCGATGCGGGCGCCGAGGTCGAGGAGCACCGTCTGGAACGGCCGCACGTCGCGATCCGGCTCCACCACCGGCCAGCGGATGGCGTCGCCCGGGCCGTCGGCGTGGCTGATCGGCCGGTCGAGCAGGCTGATGCAGTCGTGGCGCTCGAGATAGGTGGTGTCGGGCAGCACGAGGTCGGCATACGAAACCGTCTCGGATGCATAGGCGTCGGCGTAGATGATGAACGGGATCTTGTAGCCGCCGTCCTCATCCTTCGCCGTGAGCATGGCCATGGTGCCGGCCGTGTTCATCGACGAGTTCCAGGCCATGTTGGCCATGTAGAGGAACAGCGTGTCGATCGGGTACGGGTCGCCCTTGGCGGCGTTGGCGATCACCATGTGCATCAGCCCGTGGGCGGCGATCGGCGCCTCCCACGAATAGGCCTTGTCGATCCGCACCGGGCCGCCGTCGGCGTCGACCAGCAGGTCCTCCGGCCCGGTGACGAAGCCGAGGGGCATGCCGGCAAGTGGCGTGTTCGGCTTACCGCCGTCCTTGCCGGCGGGCTTCGGGCCGGGGGGCGCGGGCTTCGGGAACGGCGGCTTGAAGCGGAAGCCGCCGGGCACGTCGACGGTGCCGAGCAGCACCTGCAACAAATGGATTGCCCGGCAGGTGTGGAAGCCGTTCGAGTGGGCCGAGATGCCGCGCATGGCGTGCATCGCGACCGGCCGCCCGCGCACCGTCTCGTGGCGGCGGCCGGCCCAGTCGGTCCACGGCACGGCCAATTCGAACGACTGCTCGAAGGCGGCTTCGGCCAGTTCCGCGGCGATGCGGCGGATGGTGTCGGCGGCGAGGCCGCAGCGTTCGGCGACGGCGTCCGGCGCAAAAGACGGGTCGAGATAGCGCTCGGCGAGGAGCTGGAACACCGGCACGCAGCGCCGGCCCTCGACGGTGAAATCGCCGACGAGGCTCGGGTGGATGTCCGGCGACATCGCGTCGACGGCGCGCTTGTCGACGCTGTCGAAGGCGAGGAGCTTGCCCTCGCCGTCGCGCAGGAACAGGCCGTCGTCGGCCGCACCCGGATCGCGGATGACGAGGACGTGGGCGTTGGTGAACTTCGCGAGATAGTCGAGGTCGACGCGGCCGGCCTTCAGGAGCTCGTGGATCAGCGCCATCACGAACAGGCCGTCGGTGCCCGGGCGGATGCCGATCCACTCGTCGGCCACGGCATTGTAGCCGGTGCGGCAGGGGTTCACGGACACGACCTTGGCGCCGCGCGCCTTCAGGCGGCCGATACCAATCTTGATCGGGTTGGAATCGTGGTCCTCGGCGACGCCGAAGAGGAGGAAGTAGCGGGCGCGCTCCCAGTCGGGCTCGCCGAACTCCCAGAAGGCGCCGCCGATGGTGTAGAGCCCGGCCGCCGCCATGTTGACCGAACAGAAGCCACCGTGGGCGGCGAAGTTCGGCGTGCCGAACTGCGAGGCCCACCAGCCGGTGAGCGACTGCGACTGGTCCCGGCCGGTGAAGAAGGCGAGCTTCTTCGGGTCGGTGGCGCGGATGTGGCGGAGGCGGTCGGCGGCGATGGTCAGCGCCTCCTCCCACTCGATCTCCTTGAACTCGCCCTTGCCGCGCTCGCCGACCCTGAGCAGCGGCTTCCGCAGCCGCGACGGGCTGTAGTGCTGCATGATGCCGGCGCTGCCCTTGCCGCAGAGCACGCCGCGGTTGACCGGGTGGTCGCGGTTGCCGGCGATGTATCTGATGACGCCATCCTTGATGTGGACGTCGATGCCGCAACGGCAGGCGCACATGTAGCACGTGGTCTTGCGCACCTCGTCGGAGACGGTGGGGGACGTCTCGACGCCGTCGCCCTCGTTCGGCGCGCGGGTGTCGGCGAGCGGGCGCTGCGTCGGCGACGAGTTGGCGCCGCGCGGGGCGGTGCGCGCGGGGTCGGGCCTCGAGTGGGCGTTCATGGCGAAGCCGTCACCGCAGTCGGAGGAAGGGGCGCGCGGCGGGACCGGCGCTCACGAGCGCTCCGTCCGGCCCGACTTCTCGCGGCACTTCGGGCCGGGGCCGCGCATGTAGTGGCGCTCGGGGCGATAGGCGGCGGCGGGCCGCCCGACGAGGGAGGCGAGCGCGCGCAGGAGCGACGACAGCGGGCGGGCCGGAAGCGGCAGACCGAGGGTGCGCGGCATGGGACGAGGGTCCTTCAACTGACCCGCACTCTAGCTTCCCGTAATATCATCCATCAAATCGATTGTTCTTCTCGTTTTGAGAGGCTCAGTTTATCGTCCTGCCATGACGCTCGAGCAGCTCCGCATCTTCGTCGCCGTCGCCGAGCGCCGCCACGTCACACGCGCCGCTGCCGACCTCGGCCTGACGCAGCCCGCCGCCTCGGCAGCCATCGCCGCCCTCGAGGCCCGCTACGGCGTGCAGCTGTTCGACCGGGTCGGCCGGCGGATCGAACTCACCGAAGCCGGGCGCCGCTTCCTCGGCGAGGCCCGCGCCGTGCTTGATCGGGCGGCCGCCGCCCGCGCATCGCTCGAGGACCTCTCGGGTCTCTCCACCGGCTCGCTGTCGGTGGCGGCGAGCCAGACGATCGCCAACTACTGGCTGCCGCGCCGGCTCACCCGCTTCCACGCGGACCACCCGGGCGTCCGGCTCGACGTGTCGATCGGCAATACCCGCCAGGTGGAGCAGGCGGTGGTGGCGGGCGAGGCGGACCTCGGCCTCGTCGAGGGGCCGACGGAGCACGGCGGGCTCGTCCGCCGGCACATCGGCGAGGACCGGCTCGTCTTCGTCGTCGCCGCCGGCCGCGCCGCCCCGCCCGAGGTGGCGCCGGGCCGGCCGGATGTGCGCGCCGTCTCCTGGGTGGTGCGCGAGGCGGGATCGGGCACGCGCCTCGTGCTCGAGGACCTCGCCCGCCTCGAGGGCCTGCGCTTCGACGACCTCAGCGTCGACCTCGTGCTGCCGAGCAACGAGGCGGTGCGGGAGGCGGTCGAGAGCGGCACCGGGGCGACGCTGATCTCCGAGCACGTGGTGGCAACGGCGGTGGCGGCGGGGCGGCTGACGGCGGTGGAGGTGGACCTGCCGCCGCGCGAGTTCGCCCTCGTCTACCACCGCGACCGCGTGGGGTCGGTGGCGCAGCGGGCCCTGATCGCCCTCCTCGAACCCTAGGCGCGAGACGCCGGCGCCCCCGCAAGCCGTCGCCCGCTCCAGCAGCCGCCCGTTCTAGGAGGCTGCCATCGCGGCCGGGGCTGCCAAGGCTTCGCCGCCGCCCCAGCCGTTGAGGGTGGCGCCGACGAGGCCGAGGTGGCGGCGCATCGCCTGTTCGGCCCGGGCCCCGTCCCGCTCGGCGATCGCCTCCAGCACCTCGGCGTGCTGGGCGGCGAGCGTCACGAGGCGCCCTTCGGAAAAGGTGCTTTCGCGCAGGCGCGACCAGCGTGTGTCACGGCGCACGGCGTTCACCGCATCGAACATGGCGAGGAAGAGCTTGTTGCCGGCGGCCTCGGCGATGCGCCGGTGGAAGGCGCTGTCCCAGGTCTCGTAGTCGGCCGCCGTGCGCGCGTCGGCCGCCTTGGCAGCGGCGCGGGCGAGGGTCTCGAGCTGCGCGCCCGTCGCCCGGAGGGCGCAGAAACGGGCGAGCACCGGCTCGAGTTCGAAGCGCACCTCCATCAGGTCGAGCGGGCTCGTGTGCTCCGACAGGGGCGACATCCGTCGCGCCCGCGGCAGCGGCGGCACGCCGACGAAGGTGCCCTGACCCTGGCGCCGCCACAGGAGCCCCTCGGCCTCCAGCCGGTCGAGGGCACGCCGCACCGTCCGCCGGCCGACGCCGAGTTCGGCGGCGAGCGTCCGTTCCGGGGCGAGGCGCCCCTCCTCCGTCTGGCCCGAGCCGATCCGCCGGCGGATCGCCTCGACGACCTGGTCGAACGTCGTGTCGTCGAGATCCTTCATCGCGGCTCGCTTCGCATCGGGGGGCGTGGCAGCGCCGCCCGCATCTTCCGGTGGATCCGGCACGGCGGCGGCGCCGGGCACGCCGCCGGCCGCCGTTCCACCCGCGCCGGCCCGTTCCGACCGCGGTGTACCAATCCCGATCCACTCCGGCAATTGGTTCATGATCGTCCTCTGGCCTGACGACCGCGAGTGTCCAGTCGTTTGACGCATGCAAACGATTGCGACGACCAAATCTGTATGCATAATACGAGCTGGATATGCAAGAGCGACACTCCCGAGGGGCCAATGGGAGCGTGGTTCGGATGCCCGCCGGGACCACCGGCACCGCATTCCGACCGGGCGTGCGACGGTCGGACAGGAGGGACGTCCGGCCGCGGCGAGTGCGAGGGGCCAGCGCCCTCGGCGATGGCGCCGCCGGTCGTGGCGCGCGGCTGCCGGCGCCCCTTGACGGGCCGACCCGCCTCGCCCACAAACCGGGGACGGCGCAGACCGTATTACGGGATGCTCGGACAAGGGCACCCGCACCAAGCGAGGGAACGCCAATGAACGTCATGCCGCGCACCGACATCCCCGTCGCCCGCAATTTCAAGCTGCTCTCGCACCACGAGCTCGACGGCTTCGGGGGCATCGGCGAGGGCATGTCGATCTCGCTGACGAAGGACGGCCGCCGCATCCTCTGGCTCGCCCACGAGAGCGCGCCGAAGAACTTCACCGGCGTCGACGTCACCGACCCGAAGAACCCGAAGATGGTGGTGCAGACCGCGCTGCCGCAGCCCTACATGCGCTCGAACTCGCTGGAAGTGTCCGGCGACATCATGGCCGTCGCCTACCAGTGCAAGGAGAAGGGCCAGACGCCCGCCGGCATGGAGCTCTTCGACGTCTCCGTCCCGGAGACGCCGCGCTCGATCGGCTTCTTCGACGCCTCCGGCCCGCACTCGCGCGGCGTCCACCAGCTGTGGTTCTGCGACGGCGAGTACGTCCACATGGCGGCCGGCGCGGCCGACTTCGAGAGCCACTACAAGGGCGACGATCAGTTCTACCGCATCATCGACGTGCGCAACCCCTCGAAGCCCGAGGAGGTCGGCCGCTGGTGGATGCCCGGCACCCGCGTCGGCGACAGCGAGCCGCCGCCCGAGCGCCTGCCCGGCAAGTTCCACGGTTGCCGCGCCCACAACACCAACGTCTATCCGGAGCGCCCCGACCGCGCCTACGTCTGCTACGTCGACGGCGGCATGTTCATCCTCGACATCTCCGACAAGGCGAACCCGAAGCCGGTCGGCCACTGGTCGAACTCGCCGCCCTACAACGGCTTCATGCACACCGCCGTGCCGCTGTTCGACCGCGGGCTGATGATCGTCACGGATGAATCGACTTCCGACGCCGCCGCCGACTGGCCGAAGCTGATCTGGGTGCTCGACATCCGCGACGAGAGCCGGCCGGTGCCGATCTCCACCCTGCCGCTGCCGCCGGTCGAGGCCTTCGCCAACCGCGGCGGCCGCTACGGCTCGCACAACATCCACGAGAACACGCCGCACCCGACGTCGTGGAAGTCCGACACCATCGTGCTCGGCACCTTCTACAGCGCCGGCGTGCGCGCCTTCGACATCTCCAACCCCTACCAGCCGCAGGAAGTCGGCTACTACATCCCGGAGACGCCGGCGGGCTCGCCGAAGGGGGCGATCCAGCTCAACGACGTGTTCGTCGACGAGCGCGGCATCGTCTACACCGTCGACCGCTTCGTCGGGGGGCTCTATGTCCTCGAGATGGACTTCTGAGGCCCTCACCGACCGGCTGTTCCCGGCGGCCCGGCCGGCGCCGTTCGGACGGGCGCAGAAGCGCCCGCGCGGCGCCCGCCTGCCCGTCATCGTCGTCACCGGCTTCCTCGGGGCCGGCAAGACGACGCTGGTGAAGCGCTTCCTCGCCTCCCCCGAGGGGGCGGAGACCGCCGTCGTCGTCAACGAGTTCGGCGAGATCGGCATCGACGACGCGCTCCTGCGCGGCGCCGCCGACAAGACCGTCCTCCTCGGCAACGGCTGCCTCTGCTGTGCGTCCCGCAGCGATCTCGAGACGACGCTGCAGGAGCTCCTCGCCGATGCGCGCCTCGGCCGCGTGCCCTCCATGGCGCGCGTGCTGATCGAGACGAGCGGCCTCGCCGATCCGCTGCCGATCCTGCAAACCTTCGTGTCCGACCGCGGCATCGGCCGGGAGATGGCGATCGACCTCGTCGTCGCGGTCGTCGATGCGGTGGGCGGGGCGGAGATGCTGGCGAACGTGCCGGAGGCGCGCCGCCAGGTGGCGGTGGCCGACCGGGTGGTGATCTCGAAGCGCGACCTCGCCGACACCGATGCCGAGAACGCGGTGCGCGCGGCGATCGCCGCCATCAATCCGCAGGCCGAGATCGTCGTCGCGCAGGGCGGCGAGGTCCCGGCGTCCGCATGGGCCGCCTCGGAGCTGCCGCGCTCGGACTTCCTCGCGAGCGGCGCCCGCCACTCCGAAGGCGTCTCAAGCTTCGTGCTGCCCTTCCCGAAGCCGGTCGCCTGGCCGGCCTTCGCCCAGGCGATCGACGCGCTCGTCGCGCTGCGCGGCGAGGACATCCTGCGCATGAAGGGTCTCGTCGCCGTCGAGGGTCTCGCCGGGCCGCTCGTCGTGCAGGTGGTGCGCCACCTCGTCCATCCGCCGGTGGAACTCGTCGACTGGCCGGACGCCGACCGCGCGGGGCGCCTCGTGGTGATCGGCCGCGGCCTCGAGCGCGACCGGGTCCAGGCGGTGTTCGACGCGCTGCTGGCGCTCTGAACGCAAACGGCCGCCCCGGAGGGCGGCCGTCTTCCCGCTCGAAAGGTCCCGCGTCCCGGAGGCGGCTCCTACTTGATCGACTCGAGCGCCGCCTTGAGGATCGGCGTCAGGCTGGCGCTCGTCGTGGTCAGCGTCGCCACGGTCGCCTGCTGCTCCGTGCCCGGCGCGTAGTTGATCGGCATCTGGTTCTTCTCGGCGACGGCGAGGAGCTCCGGATCCTTCAGCGTCGCCTCGATCGCCGCCCGCATCTCGGCCGTCGCCGCCGCGTCCATCCCGGGCGGGCCGAAGAAGCCGCGGCTCATGTCGAGGATCTGGGCGATCGCGGCAATGCCCTCCTTCTTCGCCGGGTCGGTCACCACCTCGACGGCGGTCGGAACGTCCGGCGCCTGGGGGATGCGCTTCGAGGAGACGATCAGCAGCGGCGCCATGTCGCCGGATTCGATCGGGCCGCGCGAGGACGACCACGACGTCATGTGGACGTCTGCCTCGCCCTTGATGACGGCGAGCGCGGTATCGGCATTGCCCTCGTAGCCGGTGACCACCTTGATCGGCGCGCCCAGCGAATCCGCCAGCACCGCCATCGAGTAGAAGTCCTCGTCGGTGCCCTGGGAGGGATAGACGAACGGCCGCCCGAGCGCCTTCAGGCCCTCGACGTCCTTGAAGCCCGCCTCCTTGCCGACGACGACGACACGCGGATCGTCGACGACGCGGCCGAGATAGGTGAACTTCGCCGCGTCGAACTGCACGCCAGGGCTCTCGGCGAGCTGGGCCATGATCAGCGTCGGGATGTTGGTGAAGGCGATCGTCTTGCCGTCCGGCTCGGCGTGCCAGAGGAGGTTCGTCCCCTTCAGGCTGCCGGCGCCCTGGTGGTTCTCCACCCGCACCTCGCGCGCGCCGAGGTGCTTCGCCAGGAACGGCGCGATGGTGCGCGCGTACTGGGACATCATGCCGGCCGGCGAGTTCGGCACGATCAGGATCACCGTCTGGCCGTCATAGACGGGGCCCGCCTGCGCCGTCGTGATGCCGAAGCCGGCCGCGGCCGACACCGCCGCCGCTGCCAGTGTCGCCAGGAACGTCCTCTTCCTCATGGTCGAACCCCTCCCTCTCCAGATGACCGACGCCTGTTGTCGCGTCGTTGTGAAGTCTGGTCCCGTCCCCCCGAGGATGACGCCAGGCCGCCGGCGGATGGTCCGGCCGCCGTCGTCAGTCCCTGCGCCCCTCGCCGCCCTGGCCGGTCACTCGACGATCTTGCCGAGCAGCCGAACGACGTCGCTCTTGTTGTTGATCATCACCTCCGGGAAGACGATCGTGATCGCCTCGGTCGGACACGTCGACTGGCAGAGCCCGCAGTACCAGCATTCGTCCGGATAGACGACTTCCGGCATCGTCGTCTTGTCGTTCTCGATCTTGTAGATGATGTCTCCGGGGCAGATCCAGTCGCAGAGATTGCAGCGGATACACAGCTTTTCGTCGATGACGATGGGATTGTGGACCGAGGTGTCGGCGCGGCTCTCAGTTGACATGCTCGATCCTCCCGGCGACGGCGTTGGGGGTTCGCGAGAAGGCCGCCGAGAGCGGCTTGGTGGCGTCGAGCGTGCGCACCGTCGGGCGGTCGTCGGCGCCCTTCTCGACGATGACGAACTTGCGCCAGTTCGCCTCGTCGGGCTCGGGATAGTCGAGCCGGCGGTGGGCGGAGCGCGTCCGCGTCTCGGTGCGGGCGAGAGCCGCCGTCGTCATGATCTCGGCGTTGAGGCGGATGTTGCGCGCCTCCTCGAAGCGCATGACGCCGTGGAGGTTGTCCGTCTTCACGGTCTCCTCCTTCTTCGCCAGCGCCTGCAGGGTGTCGAGGGCGAGCTTCAGGCCCTTGCCGGTACGGCGAACCCCCGCATAGTCGGTGACGGTGGCGCGGATCTCGTCCTCGTAGGCCTTCCAGCCGAGGTCGCTGTCGCGGTGGAGCGAGGCTTCCGCCCCGGCCCGCAGGCGGTTCGCCGCCTCCCAGTCGACGTCCGGCAGGGCGGCGTTGCCGCGCTGGCGGATGCGCCGCACCGCGCCCTCGCCGGCGATGTGGCCGAGCACCGCCGCCCCGGCGATGCCGCCGGAGACGGTGGAACAGTCGCCGGCCGAGAACAGGGCCTCGACGGAGGTCTCGCCGGCGGTGTCGACGGCGAGGCCGCTGCCGCGGAAATAGAGGCCCGAGCGGCGGATCGTCAGTTCCGAGATCGACACCTCGATCGGCGTGTCGCGGAAGTGGACGCCCTTCTGCTGGTAGAAGGCCGGCAGGGTATAGCGGTCGACCTGCAGGGTCGATTCCATGTGGTCAAGCTCGTCCGCCGGCAGGTGGCGGCAGTCGACGTAGATCGGCCCGTTGCCGAGCAGGTACTCGTTGACCACGGCGTCGGCGAGCACCGCACGGCGGGCGTTCTCGCCCTTCTTGTCGTAGCGGAACATGAACCGCTCGCCGGTCTTGTTGAGGAAGTAGGCGCCCATGCTGACGAGGGCGTTGAGACCCTGGGCGGAGAAGCCCTTCGGCGTCAGCGTCGCCTCGGTGAACTCCATGTTGGCGAGCTGCGCCCCCACCTTGTAGCCCATCGCCTGGGCGTCGCCGGTGTTGAAGGGGAAGTGCCAGCTGTCGAAGGCGAGGCCGGACGCGTTCATCGACAGGCGGTTGACGTCGCCGGTCGTCACGGCGATCGCCTTCGCCCGCACCGCCACCCACTCGCCGGTCCGGAACGAGAAGGCGAGCGCGCCGTAGCAGACGTTGTCCTCGACGAGCAGCTGCAGCGCCATCGTCCGCATCAAGAGCGTCGCCTTGCCGGCGCGCACGTGCTTGCCGATGCGCCGCTTGAAGTCGGTACCCTCGAAGTTGATGTGGTAGGCCCCTGGCAGGCCGAAGGAGGGATGGCGCGAATACTCGCCGGTGCGCGGGTCCTTGAAGTCGACCCCCATGCCCTCGATCTTGCGGAGGATCCGCGGCATCTCCTCGAGCACCCGGCGCGTCACGTCGAGATCGACGATGCCGTCGGTGAGGGCCGGGATGTGCTTCATCAGGAACTCGGCGGTGTCCCACTCCTCCCCGCTCTCCATGACGGTGAGGTAGTGGTCGACGCCGCAGCCGACACTGCCGCAATTGTCGAGGACCCGCCCCTTCTCGCAGATCGTGACGTCGAGGCCGGCCTCGAGCGCCGGGATCGCGAGCATCGAGCCCGCGACGCCGCCGCCGATCACCAGAAGGTCGGTGTCGATCGTCCGCCAGTCCGCCATGCCTGTTCCTCCGGTCGATCCGCCGGCGGCCGCACGTCCTTCGACCGGCGACGGACGCCGGAGAGGCTCGCGAGGCCATCGATCGGGTCCGCCGGCATCGGCCACGTCCGCGCCCGGCGGCGCTTCCATCCCTCGTCTCGCCGCAGGGCGGCGGGTGGACTTTTCGCCCACTTGTTGGTCATATTGTGTGATCGTATTACGGTAGTGTCAACGCGAATTCGACAAGTTCCAAGGGGCGGTTCCTCACTCCCCCGTCATGATCGCCTCACCGCCAATCGAGTGGTGGAAATCCGGCGGCGAATCGCATCTTCGATGCGAACCAATTCCCGGCGCACCAATCAGCGGATGACTTGTTGTCTTCCCGTGTTATGGTCATATGCTGGATTATCGATGGCCGGTGGCGGATTCGCAGCAAGCCTGTGACCTCCGCTCGGACGATGCAGGCCGACGGAGCGGGTCGCCTCGCGGCGCACGCCCCGGCGGGGGACTTGCCGGGGCGCCGGCGAGGGGACGGAAGCGACCGGCCCGGACCGGCGCCGGCGCGGTCGGACCGCCCGGCGCAGACGGCGCGGGAGGGAAGGAGCGGTGGCGATGATGAGTGAAGCGAACCAGAGCGCGATCTTCGCGGAGCGGCCGTCGGTCCCGACCATCCGCAAGTCGGCGGCGCCGCTCCGCCACCACGTCGTCGACGCCCTGCGCACGGCCATCATCGAGGGCCGCATCGCCCCAGGCGAACGCCTCGTCGAGCGCGAGCTGATCGAGATGACCGGCGTTTCGCGCACGGTCATCCGCGAGGCGCTGCGCCAGCTCGAGACCGAGGGCATCGTCGACATCATCCCCAACAAGGGGCCGGTCGTCCGCAAGCTCACCATCGGCGAGGCGAAGGACCTCTATCTCATCCGCTCGGTGCTCGAGGGACTGGCGGCGCGGATGTTCGTCTCGAACCACGCTCCGAAGGACCTGGCGGCGCTGCGCCTCGCCCTCGACGCCACCATCCACGCCTACCAGCACGATTCGCCCGAGGCGATCCTCGCGGCGAAGAACCGCTTCTACGACACCCTGTTCGCCGGGGCCGGCAGCGAGGCGCTGTCCTCGATGATCGCCGCCCTGCACGCCCGGATCTGGCGCTGGCGGGCCCTCGGCCTCGCCCACCCGAAGCGCTCGCCGGACCGCTCGGCGGAGAGCATCCAGGGCCTGCGCGACGTCCTCGCCGCCATCGAGCGCGGCGACGGGGAGTCGGCCGAGCGGATCACCCGCCGCGAGGTGGAGAACGCCGCCCACGAGGTGATGACGCTGCTCTCGGCCGAGACCGAGCACGCCTGAGCCTGCGCGCGAGGAGAGAGGCCGCCCCCTCCTCGCGCCGCCCGTCGCCCTACTTCGCCGGCCCGATCGTCAGCGTGAGGTCGCCGTAGCCCTCGACGCCGCCGGCGATCTCGTCGCCCGGCTTCACCGGGCCGATGCCGGCCGGCGTGCCGCTGTAGATGAGGTCGCCCGGCTTCAGCTCGAAGGCCCGCGACAGGATCGAGATGATCTCCGGGAGCTTCCAGATCATCTCCGACAGGTCGCCGTCCTGCTTCACGACGCCGTTGACCGACAGCCAGATGCGCCCCGTCGACGGCACCTCGCCGGGCTTCGCCGGCCGGATCGGCCCACACGGGGCCGAGTCGTCGAAGGCCTTGCCGAGGTCCCACGGCCGGCCGCTGTCACGCGCCTTGAACTGGTGGTCGCGCCTGGTGAAGTCGATCCCCGCCCCATAGCCCCACACGTAGGACAGTGCGTCGGCCGCCGACACGTCGATCGCCTCGCGGCCGATCGCGGCGACGAGCTCGATCTCGTGGTGGAGTTCCGTGGTGTCGCGCGAATAGGCCATGACGCGGCCGGAATCGATCACCGCATCCGCTGGTTTGGTGAAAAAGAACGGCGGCTCGCGCTCCGGCTCGAAGCCCATCTCGCGCGTGTGCGCCGCGTAGTTGCGGCCGACGCAGAAGATACGGCGCACCGGGAACCGCGCCTTGCTGCCGGCGACGGCGACGGTCGGGACGGCGGGCGGGTCAAGCACGTACTCGGTCATCGGCGGGCTCCCGGCCTGTTAGGGGTCTGGCGGACGCGCGGCCGCACCGCCCGGGACGGGCGGGACGGCGGCCTTGCCATCGGGGAAGAGGTGGCGGGCCCGGCGCCGCCGGGCCCTCGCGGCTAGTAGACGCGGTGCTTCGGCGGCTCGCCGGCGAGCACGCGCTCGACGTTCTCCCACGAGGCGCGGAAGAGCGTCGCCGCCGACTGGCGGGTGACGCCGGCGATGTGCGGCGTCAGGAGCAGCCGCGCCGCACCAGCCTCGCCGATGGCAACGAGCGGGTTGTCGACCGGCGGCGGCTCCACCGAATAGACGTCGACGGCGGCGCCGGCGATGGTGCCGGCCTCGAGCGCGGCGGCCAGCGCCGCCTCGTCGACGATGCCGCCTCGCGCCGCCTGGATCAGCACCGCGGTCTTCTTCATCGAGGCGAGTTCGCGGGCGCCGATGAGGCCGGTCGTCGCCGGCAGGAGCGGCACGTGCAGCGTCACCACGTCGGATTCGGCGAGCAGCCGGTCGAGTGGCAGCGCCTCGGCGCCGAGGGCCGCCGCCGCCGACGGGTCGGCCGGGGCGGGGTCGTAGAAGACGATGCGGCTGCCCATCGCGCGGAAGGCGGCCGCCACCGCGGCGCCGATGACGCCGAAGCCGACGACGCCGACGGTGAGGCCGCCGAGGCCGCCGAGGTTTTCCGACAGCTGCTTTGCCCGCGATTCCACATAGCGGCCGGCGCGGATCTCCGCGTGGCCCCAGGAGAGACGCCGCAGCAGCACCAGCGCCGTCGACACGGCATACTCCGCGAGCGCCGCGTTGCTGCCGCCCGGCACATTGGCGACCGGGATGCCGAAGCCCTGCATCGCCGCCTTGTCGAGGCGGTCGAGGCCGGCGCCGGTCACCTGCACCAGCGAGAGCTTCGCCCCCTCGAACAGCTCCGGCGCGAGCTTCGGCCCGACCGCCGGGATGACGAGGGCCTTCGCCGCGGCGATGCGGGCCTTGAGGTCCGGGTCGGCCGGACCGGTGTAGGCGACGTCGAGGCCGGCGGGTGGCATCGCGCCGACGCGGGCGAAATCCGCCTCGGGCCGCAGCACGAGCACGTCAGCGGCCGCGGCGGCGCCGCCGGCGGTGGAGGAAGCGGTCATCAGGAGGTTCCGGACTGGGTCTCGGGCGGGAATTCGCGGGTCCCGGCGGCGACGTCGACCACCGGGAAGAAGCACAGCATCACCAGCGGTTCGGTGCCGGTGTTGCGGGTGGCGTGGCGCTCGCCGGCGGGCATCAGGATGGTGTCGCCCGGCTTCACGGGCAGGCGGCCGCTGTCGCACTCGGTGACGCCCTCGCCGGAGACGATCACCATCACCTCCTCGAAGCCGTCGTGGACGTGCTTGCCGCGGCCGGGGCCACCGGGGCCCTCGGGCAGGATGGTGACGTGACGCACCGCCACCGAGCGGGCGCCCGTGCTCTCGCCCACGATCTCGCGCGAGACCCGCCCCGGCAGGGAGAGCAGGCGGGCGTCGGCGAGCGGGACGACGACGGCCATCAGACCGCCTGCCGGAAGCTGCGCACCTCCGCGGTGCCGCCGCCGAGCACGGCGTCGAGCTGCTTGAAGATCTCCGTCGCCTCGGTGGTGATCGAATCGGCCACGGTGGCGACGAGTTCCTCGCCACGGTCGGCAGTGGCGTTCTTCGGGTCGCCGTACCAGCCGGTCGGGGCGATGCAGCGGATGTCGGTCAGCACCGGCTGGTAGCTGTGGGTGCGCCGGAGCTTGTCCATGTGGTGGCCGTGGGAGTGGTCGGAGGAATAGTCCACCCGGTCGAGGTGGACGAGGTCCGGCCGGTTCGCCATCACGGCGAGCGCCTCGATCTCGCCGCCGTGGGTGAGGCCGCCGCACTGGTGGCCGAACAGCTCGTTCGCGACGTAGCAGGCCTGCACGGTCAGCACCGTCATGCCGTGCTGGCGGTGCAGCGTCTCCGCCGCGATGGCGAGCGAGGGGATGTTGCCCTCGTGCCAGTTGAGGATGAGCAGGTACTTGGCGCCGTGCTTGGCCGTCGACGAGCAGGTCTCGATGACGAGCCGCATGTAGGTCTCGGGCGTCAGCGTGATGGTGCCGGCGAACGGGGCGTGCATCGGCGTGACGCCGAGTTGGGTGCCCGGCAGCACGATCCCGTCCATCCGCTCGGCGACGGCGTGGGCGATGACGCTGGCGGCGATCGAGTCGGTGCCGGTCGGCAGGTGCGGACCATGCTGCTCGACGCTTCCCGCCGGCATGATGACGAGACCGGACCGCTTGAAGTGCTCGGCGATCTCCGGCTGCGTCAGGTCGTAGAAGTAGCGGCTCGGCAGCATCGGTGCATCCGTCTTCTGGGCCGGACCGGTCGGAGCCGGCCCGTGCTTGGCGCGCGAGGTGGGCGGGGCGCGCGAGGCGCCCCGCTTTTGGCGTGTCAGGCGACCTTCTGGCCCTGGGCGGCGAGCTTCTGGTTCGCCGCCTGGTAGATCTCGGCGAGCGGCACGTGCTTGCCGCCTTCGGCCAGCGACTTCAGCGCCGCATAGCAGCACGCCACCGCCACGTTGCCGTTGCCCGCCGACAGCTCGCTCGGCTTGCCCGACCGGCAGCTCTCCGCGAACAGCTCGAGCTCCGCCTTGAACATGTCGGACTCCGGCTCGGCGATCACTTCGCGCTTGGCGAACCCGTCCTTGCCGCGCTGGATGTAGAGCGAGGAGGACTTGTGGATCTGGTCCGGATCGTCCCAGACGCCGAAGTCGATCTCGTAGTGCATCAGCCCCTTCGAGCCGAAGACGCGCACCGCGAAGATGCCCGGCGACGTCCAGCAGGTGCCGACATAGGCGATCTTGCCGTCGGCGAACTTCAGGAGCGTCATCGACTGGTCGTCGACCTCGGCGCCCACCGGCGACAGCTTCGACGACGTCGAGGAGGCCGAGACGATGTCGCCGCCGAGATAGTGGACGAGATCGAACATGTGGATGCCGAGCTGCGACAGCGGGCCGCCCGGGGCACGGTGGTTGTACCAGCGCCAGGTCTGCGGGGTCAGCTCGAGGGCGCGCTCGTTCGAGAAGTTCGCCTCGATGAAGCCCACCGTGCCGAGCTCGCCGGCATCGATCGCCGCGCGGATCTGGCGGATGCCGGCGAGGAGACGGGCGCTGTGGCCGACCGTCACCGTCACGCCGTGCTGGCGCTCCAGGGCGGCGATCTGCAGGCCCTCCTCGAGGGTCGAGGCGATCGGCTTCTCGGTGTAGACGTGCTTGCCGGCTGCGGCGACCTCGGCGGCCACCGGCAGGTGCTGCTCGTTCGGCACCGTGAGGATGACGCCTTCGATCGACGGATCGGCGAGCATCGCCTTCAGGTCGTCATAGACGGCGATGCCGGTGTCGCGGTGGTAGCTCTCGCGCTTCTCGGCCGAGCGGTTGAAGCCCGCCACGATCTCCAGCTTGTCTGACTTCTTCGCGGCACGCGTCAGCACGCGCGCCCACCGGCCGAGGCCGATGATCCCAAGCTTCACGGGTCCGGACGACACAGGCGCCTCCATTTCTTGATGATCGTCTTACGATATTACGGTCTGATGGGTCCGTCAAATAGCGGCAATCGATTGCGGCGGCAAGGCCGGCTGTCGCCTCTCCAACACGATGCGCCGCAGGCAGCGCCGCGAGGCTGCAGGAACCTTCCCCGTTCAGGGCGGCGGGAGCCCGCGGTCCGACGCGGGCGGCCCCCGGCTCACCCCGTGACCGGCGCCCACAGCACGTCCTCGATCCGCCGCGCGCCGGTCGCGAGCATCACGAGACGGTCGAGGCCGAGGGCGATGCCGGCCGTCGGCGGCATCGCCGCCACCGCGGCGAGCAGGTCCTCGTCGATCGGATGGCGCTCGCCGTAGCGGCGCTCCTTCTCGTCCATGTCGGCGAGGAAGCGGCGGCGTTGCTCGTCGGCGTCGGTGAGCTCGCCGAAGGCGTTCGCGAGCTCGACCCCGCAGGCGAACAGCTCGAAGCGCTCGGCGACGCGCGGATCGCCGGGCTTCCGCCGCGCGAGCGCCGCTTCGGGCGCCGGATACTCGGTCAGCGCCGTCAGCCGCCCCGGGTCGAGGGAGGGCTCGACCTTCTCGACGAGAATGCGGGTGAAGACGTCCGACCAGGCGTCGTCCGCCGCCACCCGCACCCCGGCCGCCCGGGCCATCGCGGCGAGCCCGTCGCGGTCCGGCCGGTCCGGGTCGGCGAGGGTGGCGAGGAGGTCGATGCCGTGGCGCCGGCACACCTCGGCGACGGTCACGCGCACCACGGGTGCCGCCGGATCGACCGCGTGCCCGTCGAAACCGAGCCTCGCGGCTCCCGCCGCCGCGGCGGCCGCCCGCACCAGCGCCGCACAGTCGTCGATCAGCGTCTCGTAGGGTGCCTCCGCCCGGTACCACTCGAGCATCGTGAACTCGGGGTGGTGCAGCCGCCCGCGCTCGCCATTGCGGAACACCCGGGCGAGCGTGAAGAGCTTCGGGATGCCGCCGGCCACCAGCTTCTTGCAGGAGAACTCCGGCGAGGTGTGGAGGTAGAGGCGGTCGCGGGCGCCGTCCGGGGCGACGCGCTCGGTCGCGAAGGCGGAAAGGTGCACCTCGTTGCCGGGCGAGCGCTGCAGGATCGGCGTCTCGACCTCGACGAAGCCCTCGGCGGCGAAGAACGCCCGGATCGCCTCGACGATGCGGCCGCGGGTCTCGAGAAAGGGCCGGCGGTCGGCCAGCACGTCCGCCCGCCACCAGGGCGTCTCGACCTCCGCCACCGGCGCCCCCGTCCCTCGCCGGCCGGCCCGCATTGCGGCCGCCAGCGGAAAAAACTATAGAAACCGCGCGCTTCTTAGACTGAAGGGAAACTCTCGTGAAGGTGCAGGCGAGCTCGCTGCGGCAGGGCAACGTCATCGAGGTCGACGGTCGGCTCTACGCCGTGCTGCGGGCCGAAAACATCCACCCCGGCAAGGGTACGCCGGTGACGCAGCTCGACATGCGCCGCATCAGCGACGGCGTGAAGGTGTCGGAACGCTATCGCACCACCGAACAGGTCGAGCGGGCGTTCATCGAGTCGGCCGACTTCCAGTATCTCTACCAGGACGGCGACGGCCACACCTTCATGAACGGCGAGACCTTCGACCAGGTGCTGGTGCCGGCCGACGTGATCGGCGAGCAGGCGATCTACCTGCAGGAGAACATGACGGTGAAGCTCAGCCTGCACGAGGGCGTGCCGGTGGCGATCGAGCTTCCCCAGCGCGTCACGCTCGAGATCGTCGAGACCGAGCCGACGATGAAGGGCCAGACCGCCTCCTCCTCCTACAAGCCGGCGGTCCTGTCGAACGGCGTCCGCACCTCCGTGCCGCCGCACATCGGTACCGGCACGCGCATCGTGGTGATGACCGCCGACGGCTCCTACGTCGAGCGCGCCAAGGACTGAGGCCGCACGAAGGCCGTCATGCGGGCGTCTTGCGTGCGGGCGTCTTGCCGCGGCTTCGGTGGCCTTGAAACCGCCCGCGGGCCGCGCCATCCTGCCGAAATGACGCCCCTTCGCACCGTTCGGGCCCTCGGCCCCGGCTCCGCTCCGGCCCCTCGCCGGCGTGTCGTCCTTCGCACCTTGGCGCCGGCCGCGGCGCTCGCGATGCTGCTCGCCGCGCTGACGCCGGCCGCTGCCACCGCGGAGGCGGATCCGGCCGCGATCCGCGTGGTGCTGCCGGGCTCGACCTCGCTCTCGGGCAACTACCTCGCCGCGCGCCTCGCCGGTGCCGCCCGCGACATGGCGGCCGGCGCGGAGTTCTACAAGGAAGCGCTCGCCGCCGATCCCGACAACGCCCAGCTCATCGAGCGCGCCTTCACCCTGGCGCTCGCGAGCGGCGACATCGAGGAGGCGGTGGCCCTCGCCGGGCGGCTGCCGCCGCGCGCCGACACCAACCGGCTCGCCGGCCTCGCCCAGGCCGTCATGGACCTGCAGCGCGGCGACAACGCCGCCGCCCGTCGGGTCGTCTCCGAGAACGCCCGCGGCCCGCTCGCCGATCTCACCGCTGCCCTCGTCGGCGCCTGGACCTATGCGGCCGAGGGCGACCGCGCGGCCGCCTTGAACCGGCTCGACACGCTGCGGGGGCCCGACCTCTACACCGCCTTCACCACCTTCCACGGCGGCATCATCGCCGACTATCTCGGCGACCATGGCGAGGCGCGCCGGCGGCTCGCCGTCGCCTACGACAACGAACCGGCGATGTTGCGCGTCGTCGACGCCTATGCCCGGGCCCTCGCCCGCGACGGCGCGGCCAAGGAGGCGGAAGGCGTCCTCGACCGCTACACGGCGACCGTCGGCACCCATCCGATCATCGTCCAGCTGAAGGCGGACATCGCCGCCGGCAAGACGCCGGCCCCGCTCGTCGAGAAGCCGACCGCCGGCGTCTCCGAGGCGCTGTTCGCCCTCGGCTCGGCGATCTCGCGGGAGGGCAGCGAGGAGATCGCCGCCGCCTACCTGCAGCTCGCCCTCGTGCTCGATCCGAATTCCGGCCTCGCCGCCATGGCGCTCGCCGGCCTGCACGAGCAGCTCGAGCAGTCCGAGGAGGCGGTCGCCATCCTCGAGACGATCCCGCCGACCTCGCCGCTGTCGCGCGACGCGCGGCGCCAGCTCGGCCTCAACCTCAACGCCCTCGAGCGCCCCGACGAGGCCCGCAGCGTCCTCGACGCGCTGGTGAAGGAGGACCCAAGCGACCTCGAGGGCGTCATCGCCCTCGGGGGCGTGCTGCGCTCGCGCGACCTCTTCGCCGAGGCGGCGGAGGCCTACACCCTCGGCATCGACAGCGTGAAGGCGCCGGACCGCCGCCACTGGACCCTCTACTACCAGCGCGGCATCTCCTACGAGCGCTCGAAGCAGTGGGAGAAGGCCGAGGCCGACTTCAAGCGCGCCCTCGAGCTCTACCCGGACCACCCGCTGGTGCTGAACTATCTCGGCTACAGCTGGATCGACATGGGCCGGAACCTCGACCAGGCCCTCGCCATGGTGCAGAAGGCGGTCGACCTCCGGCCGACCGACGGCTTCATCATCGACAGCCTCGGCTGGGCCTACTTCCGGCTCGGCCGCTACGAGGAGGCGGTGGTGGAGCTCGAGCGGGCCGTCGAGATGATGCCCGACGACCCCGTCGTCAACGACCACCTCGGCGACGCCTACTGGATGGTCGGCCGCAAGCTGGAGGCACGCTTCCAGTGGTCGCACGCCCGCGACAGCGACCCGGACCCCGCCGAGCTCGAGAAGATCAACGCCAAGCTCGAGAAGGGCCTGCCGCCGCCGACGCCGGCGACGGCGGCCGACGCGGGCGGGACGCCCGCCCCGACCCCCACCCCGAACTGACGCGGCCGTCCCCGGTGGATGGCCGGCCTGGCGACGCGCCGTCGGCGGTGACCGACGCCGCGCGGGCGAAGGTCAACCTCGCGCTGCACGTCACTGGCCGCCGCGCCGACGGCTTCCACACCCTCGACACCCTCGTCGCCTTCCCGCCGATCGCCGACACGATCACCGTCACCGCGGCGGACGAGGGGGATGCGCTCGCCCCGCTCGTCGCCGACGGCCCGTTTGCCGCCGCCGTGCCGATCGGGCCGGACAACCTCGTGCTCGCCGCCGCCGCCCGCCTCTCGGACGCGGCCGGGGGCGCCGCCCGGGGCGGCGTCCGCATCCGCCTCACCAAGGCCCTGCCCGTCGCCGCGGGGATCGGTGGCGGCTCCGCCGACGCCGCCGCGACGCTCCGCGCCCTCGACCGGCTGTGGGGCCTTCGTCTCGGCGCCGAACGCCTGGCGGACATCGGCCGGCCGCTCGGGGCCGATGTCGCCATGTGCGTCCACGGCCGGCCGCTGCGTGCCACCGGCATCGGCGACGTGATCGAGCGGTTGGTGACGCTGCCGCCGGCCGGCATCGTGCTCGTCAATCCGCGGGTGCCGGTGCCGACGCCGGCGGTCTTCCGGGCCCTCGAACGGCGCGACAACCCGCCCCTGCCGCCGCTGCCGGACCGCTTCGCCGACGCCGCCGCCCTCGCCGGCTGGCTGGCGTTGGGACGCAACGACCTCGAGGCCGCCGCCCGCACCGTCGCCCCCGTCATCGGCGACGTGCTCGCCGCCCTCGGCCGCGACCGCGAGGTGCTCCTCGCGCGCCTCTCCGGCTCGGGGGCTACGGTGTTCGGCCTTGCCGCCGACGAGGCCGCCGCGGGCCGCATCGCCGCCCGCCTCGCCGCGGCGGAGCCCGGCTGGTGGATCGCCGCGTCCACCCTCGACGCCCCGGCCTGACCCGCCGGCGAAATCGCCCCCGTCCTTTGCCACAGCCGGCCTTGCGACGACCGGCCCTGCCGAAATCGCGGGACCCCGTTCGCGGGGTTCAGCCGAAGGCGAGCGGCGCGCCGTCGCGCATGATCGCCTCCGCCTCGGGGGTCCACGTTCGCCCGCCGCCGGCGTGCAACACCAGCCGGTCGGCGACCGACAGCGGCGCCCGGCTGCCGAGCTTCGCCCGCACGACGACCCGGATCGCGGGGGCGCCGGTGCGCGGGTGCACCGGCCGGATCGCCACCGCGCCGAACCGTCCCTCCAGCGCCGCGAGCAGCCGGTCGAGCCCGCTCGCCGGGAAGATGACGGCCACCGTGCCGCCCGGCGCGAGCGCCCAGGCCGCCGTCCTCAGCCACCGCCCGAGCCCCTCGGGGTCGAGCACATGGGCGGCGGCGCGGGCCGCCGCCGGCGAGGCGCGCACGGCCTCGGGCGCGTGGAAGGGCGGGTTCAGGATCACCTCAGCCGCCTGACCGCGGCCGAGCCCCGCCGCGAGGCGCTCCGCCTCCGGCGCGCCGACGTCGGCCTCGACGATTCTCACCCGGCCGGCGAGAGCCTCGTTCTCCGGCAGGCCGAGGGCCCGCCGCGCGAGCGCCGCGAGAAGCGGATCGCGCTCCACCAGCACGGCGTGGACCGCCGGGCATCGGGCGGCGACGGCGAGGCCGGCCGTGCCGCAGCCCGCGCCGAGGTCGACGACGAGACCCTCCGCCTCCGCCGGCACCGCCGCCGCGAGGAGCAGCGCGTCCGTCCCGGCGCGGTGGTGGCCGCTCGCCGGCTGCACGACGGCGAAGCGGCCGCCGAGCATCCGGTCGGTCGTCGTCGCCGGTGCCTCGTCCGCGTCCACCGGCCCCGCTCCCTAGCGCGCCGGCCGCAGTTCGCCGCCGAGGCCGGCCTCGGCGAGGAGGGTGCGCGCCCGCGCCGCCTCGTCCCGGTCGACCACGACGCGCCGCGGCAGGATGCCGAGCGAGCCCTCGAGGACGCTCATGTTGGTGTCGAGCACGGCGTAGCCGATCGAGGCCTCCTTCAGGAGGGCCTCGGCGAAGGAGAGCGTCGCCGGGTCGTTCGTCCTCAGGATCTCTTCCATGCGTCCTCCGCCGGCGCTCCGGGCGCGCCTCCGGCGCGCGATGCGGCGGTGCGCGCCGGTCCGCGTCCCTTGTCGCGCCCCGCCCTACTCCCTATCCTCCCGCGCGAAGAAGGCAAATCGGGAGATCAGGCGTGGCTTTGGCCCAGCCGGCTGCGGAACGCGCGGCCGACGACACGGGGATCGACGCTCTCGTGCGGCTCACCGCCGCCGACATGGCGCGCGTCAACGCGATGATCCTTTCGCGCACCGGCTCGGACGTCGAGATGATCCCGGAGGTGGCCAACCACCTGATCTCGTCCGGCGGCAAGCGGCTCCGGCCGATGCTGACCCTCGCGAGCGCGGCCCACTTCGGCTACGCCGGCGACGGCCACATCAAGCTCGCCGCCTCCGTCGAGTTCATGCACACGGCGACGCTCCTGCACGACGACGTGGTCGACGAGAGCGACCTTCGCCGCGGCAAGCCGGCGGCGCGGATGCTGTGGGGCAACCAGGCGAGCGTCCTCGTCGGCGACTTCCTGCTCGGCCAGGCCTTCAAGATGATGGTGGAGGTCGGCTCGCTCGCCGCCCTCGACATCCTCTCGAGCGCCGCGGCGGTCATCGCCGAGGGCGAGGTGATGCAGCTCGACGCCGCCAAGGACCTGAAGACCGACGAGGCGACCTATCTCGCGGTGGTGCGGGCAAAGACGGCGGTGCTGTTCGCCGCCGCCGCCGAGGTCGGCCCGGTCGTCGCAGAGGCGGGTGACGCCGCGCGCGCCGCCTTCTCCGCCTACGGCCTCAATCTCGGCCTCGCCTTCCAGCTCGTCGACGACGCCCTCGACTATGGCGGCTCGAGCCAGAGCCTCGGCAAGCGCGTCGGCGACGATTTCCGCGAGGGCAAGATCACCTTGCCGGTGATCCTCGCCTATGCCGCCGGCGGGCCGGAGGAGAAGGCGTTCTGGCGGCGCTGCATCGAGGAAGGGGACATCGGCGAGGGCGACCTCGAGACCGCCATCGGCCACCTCGCCCGCCACGGCGCCATCGCCGGCACCCTCGCCCGCGCCCGCGACTTCGGCACCGCCGCCGTCGCCGCCCTCGACGGCCTCGCCCCCTCGCCCTTCCGCCGCGCCCTCGCCGACGTCGTCGGCTTCACGGTGGCCCGCACGCACTGAGGCGCAACGAACGGCGGCGGCGCCGGGCGGCTTGATCGCCCCGGCGCCGCGCGCTATGCACCGCGGTCCCGCAACCGCCAGCCGACGCTTCGACCGCGCCCTCCGCGACGCCTTCGAGATCGGACCCGACGGCCGAGCGGCGCCCCGGCGAACCCGCGCCCCGGCGCCCGTCCGCGGCAAGGGTGAGGAACCCCGGACCCGATGTCGAGCGCGTCCCGCCGCGTCTTCCTGTTCCTGCAGGGGCCCCCGTCCACCTTCTTCGTCGAGCTCGCCGACGAGCTCGCCCGGCGCGGCGAGCGCGTCGTGCGCGTCAACCTCGCCGCCGGCGACCGCCTCTACTGGCGCCGCCCGGGTGCCATCAACTACCGCGGTTCGTTCGCCGAGTGGCGCGGCTTCGTCGACGCCCTGATCGCCCGCGAAGGCGTCACCGACGTCCTCTTCTACGCCGACCGCTACCCCTACCACCGCGTCGCCGGCGCCGTGGCGCGCGCCCGCGGCGCCCGCGTCACCGCCGTCGAGTTCGGCTACCTGAGGCCCGACTGGATCACCTTCGAGCGCGACGGCATGGGGGTCTACTCCCACTTCCCGGACGACGCGGACGCGATTCTCGCCGCCGCGGCGGCGCTGCCCGAGCCGGACGCCACCGTTCGCTACCGCTACCCCTTCCGCACCGAGGCCTTCCACGAGGTCGTCTACAACCTCGCCCAGGTGTTCGCGCCCTATCTCCACCCGCGCTACCGCTCGAGCGCCTACTACCACCCGCTGCACGACTATCTGTCGTGGGTGCCGAAGCTCGCCCTCGGTCCCTTCAAGGAGCGTGGCGCCCGTGCCACGGTGGAGCGCCTCGTCGGCGGCACGACGCCCTATTTCGTGCTGCCGATGCAGCTGCAGAGCGACTACCAGATCCAGGACAACTCGCCCTTCGACGACCTCGGCGAAGTCATCCGCAAGGTGATGATCTCCTTCGCCGAGCACGCCCCGAAGGCGGCCCGCCTCGTCGTCAAGATCCACCCGCTCGATCCCGGCATCGAGGCCTGGCCGCGGGTCGCCCGGATCGTCGCCCGCGAACTCGGCCTCGCCGACCGCGTCGACGTCATCGACGGCGGCGACCTCTATCGCCTCCTCGGCAAGGCGGAAGGCTGCGTCGTCGTCAACTCGACGGTCGGGCTCCACGCCCTCCGGCTTGACTGTCCGGTGGCCGTCCTCGGCGTCGCCGTCTTCGACGTGCCCGGCCTCACCTTCCAGGGCGAGCTCGACGACTTCTGGACGCGCGCCGAGCGGCCGGACCCGGCGCTGCGCGACGCCTTCGTGCGCCTTCTCGCCGCCGCCACCCAGGTGAAGGGCTGCTTCTACACCGCCGAAGGCCGTGCAGCCGCCATCACCGAGGCGGCCGACCGGCTGCTCGCCAACCGCGTCAACGAGCCCGGCGCCTATGTCGACCCGCCGCCGCGCCTCGCCCGCGCCCGCCGCCTCGGGATGGACGCGGCCGTCGACGACACCGCCGTCCTGCCGCCGGATCTCCTGCGGTGAGCGGCGCCGGCACCGGCGCTGCCGGCGGGCGGCGCTCGACGCTGTTCCTGCAGGGGCCGCTGTCGCCGCTCTACGCCATGATCGCCGACCGCCTCGAGGCGCGCGGCCACGCGATCCACCGCATCAACCTCTGCCTCGGCGACAGTCTCGACTGGCGCCGCCCCGGCGCCGTCTCCTACCGCGGCTCGCTCGCGAAATTCCCGGCCTTTGTCGCCGGGCTGATGGACAAGCACGCCGTCACCGACCTCGTGCTGCACGGCGACCGGCGGCTCTACCACCGGGCCGCCGCAAAGGCGGCGCGGGAGCGCGGCATCGTCGTTGCGGCGACCGAGCTCGGCTACCTGCGCCCCGACTTCATGACGGTCGAGCGCGACGCCACCGCCACCGGGTCCCACTTCCCCGAGGACCCGGAGGCCATCCGCACCATTGCCGCGGCCGTGCCGCCGCCGGACCTCGAGCTCCGCTACCGCGGCTCCTTCGCGGCCCAGGCCGTGCCGGACGTCGTCTACAACCTCTCCAACAGCCTGTTCTGGTTCCTGCACCCGGGCTACCGGCGCCACACCATCCACCACCCCTTCGCCGACTACACGGCCTGGGGCTTCCGCCTCCTCACCGAGAAGCGGCGGAAGATCGAGGCGGAGATGATCCTCGCCGCCCTCGTCGACGCGGAGACGCCGTTCTTCGTCTTCGCCCTGCAGCTCGAGGGCGACTTCCAGATCCGCGATCATTCCCCCTACGGCAGCCTGCGCCCGGCGCTCGCCGAAACGTTCGCCTCCTTCCGGGCCCACGCCCCGCGCGGCACCCATCTCGTCGTCAAGAACCACCCGCTCGACAACGGCCTCGAGCGCTGGGGCGCGGCGATCCACCGTCTCGCCGCCGCGCACGGCCTGAAGGGCCGCGTCCACTTCGCCGACGGCGGCGGCCTCGCCCCGCTCGTCCGGGCAAGCCGCGGCGTCGTCACGGTGAACTCGTCCGCCGGCCTCGAGGCGCTGCAGTGGGGGGCGCCGGTGAAGACGCTGGCACCGGCGATCTACGACATCGCCGGCCTCGTCGATCCGGGACCGCTCGACGGCTTCTGGCAGGCGCCACGGCCGCCTGACCCGGCGATGCTCGAGGCCTACGTGCGGGCACTCGCCGCCACGGTGCAGGTGAAGGGGACGATCTACTCGAAGGAAGGCTGCGCGGTGGCCGCCGACGCCATCGCCGCGCGCATCCACGACCGCACGCTGAACGCCCCCGGCGGCCTCGTCGACCCGCCGCCGCGGCTCGCCCGCGCCCGTGCCCAAGGATGCCCGCTCTAGCAGGGTGCCCGCTCTAGAGGGGCGCACGCCCCGACGGGGATGCTGAAGAGAAGGGGCAGGTCCGGCGGGGCCGGACCCGCGATCTTCAGGCCTTGAGCGGCGCCAGCGTCGCCGCCGTCGCGCTGGCGAGCAGGCCGGAATCGCTGCCGATCGCCATCAGGCGGAAGCCCGCCGCCTTCATCGCCGCATATTCCTCGGCGTTCTGGCAGTAGACGCCGGCGAGCTTGCCCGCCGCCGCCGCCGCCGCGCCGATCGCGCGGACCGTGTCGAGCGTCGCCGGGTCGGAGGGCGCGAGGCTGCCGCCGGTGAGGGCGATCGACAGATCCGAGGGGCCGACGAAGACGCCGTCGAGGCCGTCCACCGCGAGGATCTCGCCGAGCGCCGCGAAGGCGGCGTTCGTCTCGATCATCGCGAAGGCGAGCGTCGCGGCGTTCGCCGTGGCGAGCCACTCGTGCTGATCGCGGACGCCGGCGACTCCCATCGCCTCGAACGGACCCCAGCTGCGCTGGCCGAGCGGGGGATACTTCACGTGTGCGACCAAGCGCCGCGCGCTCGCCGCGTCCTCGATCATCGGCGCGATGATCGCGACGGCGCCCATGTCGGCGACCCGGCTCGCGCCGGCATAGTCGTCGACCGCCAGGCGGACGATCGGCGCGGCACCGGCGGCGGCCGCCGTCGGGATGCAGACCGCCACCGAGGCGAGGTCGTGCAGCCCGTGCTGCATGTCGAAGGTGATCGCCGGGTAGCCGGCGCGCGCGAGCACCGCCGTGACGCGCGGATCGGGGATGCCGCTCCACGCCGTGGCGATCGCCTCCCCCGCCCGCATGCGCCGGGCGAGGTCCATCGCAGGGGAGCGGACGTGCGCCACGCTCAGCCTTCGCTGCGCAGCTGCTCGACCGCCATCGCCATGAATTCGTTCATGGCCGTGCGGATCTGCTGGTCGGACTGGGCGACGCCGGCGGCGTCGAAGTCGGCGCGCAGCTTCTCGAAGACGTCCTCCTCGCCGGGCTTCTCGAAGTCGGCGCGCACCACGGAGACGGCGTACTCGGCCGCCTTCTCGCCGGAGAGGCCGAGCTTCTCGGCGGCCCACATCCCGAGCAGCTTGTTGCGCCGGGCGCCGGCCTTGAAGCGCAGCTCCTCGTCCCGCGCGAACTTGCTCTCAAAAGCCTTCTCGCGGTTGTCGAACGTGGTCATCGGGTTCCTCCGGAAGCACCAGCCGGCCCTTGCATATCGGCGGGCAGGGGCCAAATCAACGACAACCGCCGGGGGCCGAGACTTGGGCTCCGGCATCCCCCGACACCCCGTCCGACCGGGCCGTCGGAGCGCCACAATTGTGCTGAACCGGCGGATCGGGTAGGGTCCGGCCGTGAAACGCGGGGGACGGGCCAAGGGGCCGTTGCCCGCGCATTTGTCGTTGCTGTGGCGGCTTCGACCGATGGCCCAAGGCTCGCCCGTGACCCGACGCGACGCCTCATCCGCGGAGACCTGACCCCGGCATGGATTTCCTCAAGCCCACTCGGTACATCCCCATGAACCGTCGCCGCCGTGTCTACGAAGGCAAGGCCAAGATCCTCTACGAGGGTCCTGAGCCCGGCACGCTCATCCAGCACTTCAAGGATGACGCCACCGCATTCAACGCGAAGAAGCACGAGGTGATCGACGGCAAGGGTGTGCTGAACAATCGCATCTCCGAGTACATCTTCACCCACCTGAACAACATGGGGATCCCGACGCACTTCATCCGTCGGCTCAACATGCGCGAGCAGCTGATCCGCGAAGTCGAGATCATCCCGCTCGAGGTGGTGGTGCGCAACGTCGCCGCCGGCTCGCTGTCGACCCGCCTCGGCATCGAGGAAGGCACGCCGCTGCCGCGCTCGATCATCGAGTTCTATTACAAGAACGACGAGCTCGGCGACCCGATGGTCTCCGAGGAGCACGTGACGGCGTTCGGCTGGGCGAACCCCCAGGAGATCGACGACATCATGGCGCTCGCCATCCGCGTCAACGACTTCCTCGCCGGGCTCTTCCTCGGCGTCGGCATCCGCCTCGTCGACTTCAAGATGGAGTGCGGCCGCCTGTGGGAAGGCGACATGATGCGGATCGTCGTCGCCGACGAGATCTCGCCGGACTCGTGCCGCCTGTGGGACATCCAGACCAACGACAAGCTGGACAAGGACCGCTTCCGGCGCGACCTCGGCGGCATGCTCGAGGCCTACCAGGAAGTCGCCCGCCGGCTCGGCATCCTCAACGACAACGACCGCACAACCACCCAGGGCCCCACCCTGGTGCAGTGAGGTCCGGACTGTCCCGGGGGTGCGCCCCCCGGGACGTGTCCGTCGGGGTGCATCTGTCGCGCCGCGCCCGCCTGCGGCGCGTTGCCGAGGCGGGCCGCGGGGTGCTAGACGCGCGGCGGACCCGCAGCCCCGGAGCAGCCATGAAAGCCCGCGTCGTCGTCACCCTGAAGTCCGGCGTCCTCGATCCGCAGGGCAAGGCGATCGAGGGGGCCCTCGCCGCCCTCGGCTTCTCCGGCGTCGAGGCCGCCCGCCAGGGCCGCGTCATCGACCTCGACCTCGCCGAGACGGACCCGGCCGCCGCGAAGGCGCGCGTCGCCGAGATGTGCGAGAAGCTCCTCGCCAACACCGTCATCGAGAGCTACGCGATCGAGATAGCGTGATAGTCTCGGTAGCTGTTCGCGGAGGGCTCTTCGCCGATGGCCGAGGTCACCAACGAGTTGCTCTATGAGGTCCTGAAGGCCGTTCAGGACAAGCTGACGACCTTCGACCGGAAGCTGGACGAGTTGAAGGCCGAGCTTCAGGCCGTGCGCATCCATTCGATCGCCACACAGCAGGACATCCAGAACACCTACGCAACGCTCGCGCGCCAGGAAGGTCGCATCGAGCGGATCGAGCGGCGTCTCGAGTTGTCCGAAGGAGAGTTCGCCCGATGAAAGCCGCCGTTGTCGTCTTCCCAGGATCGAACCGCGAGCGCGACGTGCTGCGCGCCCTGACCCTGTCGGGCTCGGAGGCGTCCACCGTCTGGCACGCCGACACGACCCTTCCGGAGGGGATCGACCTCGTCGTGCTCCCGGGCGGCTTTTCCTATGGCGACTATCTGCGCTCCGGCGCGATCGCCGCCCGCGCGCCTGTGATGGCGGCCGTGCGCCGCCACGCCCAGCGCGGCGGCCTCGTGCTCGGCATCTGCAACGGCTTCCAGATCCTCACCGAGGCGGGGCTGCTGCCGGGGGCGCTGATGCGCAATGCCGGCCTCACCTTCGTCTGCCGCGAGGTGAAGCTCGCGGTGGAGCGCACCGATACCCCCTTCACCGGCCACTACCAGGCGGGACAGGTGATCCGCTGCCCGGTCGCCCACCACGACGGCAACTACTTCGCCGACGCGGCGACGCTGGACCGCCTCGAGGGCGAGGGCCAGGTGGTGTTCCGCTATGCCGAGGGCACCAACCCGAACGGCTCGGCCCGCGACATCGCCGGCGTCTGCTCGGCGAACCGCAAGGTGCTCGGCCTGATGCCGCACCCGGAGAACCTCGTCGAGGAGATCGCCGGGGGCACCGACGGCCGGCCGCTGTTCGAGAGCCTCGCGGCCGCCTGAGCGAGGGGACCGTCCGGCCCCGCGCTCCGGCCGCGCCGGCCTCGCCAGCCGCTCAGACCCCCGCCTTCTTCGCAGCCGCCTCGTCCGCCGCCGCCACCGCCTCGGCGGCGCCGGCCTGGATCGCTTGGGCACGAGCCGCGCCGTACTCCGGCGAGCCAGGCTCGCCCTCGACGCGCACCGTCACCACGCGGTTGGCGAACTTGATGCCCGCCTTGTGGAAGGCCTCCTGGATGCGGTGGTAGACGATGCGCCGGAGCACGAACTGGTCGTTCGGCTTGGTGCGGAACTTCACGCGGATGATCAGCGCCGAATCGTCCATCTCGTAGACGCCCTGCGACTTCAGCGGGTCGAGGAACATCGGGCCGTAGGTCGGATCCTCGAGCAGCTCCTGGCCGACCTTCTTGATGATCTTGCGCACCTTCTCGCTGTCCGTGTCGAGCGGCACCCTGAGCGGCAGCTTCATGATCGCCCAGTCGCGCGAGAAGTTGGTGATCGAGGCCACCTCGCCGAAGCGGATGGTGTTGAGCGGGCCGTTCTGGTGGCGCAGCTGGAAGGAGCGGATGGAGATCTTCTCCACCGTGCCCTTGATCTTGCCGATGTCGATGTACTCGCCGACCCGGAAGGCATCGTCGACGAGATAGAAGGCGCCGGAGATCACGTCCTCGACCAGCTGCCGCGAGCCGAAGCCGATGGCGAGGCCGATAACGCCAGCACCGGCAAACAGCGGCGTGATGTCGACGCCGAGCTGCGACAGGGCCATCATCGCCACCATCACGATGATCGAGGCGAGCAGGAAGAAGCGCACCAGCGGCAGCACGGTGGCGAGGCGCGACTTGCTCGAGCCCATCGGCACGTCGCCGGAATCGACGTCGGCGGCATCCGCGTGGTGGGGCGTCGGGTCCTCCTCGGCGATCTTGCGGTCGATCCAGATCTTCACCGCGTCGTAGGCGAGCCAGCCGAGGAAGACGACGAGGAGCACGTCGAACAGGCGCCCGCCGATGTCGGGCTGGCCGATGAAGTCGACCCCCCACATGTGCAGGAGCACCGCGATGCCGCCGAAGGTCACCACCAGCGCCGCGCCGCGCTCGAGGAGGTCGCGGTAGTCCGCGATGCGCTTGCCCTCGTCCGGATGGCCCTGGCCGACGTGCAGTTCCGGCAGGCGCTTCATGCTGCGCTCGATGACGAGCACGGAGATGCCGTAGAGACCGAGGCAGAGGATGAGGATCGGCAGCGGCGCCGCCACCAGCGCCTCGGCGCCGGGATGGCCGAGAAGCAGGCGCACCGAGCGGACGAGCCAGGCGATCACGAGGTAGAGGATGACGAAGAGGTGCCAGTTGTGGACGAGCCAGCGCTTCCACACCGGCGCCGGGGTATCGGTCGGCGGCAGGATCGCATCGGCGATGGCGCGGCGGTTGCTGACGCAGACCCAGATGATGAGGAGCACGCCGAGCCCGCTCAACACGATGGCGATGAGGTCGCGCTGCGGGTCGCTGATGGCGAGGCCGGCGAGCCAGGTGTTGATGGCGAGGACGATCACCGCGAGCGTGATCACGACGTTGACGTCGCGGGTCAGGCGCCGCGCCTCGTGATCGTCGAAGTTCAGCACCCGCTGGTGCGGCATGTGCGGAGCGATGATGCACTTGACGATCGCCGTGAAGGCCCGGGCGAGCACGGCCGCGGCGATCATGATCATGACCGTGCGGTGCGCGTAGGGCGCCATGCCGTGGGCGATCTCCTTCGCCACGAAGGCGCCGAGGCCGAGGACGATCGCCCCGCAGACGCCGATGACCGCGCAGATGAGGAGCCAGCCGATTCGCTCGTGCAGGTGCTCGGGCACCGCCGGCAGCCGCGACAGCCAGCGCCGCCGCGCCCACTTCTGGAACAGCCAGTCGGCGATGAAGCCGACGAGGATCGACACCGCGCCGACGGCGATGGCCGCCGGCAGCCAGTTGCCGGAGCCCGCCGGCGCCTCCTGCTCGATGGCGCCGGCGATGTCGTCCGGCAGCGCCGGTGCGGTGGCGATCGCCTCGCGCAACTGGCCGCGCACGGCCTCGAGCGCCGCCTGGATGTCGATCTCCTCCGCGGAGACCTCGGCGAGGAGCGCCTCGCCCGTCGTCTCCGTGGCGCCCGGCGGCACCGGCGTCGCCGGAGCCTCGTGGCCGGTGTGGCCGGTGGCATGGCCGGCTGCCGGTTCCTGCGCCTGCAGCGTCCCGCCGCTCGCGATCGCGAGGAGGAGCGCGATCAGCAGCGAACCGGTGAGGAAGGCGGCGCGCCGGACGCGGGCGAGGTGCGGGGCGCGGGCCCCTCCGGTGATGCAGAACGACATGAAGGCCCCCGACGGCACGCGAAGGTGCGATACCCCGTCCCATCCTTCGCCCCGCCGCCGCACAGCGTCAAGCGAGGCGCCGCGCCCGGTGCCGGCCGGCGCGGATCGCGTCGACCGCCGGCCGCCACTGCGCTATGGCGAAGGGATGCGTGGAGGAGAACCGATGGCCGAGACCTTTGATCTGATCCTTGAGGGCGGCACCGTCGTCGGCATCGGCGGCATCGGCCCGGCCGACATCGGCGTCCGCGACGGTCGCATCGCCCGCATCGGCGACCTCACCCGCCAGAGCGCCGGAACGGTGCTCGACTGCCGCGGCCTCACCGTGCTGCCGGGCGTCGTCGACAGCCAGGTGCACTTCCGCGAGCCCGGCCTCGAGCACAAGGAAGACCTCGAGACCGGGTCGCGCGCGGCGGTGCTCGGCGGCGTCACCGCCGTCTTCGAGATGCCGAACACCAAGCCGACGACCGTCACCGCCGACCGCCTCGCGGACAAGCTCGCCCGCGCCCGCGGCCGCATGCACTGCGACCACGCCTTCTGGGTGGGCGGCACGGCCGAGACCGTCGACGACATTCCGGACCTCGAGCGCCTGCCGGGCGCGGCCGGCATCAAGATCTTCATGGGCTCCTCCACCGGCGACCTCCTGGTGCCGGACGATGCCGCCCTCGGCCGCGTCCTGGCGAAGACGCGCCGGCGCGTCGCCGTCCACGCCGAGGATGAGCCGCGCCTCGAGGCCCGCAAGCCGCTCCGCGTCGCCGGCGACCCGAGCTCGCATCCCGTCTGGCGCGACGTCGAGGCGGCGCTGATGGCGACGCGCCGCCTCGTCGGGCTCGCCCGGCGGCACGGCGCCCTCGTCCACGTCCTCCACATCTCGACCGCCGAGGAGCTCGCCTTCCTCGCCGGCCACCGCGACATCGCGAGCGTCGAGGCGACGCCCCACCACCTCACGATGGCCGTCGAGGAGGACGGGCCGCGCCTCGGCACCCGCCTGCAGATGAACCCGCCGGTGCGCGACGCCCGTCACCGCGCCGCCCTGTGGGACGCGCTCGGCCAGGGGATCGTCGACGTGCTCGGCTCCGACCACGCCCCGCACACCCTCGAGGAGAAGGCGCAGCCCTATCCGCAGTCGCCGTCCGGCATGACGGGCGTGCAGACGCTGGTGCCGATCATGCTCGACCATGTGGCGAACGGCCGCCTCACGTTGCAGCGCTTCGCCGACCTCACCAGCGCCGGGCCGGCGCGGCTGTTCGGCATGGCCGGCAAGGGCCGCATCGCCGTCGGCTACGACGCCGACTTCACGGTGGTGGACACTGGGGCCCGCTGGACGATCACGGACGACTGGATCGCCTCGCGCGCTGCCTGGACGCCCTATCACGGCCGCACGGTGACGGGCCGGCCGGTCGGCACCATCGTGCGCGGCCTCCGCGTCGTGTGGGACGGCGAACTCGTCGGGACCGGCCTGGGTGAGCCGGTGCGCTTCCACGCTGCCCTCCCCGCCGCCTGAGCGAGGGCGAGGCGCGGGCACAAAAGGAAACGGCCGCACCCGGATCCGGATGCGGCCGTCCTCGAAGACGGGCGTAGAGGGCGGCCGGCGGCCGCCTCAGCGCAGGGCGACGGTGATCGTCGTGTCGCCGACGTCCGGTGCGAACCGGTCGGTGCGCGGGCCGGGAACGATGCCGGCATAGAGGCCGTCGGTCCCGGGCAGGTCCACCGTGGCGATGATCGCCGGCAGGCTGCGGCAGTCCGGGGCGCTCAGCTTGGCGAAGTCCATCGCCCGCACGGTCACGTCCTGCGACAGGAGCAGCGGGTCGGACCGGTCCGGTGCCGTCAGCTCCTCCGCGAAGGGATCGTCGACGACCGTGGCGACGAGACCCGGCATCGGCGCGATGCCGAGGTCGCTGGCGCCGGGCATGCCGTCGTCGGAAGCGGGCCGCAGGGCGACCGCGGAGCCGCGGACCGGCGCCGGCGGGCGGCTGTCGCGCAGCACCGTCGCCGCCGTCTCGGCGAAGGGATCGACCTCGCCGGAGAGCGTCGCCGGGCCGGCGGCGGCATAGCCGAGCACCGGCGGCGTGTTGCCGGGGGTGAGCGGCGCCGAGGCGACCAGCAGCTCCGCCGGCTTCGGCTTCGGCGGCGCGGTGGAGGCGACGGCGATCGCGACCGAGCCCGGCTCGCGGCCGGGGGCCGGCACCGGCACGCGGGCGACGGTGACCGTTGCAGCGGGGGTGGGCGGCGCCGGCTCGGCGGCGGCCGGAGCGTCCGGCTTCGCCCGCGGCGGCGTGGCGTTGGAGGCGACGAGCAGCGCGCCGACGGGATCGCCGGCCGGCGTCGCCGGCTCGGGGGTGGCAGCCGGAGCCGGAGGCGCCGGCGGTGCGGTGACGACGGCCGGGGCCGGCGGCGCCGGACGGGCGGCGGCAGGCGGTGCCGGCTCGGCGTCGACGCCCGGCAGGGCGGTCTCGGACGGCGCGACGCGGCCGCTGGTCGAGGCCGGGGCACGGGCGACCTGCGTGGCGGGAGCCGGGGTGGTGGCGCGGGCCGGAGCGGGCGCATCCTCCTCGTCGCCGCCGCCGGCGCCGACCGCGCCGGTCGATTCCGCGGTGTCCTCTTCCTCGTCGACGCCACCGCCGAACAGGGCGGCGAGAAGGTTCTTGCTGGCGCCAGCCGGCGGCCGGATGATGCCGTCGCCGCGGCCGAAGCCGGCCATCGCGCCCGCCGCGCCGTCACTGCCACCGGACGAGGCGACGCTGAGGCCCTTCTTGCGGCGCATGTAGTCGTTCACCGCCTCTTCGTAGCCGGGCAGCGGCTTGCCGTCGGTCGGCACGTGCAGGGTGCGGCCCTTCGGGAACACGGCGACGAGCTGCGAGCGCGTCATCCGCGGCCAGTGGCGGACGCTGCCGGTGTCGGTGTGGACGAAGGGGGTCCGGGAGGTCGGATAGTAGCCGACGCCGCCCATCCCCTTGCGGAGCGCGATCACCCTGAGCTTGGAGGTGGGAACGTCCGTGACGAACCAGTCCATCGCACGCCCATAGGTGTGCTGGCTGTTCTTGGCGACGCCGCGCGAGCGCTTGCGCAGCATGTTGTTGGTGGCCGGCGAGCGGTATGCGGAGGTGACGGTGATCGGCTTGCGGGAGCCGGACTCCTTCCAGATCTCGTAGACGAGATCGAAGAGCGCCGGATCCATTCGCGTCGGCTCGTTGCGACGCCAGTCGCGCAGCATCTGGTTCAGCTTCTTGAGACCGGCCGGGTCGTACCGGCCGTTCTTCTTGAAGGTGATCTGGGCGCGTTCACCGGTGTGGACGTAGTAGAGGTCCAGCGTCCGGGTGTCGGCCGAGGCCGGGGCCGCTCCGAGGGCGAAGCAACCCGCTACGAGCGCCGCAGCGACCGCCCCGAGCCGGGCGAAGCGCGCGAACGCGAATCGTCGTGCCAAATGGATCACTATCCGTCCGTCTCCACTCGACGCCCGCGTCGCGTCGTGCCGCCCCCGAACGTGATTACGCTGAAACTCGTTAAGGAGCGTTTACCGTATCGCGGCGGGGAAGAAAACGGGGGCCGCCCGTTTTCCTCCGGAGAGACGAATTTTCTAAAGTCCGAGGGCGCGCATCGTCCGGGTGTCGAGGCCGTAGGGATCCCCCCTCAGGGACAGGGTGCCGTCGGCGGTGGCGACGGCGGTGAAGTAGGCGAGGTGGACGGGCATCGGCTCGGAGAGGTCGACCCGCGCCTCGCGGCCGCCGATCATCTTGCGCAGCCGGTCGCCGTTCCACTTGGAGTGGCCGTCGAGGAGGGCGTCGGCGAAGGCGAGCGGGTTCTCCACCCGGACGCAGCCGTGGCTGAAGGCGCGCATCGGCTTGTCGAACAGCGCCTTCGACGGGGTGTCGTGCAGATAGACGGAATGTTCGTTCGGAAACATGAACTTGAGGTTCCCGAGGGCGTTGCCGTCACCCGGCCGCTGGCGGATCCGGACGCGGCGGATGGTGGACTCGTTCCACGCCACCGAGCTCGGCGGCACGACGCGGCCGTCCACCACCACCTCGTAGTTGCGGCGGGCGAAGTAGCCGTCGGGGTTCGCCTGGATCGACGGCAGCATCTCCTTCGAGGCGATCGAGACCGGCACGTTCCAGAACGGATTGACGACGATGAACTCGATCTCGTCGGAGAACATCGGCGTCGGCGTGGTCGGCGCGCCGACGACGACGCGGGTGCGGAAGCGCGGCAACCCGTCGCGGACGATCGCCAGTTCGTAGCCGGGCACGTCGACGAAGACGTGCTCGCGCCCGAGGTCGCGCGGCATCCAGCGCCAGCGCTCCATGTTGGCGAGCACGAGGGCGGTGCGGTCCTTCTTGCGGCCACCGTTGAGGACCCGCACCGTCAGCGCCCCGAGGATGCCGTCGTCGGTCAGCCCCTGGGCGCGCTGGAAGTCCATCACCGCCGTGCGGACGTCGGCGTCGTAGAGCGTCGGGTCGGCGGTGACGACGTCGACGGCGAGGCGGCGGCGGATCACCTCGACCCGCGGATCGCGCATGCCGAGCTTCAGGGCCGGTCCCGTCGGCACCGGCTCGGGCTCGGCCGCCGCCTTCTCCGCGGTGATCGTCGCAAGGGCCCGCTTCAGCCGGCGGTAACCCTCGTGGGGCGGGTTGTAGGCCTCGAGGGCGGCGGCGATGTCGCCGGCGGCGACGAGCGAGGCGAGCACCGTGTTCGCGTCCGGCGCCTCGGGCTTCAGCGTGGCGAGCGCCCACACGGTGGCGGGGCGCGTCCGCCCGGCGGAGGCCTCGCGGGCGTAGAGAGCGAAGCTGCGGGAGATCGCGAGTTCGAGGGCCACCGCACCCGCCTCGCCGCCCCCCGGCGCGACCGCCGGTGCGTAGCGGGCCGGATCGAGGCCGTCTTCGGCGGCGCGGGCGGTGCGGGCGAGACCGGCGGCGGCCGCCGCGGTCGGCCGTCCCTTGTCGACCCACGCCGGCGCGAATTCTCGCGCCGCATAGAAGGCGCCGAGGGCGGCCGCGGTCTTGTCCTTCGGGTCGGCGGCGGCGATCGCGAGTTCGAAGGCGAGGCGGGAGCGCAGCGGGTCGGCGATCTGCGGGGCGACGGTGGGCAGCTTGCGGGTGGCAAGGAGGCCGTCGCCGGGCACCGGCCGGGGCGCGGCGACCGGCAGCGGCGGCGGGCTCGCCCGCTGCGGGAAGACCGGCGGCGGCGGAAGCGTCGCGACCGCGGCCTTCGGCGGCACGGGCGCGACCACGGGAACGGCGAAGGTCGGCCGCGGCGGCGGCACCACCGCGCGCATCACCAGGGAATCGCCGACCACCGCGGCGGACGCGGGGGCCGCGCCGGCCGCGATCAGCGCGGCGAGCGTCAGGGCGACGGCGCCGTTCCGGCGGTCCCGCCCGTCCCCTCTTCCCGGCCCTCTGGCTGCCCTCTCCATCGCGTCGTTCCGCTCGCTGGTCCTCGGCGGCGAAGGTGCCGGCGCGAGGCTTGAGGGAAGGTGAACGGCCGGGCTCCCTCAAGCGGATGCGGGCCTCGCCGCCGCGATTGCCGCCCGCTGTTGCAGCCCTGCCACGCCGGTCCCATCGGCTGCGGCATGACAGGAGGCCCTGCCTCGGCTAGGAAAGCCGGGGGCCGCCGCCGCTCGAGAAGTCAGGACCGTTCATGTTCAGCCAGCCGCACTCCCGCCAGCCGTCCGCCCTCCCCTCGCCGGCCTCCCCGGCGCGCGCCGGCGTGGCGGCGGCCGACCTGCCGGTCTGGAACCTCGACGACCTCTATCCGGCGATCGATTCGCCCGCCGTCCGGGCCGATCTCGACCGGGCCCTCGCCGAGGCGGTGGCCTTCGAGACGGACAACAAGGGCAAGCTCGCCGAGCTTCTTTCCGGCGACGGCGGCCCGGCGGCGCTCGCTGCCGTCATCCGCCGCTACGAGGCCCTCGAGGAACTGATTGGCCGGCTCTATTCCTATGCCGGCCTCGTCTATGCCGGCGACAGCGACACCACCGCCCACGGCAAGTTCTACGGCGACGTGCAGGAGCGGCTGACGACGGCGAGCGCCCACCTCCTGTTCTTCTCTCTCGAGCTCAACGCCATCGAGGAAGCGGCGCTGGACGCCGGCCTCGAGGACCCGGCGCTCGGCCACTACCGGCCCTGGCTCGAGGACGTGCGCCGCGGCAAGCCCTACGAGCTCGAGCCGCGCGTCGAGCAGCTCTTCCACGAGAAGTCGGTCACCGGTCGGGCCGCCTGGAACCGCCTGTTCGACGAGACGGTGGCGGCGATGCGGGTCGAGGTGGAGGGCGAGAGCCTGACCCTAGAGGCGGCGCTGAACCGCCTGCAGGATCCGAAGGAGAGCCGCCGCCGTGCCGCCGCCGAGGCGCTCGCGGCCACCTTCAAGGGCGAGACGCGCACCTTCGCCCTCGTCATGAACGTGCTCGCCAAGGACAAGGAGATCTCCGACCGCTGGCGCGGCTTCGAGGACGTCGCCGACTCGCGCCATCTCGCCAACCGCGTCGAGCGGGAGGTCGTCGAGGCCCTTGTCTCGTCTGTCCGCGAGGCCTATCCGCGGCTCTCCCACCGCTACTACGCCATGAAGGCGCGCTGGCTCGGCAAGGACAAGCTCGACCACTGGGACCGCAATGCCCCCCTGCCGGAGAGCGACGAGCGGGAGATCGGCTGGGACGCCGCGCGCGACACGGTGCTCGACGCCTACGGCCGCTTCTCGCCCGAGCTCGCCGACCTTGCCCGCAACTTCTTCGACAAGCCGTGGATCGACGCGCCGACGCGGCCGGGCAAGTCGCCGGGCGCCTTCGCCCATCCGACGGTGCCGAGCGTCCACCCCTATCTGCTGCTCAACTACCAGGGCCGCGTGCGGGACGTGATGACCCTCGCCCACGAGCTCGGGCACGGCGTCCACCAGCTGCTCGCCGCCCCGAACGGCGCCCTGATGGCGCCGACGCCGCTCACCCTCGCCGAGACGGCGAGCGTCTTCGGCGAGATGCTGACCTTCCAGTCGCTGCTCGACGGCGCCAAGGACCCGAAGACCCGCCGCGCCATGCTCGCGGCGAAGGTCGAGGACATGCTGAACACCGTCGTCCGCCAGATCGCCTTCTACGGCTTCGAGCGGCGCATCCACCTCGAGCGCCGCGACGGCGAGCTCACCGCCGAGCGCATCGGCGAGATCTGGATGGAGGTGCAGGCCGAGAGCCTCGGCCCGGCGATCCGCCTCGGCCCCGGCTACGAGACGTTCTGGTGCTACATCTCGCACTTCGTCCACGCGCCGTTCTACGTCTACGCCTACGCCTTCGGCGACTGCCTGGTGAACTCCCTCTACGCCGTCTACGAGGACGCCGCGGCGGGCTTCCAGGAGAAGTACTTCGCCATGCTGAAGGCCGGCGGCACGCGCCACCACTCCGAGCTCCTCGCCCCCTTCGGCCTCGACGCCCGCGACCCGGCCTTCTGGCAGAAGGGCCTGTCGGTCATCGAGCGGATGATCGACGAACTCGAGGCGGCCGACCGCGCCGCCTGAGCGCGGCCCGTCCCCGGGCCCGCCCCTTCCGACGCCGCGAGGACGCGCCGATGAGCCAGGTCATTCTCGTGCCGATCCTCGCCTGGGTCGCCACCCTCGTCGGCACCGGCTTCGATCTCGGCCGCGGTCCGCGGCCGATCACCGTCGCCCTCGTCGCCGACCGCTTCGCCCGCTGGATCTGCCTCGTGCCGCTCGGACTGATGGGCCTGTGGGGCTTCCTCGGCCACGTCTTCTTCCCCGCGCAGGCGGCGGAGGCGATCGGCTGGGCGCCGAGCCCGTTCCAGACCGAGGTGGGCATGGCCAATCTTGGCATCGGCGTCGCCGGCGTGCTCGGCGCCTTCATCGCCGCCCCGCCCTACCGGCTGGCCCTCGCCATTGTCGCCCTCTGCTTCCTCGGCGGCGCCGGCGTCTCGCACATCGTGCAGATCTCCGAGACCGGCAACGTCGCCGCCGGCAACGCCGGGCCGATCCTCTACACCGACTTCCTCTCGCCGCTCGCGCTCCTCGTCGCCCTCGGCGTCCAGCGGTTGTTCGGCAGCCGGCGCGAGCCGGTGGCGCCGTGACGCGGCCGTGAGCCTCGCCCACGTCCCCTATGCCGACGGCCACAAGCCATTCTCGATCGGCCTCGCACCCCTCGACCTCGCCGACTGGATCGAGCCGGACGACCGCCTCCTTGCCGACCTCGCCGAGAAGGACCGCCTTCTCGCCGAGCGCCGCGACATCGTCTTCGCCGCCGAGCCGGACACGCTGGACGCGCAGCGCGAGGTGCTCGCCCTCCTCCTCGCCCACCTGACGGAGCGCTTTCCGGAGACCTGGCGCACGGAGCCGGACGGCACCGTCGCGATCGCCGGCGGCCGGAGCGTCGACCCCGCCGCGGACGCGCCGCTCCTCGCCGCCGCCCGCCTCGTGCAGGAGGACCTTGTCCTGATGCGGCGCGGTCCGGACGGCTGGCGCCTTGCCGCCGCGGCGCTCTGCTTCCCCTCCGCCTGGTCGCTGACGGAGAAGTTCGGCGAAAGCCTCGACGGCCTGCATGCCCGCGTGCCGGGCTATCCGGGCACGATGGCGTCCCGGATGGGCCGCATCTTCGACAGCCTCAGGCTCGAGAAGCCGGTGTGGCGTCTCAACTGGTCGATCTTCCCGGACGACGCGCTCCACCACCCGGAATCGAAGGGCCGGCCGCGCGCCTGGTTCGGCAGCGCCGACGACCTTGCCGCCGCCGCCTTCGTCCGTGTCGAGCGCCAGACGCTGCGGCGCCTGCCCGCCTCCGGCGACATCCTCTTCACCATCCGCATCCACGTCGACCCGGTGACGGCGTTCCGCCGCCATCCGGAGGGCGCCCGCCTCGCCGCGGGCCTGCGCACCCAGCTCCTCGCCCTCGACGCCCCCGGCCTCGCCTACAAGGGCCTCACCGACCACCGCGACCGCCTGGCGGAGGCGCTGGCAGGGATCGCTGCGGGAGCGTGAGGGACGTCAGGCGGCCCAGGGGTCGATGACGTCGATGCCGCAGTCCTGGAAATGCCGCGTGTTCCCCGTCGCCAATCGCGCTCCGTGAACCAGAGCGATCGCCGCGATCTGGCCGTCGGCAAACTCGATGCGCTTGCCCATCCTCTCTCGGCGGGAGGCGATCTCGGCATAAGCCGCAGCCGCGCTGCGATCGAACGCGAGCACCCGTCCCGCAAGGTCGGTACGAAACACCTCCTCCGCCTCACGGAGCATGTTCCGCTGGCGCAGGCCCGCGGCGAGCCGGGCTATGCCGACGAGAATTTCGGCCACGGTGATCGTCGTGGTGAAGAGGGTGGCCGGGTCGCAGCCTTCGAGCCAGGCGAAGACACGCGAGTCCGGGCGGTTCCGCATGATCTCCGAGACCACGTTGGTGTCGAGGACGATCACGCTGCGGCGTCGTTCGGCTCACTGAAGTCCGGCGGCTCGCGCGGAGGATCGCGGGGCGGCAGATCGGGTTCGACACCGCCGAACGGCGCGAATCGCCGATGGATTCGCGAGGCGAGGCCGCCGCCGGTGTCGGACGGAGTTTCCTGCATCACCGCCCGATGCAGAATCTCCCGTGCCTCCGCCTCCATCGACCGTCCGTTCTGGGCGGCGCGGATGCGCAGGCGCGCCTTTGTCGCCTCATCGAGGTTGCGGATCGTCAGGACGGCCATGCCACCCTCCTTTATTGGCGACAGGTGCGGGCGCGACGAAACAGGCGCAGCACCAGAGTTCAGCAAGCATCGCTGTCAATGACAGCATTGCTGTCAGGATACGCGCCCTCCGCCCCGTCCACAACGTCGCCCCCGCTTGGCGAAGCCCCTCCCCCTGCCCATATCCCCCTCGGGCGCCCTCCCCGCGCCCGTGACAGCCGGGACGAGCGCATGGCCGACGAGGAACGCAACCGCTTCACCGCCCGCGCGGCGCGCTATGCCCGCGTCGGCGGCGACGTGTCCGGGGTCGCGGCCAAGATCATGGGCGCCCGGCTGATCGGCCGCTCCCTCGACGACGAAAAGACGGCGGGCGAGATCGCCGCCGTGCTCGGCGGGCTGAAGGGCCCGTTGATGAAGGTGGCGCAGCTGCTCTCCACCATCCCCGAGGCGGTGCCGCCGGAATATGCCGAGGCGCTCGCCGGCCTGCAGTCGAACGCCCCGCCGATGGGCTGGGCCTTCGTCCGCCGCCGGATGATCGCCGAGCTCGGGCCCGACTGGGAGCGCCGCTTCGCCCGCTTCGAGAAGGTGCCGGCCGCCGCCGCCTCGCTCGGCCAGGTCCACCGCGCGACCTCCCTCGAGGGCGCCCCGCTCGCCGTGAAGCTGCAGTACCCGGACATGGAATCGGCCGTGGAGGCCGACCTCAAGCAGTTCCAGCTGGTGCTGTCGCTGCACCGGCGGATGCGGCCCGCCATCGACACCCGCGAGGTCGCCGAGGAGATCGGCGCGCGCCTCCGCGAAGAGCTCGACTATCGCCGCGAGGCCCGCCACGCCGCCCTCTACCGCACGGTGCTCGCCGGCGAGCCCGGCATCCGCGTGCCGGACGTCCACCCGGATCTCTCCACCCGCCGCCTCCTGACGATGGGCTGGCTCGAAGGCCGCCGCCTGCTCGAGTTCAAGGGCCACGACCTCGCCGACCGCAACCGCATCGCCGACACGATGTTCCGCGCCTGGTGGCACCCGTTCACCCATGTCGGCGTCATCCACGGCGACCCGCACCTCGGCAACTACACGGTCACGGAAGAGGGCGGCCGCCCCACCGGCATCAACCTCCTCGACTATGGCTGCATCCGCATCTTCCCCCCGCGCTTCGTCACCGGCGTGATCGAGCTCTACCGCGGCCTGCAGGAGAACGACCGCGAGCGCGTCGTCGCCGCCTACGAGGTGTGGGGCTTCCGCGGCCTCAAGAAGGAGATCATCGAGGCGCTCGATATCTGGGCCCGTTTCATCTACGGGCCGCTGCTCGAGGACCGGGTCCGCCGCATCGCCGACGGCGTCAGCGCCGCCCAGTACGGCCGCCGCCAGGCCTTCCAGGTGGCCCAGGCGCTGAAGGAGCACGGCCCGGTCACGGTGCCGCGCGAGTTCGTCTTCATGGACCGGGCGGCGCTCGGGCTCGGCGGCGTCTTCATCCACCTCGACGCCCAGCTGAACTTCCACAACCTTTTCAACGCCGCCATCGAGGGCTACGAGGAGCGCCGCCTCGCCGAGCGGCAGGCGGCGGCCCTCGACAGCGCCGGGCTCGAGCCGCTGGCGGCCTGAGCCCGGCGGCGCCTTTCGCGGGGCGTCAGAGGTCGAGCTGGTAGGACACCGGCACGAAGCGGAAGCCCTCGCCCATCGGCTCGAGGTAGCCGACCGATGGGAACGGCATGTGGTAGCCGACGAACGGCACCTTGTCGGCGGCGATCATGCCGAGCACCTCCTTGCGCGTGGCGACGCCCTTCTCCTTGTCCATGTCGAACCGCACGTGCCAGTCCGGCCGCTGCATGGAGAGGACGTAGTGGTTCGCCGTGTCGGCGGTCAGCACCAGGCGCCGGCCGCCACTCTCGAGGTTGTAGATCATGTGGCCCGGCGAATGGCCGAAGGCCTCCATCGCGGTGATGCCGGAGACGACGCTGTCACCGCCCTTCACGAAGGTGGTCTTCTCCGCGAGCGGCACGACGTTCGCCTGCACCAGCTTGGCGCCGTTCTCGGTCGGGCCGGAGAGGCGGTCGGGCGAGGACCAGAAATCGTACTCGGTCGCCCCGGTGACGTAGCGGGCGTTCGGGAACACCGGCTGTCCGTCCTGCATGAGGCCGCCGATGTGGTCGCCGTGCATGTGGGTGATCACCACCACGGTGACGCTCTCCGGCGGATAGCCGGCGGCAGCGAGGCGCTCGGCGAGGTTGCCGGCGGCCGGACGGCGGGCGGCGCCCGTGCCGGTGTCGAACAGCACCACCTCCGAGCCGGTGTTCACGAGCGTCGGCGTGTAGCCGTTGATCGCCTTGTCGGCGGGCAGGAAGTTCTGCGCGGCGAGCTCCGCCACCGTCTCGGGCGGCTGGTTCACACCGAAGGTGCCGGCCGGGTTCTCCATTGGCACGGTGCCGTCCTGGACGGTGACGACCTCGAAGTCGCCGAGGGTGAAGCGGTAGACGGTCGGTTTCATCGGACCCTGCTTGGGGGCGGCGGCGAGGGCGGGGCGGGCCCCGGCGAAGACGCCGGCCGTGGTCGCCACGGCGGCGGCGCCGAGGGCACCGGCCCCCAGGATGAGGCTGCGCCTGTCGGTCGAAAAGCTTTCGGTCGGCATGGTCGTCGTCTCCTCCAAAGCAAACTGAACCTCCGCGTGCCGTCCGCATTCGCAGGCAGGCACGCGACACGCGCCGGTAGATGGAGCGGCCGTTCCGGTCGTCCACCACCACAACGCCGCGTCGGTAGACGGCCGGGTGAACCCGGAGGACTGTCGGCGTCCGGCCCGCAGCGGGGGCAAAGCGGCGCGCCGGATATCTTTCGGGGGGAAGTTCGATGTTCCGTTCATTCGCCGTCGTCGGCGCCGCGCTGGCGCTGACCCTCACGCTCGCCGGCGCGCCCGCGACCGCCCAGGACGCCGGCGACGCCGGTCCCGCGGCGAAGCCGAAGGCGACGCAGCTCTGTCCGGACCCCAATCCGGTGACGAAGCAGGCCGATCCCGGCCACTACTTCGCCACCCAGACGAGCGGCGACAAGGCGCCCAACCAGTGCAACAGCTGCGCGGATCCGAAGAACAACGCCACCACGTCCTGCGCTGTCTACAACGTCCTGCGCAAATGCGGGATCACCAAGACCAATCGCTGCGAGGAGAAGACCAGCCCCTTCAGCAAGTACAACATCTACGCGGGTGATTATCTCCGCTACGCCCTGGCACAGGTGACGCCGAAGACGGCGTCATGCCACTTCGTCGTCTTTGCCGTCGATCCGGTGATCGGCGTCGAGGACGTGCAGCAGCGGGGCGTTCAGAATTTCTGGGACCACGCCTTCTACGCATCACAGAAGATCATCTCGCCGTCGATCGACCCGCAGTCGCTCGGGCTCGCCATCAACCCGGCGACGAAGCGCGGCCAGCACCAGCTGCACATCCACATCGGCAAGCTGAAGCCGGGCTACCGCACGGCGATCGAGAAACTGCCGCGCGACAACACCTTCCATCCGGTCCAGGCCAACGGAAAGACCTACTCCGCCATCTACCTGCCGGACGATTTCGGCCCGTTCCCGGGGCTCAGCCCCTTCGAGCTCGTGGCGAAGCGCTATGGCGAGAAGAACATGCCGCTCGAGGGCCTGATCGTCGCCCGCTCGAAGGACGGCAAGGGCATCTACGTCCTCGCCGGCCTCAACGTGACGACCGAGCTCGAGCTCGATTACACCGGCACCTGCACCTTCCCGACGCCGTGAGCTGAGGCGCTAGAGCGCTTTCCGACCAGATGGAATCATCTGGTCGGAGAGAAATCGCTCCAAATTCAAAAGCTTGAGCATATCCTTTGCGATCAGATCGTTTCGATCTGATCGGGATATGCTCTAAGGCGTGAACCAGTAGCGGACGAGGTGGAAGAAGATCGGCGCGGCGAACACCACCGAGTCGAGCCGGTCGAGCATGCCACCGTGGCCCTCGATCATCCGGCCCCAGTCCTTCACGCCGCGGTCGCGCTTGATCGCCGACATCACGAGGCCGCCGAAGAAGCCGAGGAGGGTGATCACCAGCGCCATCCCGAAGGCCTGCGGGATCGTGAAGGGCGTGATCCACCACAGCGCCCCGCCGAGGAGGCTGGCGCTCGCGACCCCGCCGACGAGCCCCTCCCAGGTCTTCGAGGGCGACAGCGCCGGCGCCACCTTGCGCCGGCCGAACAGCTTGCCGAACACGTACTGCAGCACGTCGCTCGACTGCACGACGATCACGAGGAAGCAGATGAGCAGCAGCTCCCGGCCCGCGTAGCCGGGGATGTCGAGCGTCAGCAGCGCCGGCACGTGCGAGAGGCAGAAGACGCAGATCATCAGCCCCCACTGCATCTCCGCGACGCGCACCATGAAGCGCGTCGTGTCGGCCCGCAGCACGGCGACGATGGGCAGGAGCAGGAAGACGTAGACCGGCACGAAGATCGAATAGAGCCCGTACCAGTCGACATAGATCAGCCAGTACTGCACCGGCAGCACGACGAAGAACATCGCCGCCAGCGCGACGTGGTCGCCGCGCCGGGTCTCCGTCAGCGTCAGGAACTCGCGCAGGGCGAAGAACGAGGCGAAGGCGAAGAGCAGCACGACGCCGCCGGTGCCGCAGAGGAAGGCGCCGGCGAGCAGCGCCACCATCACCCACCACGCCTTGATGCGGGCGTTCAGGTTGTCGACGCCGGGGCTCGGCCGGCCACCGGCCCGCCAGGCGAGGCCCCAGCCGACGGCCGAGGCGAGGGCGAGCACGGCGAGGACGCCGAGGAAGAGCGCGAGCGTCTGCTCGCCGGCCGTCATCGCGCCACCTCCTTCGCCGAGAGGGCGAGGAGGGCGGCCCGGGCGCGCTCCAGGAAGGCGCCGCGCTCCTCGCCGGGGGCGAGGGTCAGCGGTGCGCCGAGCGTCACCGTGCAGAGGAGCGGCACCGGCAGGAACTCCCCCTTCGGCATCACCCGGTTGAGGTTCTCGATCCACACCGGCACGAACTCGAGCGACGGCCGCTCGGCGGCGAGGCGGTGGAGGCCGGAGCGGAACGGCAGCAGCCGCTCCTCGGTGGTGTTGCGGGTCCCCTCGGGAAAGAAGATCAGCGAGGCGCCGGCGTCGACCGCCGCCACCATCGCGGCGATCGGGTCGGCGGTGCGGGCGCTCGCGTCGCGGTCGATCAGCACGGCGTCGAACACCTCGGTCCCGAGGAAGCGGCGGACGGCGTCGGCCCGCCAGTAGTCGGCGGCGGCGACCGGCCGGGTGGTCGCCCGGTAGGCCGGCGGCAGCACGGTCCAGATCAGCAGGAAGTCGCCATGGCTCGTGTGGTTGGCGAAGTAGACCCGCAGCGCCGGCGAAGGCGTGCAGCCGACCCAGTTGCCGCGCACGCCGGTGACGACGCGGGCGACCGCGATCGCCGCCAGCGCCGTGAGCCCGGCGGCCGCCCGCCGGATGAGGCTACGCGCCATCGCTCACCCGCTCGGCCAGCGACACGGTGAAGATGCCGTCGTCGTCGATGCGCTGGGCGCGCTTGACGAAGCCGTGGCTCTCGACGAGTTCGTCCATCTCGGCCTGCGTGCGGCGGCGCATCACCCACGCCTGCCCGCCGCGGTGGCTCGTCAGCGCCCGGGCGATCATCTCCAGCTGCGGATGCCACGGCTGGTTCGTGTAGACGAGGAAGCCGCCCGCCGGCACCGCCGCCGCGACGCCGCCGAGCGACCAGCGCACGAGGTCGTTGTCGGCGAAGAGCTCGTAGAGCCCGGAGACGATGGCGAGCGTCGGCTTCGGCGACAGCGCCGCCAGGCTCGCCGGGTCGAAAGCATCGCCGACCTCGAAGCGGGCGATGTCGGAAAGCCCCTTGTCGGCGATCAGCCGCCGCCCCGCCTCGACGTTCGCCGGTACGTAGTCGCGCAGCAGGATCGAGTCCGGCCGGCCGGTGTCCGCTGCCGCCAGTGCCTCCAGCACATAGCGCCCGTGGCCGGCGGCGATGTCGAGGACGTGGACGGGCATCCCCGCCGTCCGCAGCCGCACCATCGCGTCCCGGATCAACGCCTCCAGGTGGCGCTTGCGGGTGCGGATGCCCCGCCAGCCGACGCTGTCGAGATAGCCCCGGTCGATCGCCCGGCCGAGGGCGCCGCGGCCCGCCGGCGTGTCGCGGTAGACGTAGTCGAGGGTCGCACCGGAATCGAAGCCGCTCGCATGGCCGAGAGCGACGCCCTCCGACAGGCTGCCGCCGAGCTTCAGACCTGCGCGCGTCGCCGTCCAGTAGAGCCCCCGCGGCGACAGCGCCGGCAAGGGCGACGCGAGCCGGTCGGCCTCGGCGCGGGTGTGGCCGTGACGGTCGGCGTCCTGCAGCGAGGCCCGCTCCGGCGGCCGGGCGAAGCGCGCGAGGAGGAACCGCCGGACTTCGCCGACCACACGGCCGCGGCCGAGCTCGCCGAGGGTGTCGTGGTGGAAGCCGGCAAGCACGTGCCGCTCCTTGGTGCGGCTGCCGAGGTCCTCGTAGAAGCGGTGCTGCGGCCCGTGCTCGACCACGTAGTCGTCGCCGGAGACGAGGTGCTGCGTCGGCACCGTGATCGCCGCCGCGTCGGCGACGACCCGCCGGGCGGCGTCGTCGAGGCCGAGGAGGACGTCGACGGAGATGGCGCGGGAGATCAGCGGGTCGGCGTCGTAGCCGGCCGCCCGGGCCGGGTCATGCGTCAGCATCCGCGCCGTCACGTAGGACTTCACGTCGAAATTGCCGCGCAGGCGCCTGAGCAGCCGGAGGCCCGGCCGGGCGAGCGGCACGTAGAGCCGCACGCGGAAGGCCGGCGAGGCGAGCACCAGCGCGCGGATCTTCGGGGCGAAGTCGTGCACCCACGTCGCCGCCACCACCGCCCCGACGCTCTGGGCGACGACCGCCGTGTCCGTCACGGCGAAGCCGTGTTCGGTGCCGATGTGGGCGACGAAGGCGTCGAGGTCGCGCACCAGCGCCTGGAAGGACGGAGCGTGGCCGCGCGGACCCGGTGAGCGGCCGTGGCCGCGGGCGTCCCAGGCGAAGACGTCGAAGGCCGGCAGGTCGAACTCGTCGGCGAGGTGGGCGACCCGACCGGAATGTTCGTGGCCGCGGTGCAGGATCACGATCGCGCCCTGCGCCGGGCCCGCGGTCGCCGGCCAGTGCCGGTAGAACAGCGGGAGACCATCCTCGGTCGCAAAGGAGAGTTCGTCGTGCGGTCGCATGGCGTCATCCTCCTCCGGGCCGGGGCCGGTCGGCCGCCATCAGGTGGGAGGGGCGGCCGCTTCCGCAAGCCCGGCGCGGACACGGTTGATTGTCGTCATGAGAAGCGCCACGGCGATGACGGGCATCACCCAGAACAGCCAGCCCGGCAAGGGCCCGCCGACGCCGATCCAGAAGGCGAGCGCCCCGAACACGAAGGCGCGGTCGCTCTTGCCGAGCGGCCCGTCGTAGCGGCGCGAGGCGCCGACCGTCTGACCGAGCACGCCGGCGAGCTCCGACAGCGCGGCGAGCACCGCCACGACGGCCACCGAAATCGCCCCGAACACCGGCAGCACCGCGAAGGGCAGCAGTAGCGCCGCGTCGGAGACCACATCCGAGAGCTCGTTGAGGTAGGCGCCGAGGCGGCTCTTCTGGCCGTGCTCGCGGGCGAGCATGCCGTCGACGGCGTTGAGCGCCATCCGCACGAACAGCCAGAGCGGCAGCAGCAGGAACAGGAGCCGCGTCTCCGCCCCCCATGCCACCCCGACACCGACGACGACCGACACGGCCGCGGCGGCGAGCGTCACCTGGTTCGCCGTGACGCCGGCGCTCGCGAGGCGGCCGACGAGCGGCCGCAGGAGCGCCTGGAAGCGCGGCTTCAGCTCGTAGAGGGTCACGGCCGCAGGCCCCGCGTCGGCGTCCCCGGCATCGGCGTCCCCCGCACCGTCCGGCCACCGCACGGCCGGGATCCTCTCCCGCGACGGGCACCGTCCGACGGCAGCCTCATTCCTCGCCGTGGTCCTCGCCGAAGCCGTCGTCGACGAGGGCGGCCAGCGCCTCGAGCACCGCCGCCGCATCGTCGCCACGGGCCGACACGGTGATCGTCGAGCCGGGCCCGGCGCCGAGCATCAGCAGCCCCATGATCGAGGCACCCTCGACGATCTGGCCGTCCTTGGAGACGTGCACGTCGGCCTCGAAGGCCTCGACCACCCGCACGAACTTCGCCGAGGCACGGGCGTGCAGGCCGCGACGGTTGACGATCGTGAGCTCGCGCAGCTGCGTTCCGCAGCGGACGTCGCCCTCCGCCGCCCGGTCAGCGCTGGCCGGCAAGGATCTGGCTCGCGACGCTGATGTATTTCTGGCCGGCCTTGCGCGCCTCCTCCACCGCCGAGGGCAGGTCGAGCTCGCCGCGGATGCTGGCGAGCTTGACGAGCATCGGCAGGTTGACGCCGGCGATGACCTCGACGCTGCGACCGTCCATGACGGAGATCGCGAGATTGGACGGCGTGCCGCCGAACATGTCGGTGAGGAGCACGACGCCGGCGCCGCTCTCGACGCGGGCGACGGCCTCGAGGATGTCCTGGCGGCGCCGCTCGATGTCGTCGTCCGGCCCGATCGAGACGGCTTCCACCTTCTCCTGCGGCCCGACGACGTGTTCGAGGGCGGCCTTCAGCTCGTCGGCGAGCCGACCGTGCGTGACCAGGACGAGACCGATCATGATGCTCCGGAAACTCCGCCTGCCCCACCGTCCCGCTCCGCTGCCGTCGGCGCCGAGCCGGCCGGCCCCGCAGGGGTCGGGTTCGCGGTCGGACAGGGGCCGGGACCGCTCCGGGCGCGCGGAAGTCCTCCGCGCGGGCCGCTCAAGATTGGCCAGCCTCGGCTTTCGCGCAAGCGAAAAGCTCCGCCACCGTCCCGCCGTGGCGCTCCGCCGCCACCGCCGCGAGGGCGGCGAGCACGAGGCCGGCCGCCTCGGCCGCCCCGCACGCGACCGGCTGCCGCGGCAGCACCACCCCGTGGATGATGGTTGCGAGCGCCGCGGGCGAAGGCAGCCGCTCGGCCTCCTCCGCCGGCACGAGATCGACGACGAGGCGGACCACCGCCGCCCCCTCGTGGGGCACCGCCTCGAGGCCGCGGCCGCGCCGTTCGCAAAGGCCCGCGAGCACGTCGGGCGGCCGGGCGACGAGCCGGCCCCCGCACGCCGTCAGCGCCACCCGGTCGTCGGCGACGAGGCGGGCGAACCGCCCCTCGGCCGCCGCCGCGGCCACCACCGCCCGCGTCAGCGCGCTCTTGCCGGCGCCCGGCCGGCCGCGGATCAGCACCCCGTCGGCCCCGACGAGGAGGGCGTTCGCGTGCACCGTGGGCGTGCCGGCGGCCATCCTCAGGAGGCCGCCGCCGCCGGCAGGCGGACGACGAAGCGGGCGCCCAGCACCTTCGCCTCGCCGTCCTCCTCCGCCGTGCGGTTCTCGGCGACGATGGTGCCGCGGTGCGCCTCGACGATCTGCTTGGAGATCGACAGCCCGAGGCCGGAATTGTTGCCGAAGCCGTCGCTCTCGGGCCGGTCGGTGTAGAAGCGCTCGAAGATGCGCTCCATCTGGTCCGGCCGGATGCCGGTGCCCTCGTCCTCGACCAGCACCTCGATGTCGTCGCCGTCGCGCCGCATCGTCACCTTCACCTCGCCGCCCGGCGGCGAGAACGAGCGGGCGTTGTCGACGAGGTTGGTGAACACCTGGCCAAGGCGGCTGTCGTGGCCGAAGGTGAAGTAGGCGTTCGGCTTCCCCGGCTCCACCTCGAGCACCACCTTCGGCCCGTCCGCCTTCACGAGCCCGCGCTGCACCTCGACGACGGCGGCGAGGAGCCGTGCCATGTCGACCGGCTCGGTGTCCTCGCGCGACAATTCGGCGTCGAGCCTGGAAGCATCCGAGATGTCGGAGATCAGCCGGTTCAGCCGCCGCACGTCGTGCTCGATGATGGCGTAGAGGCGCCCCTTGGACTCCTCGCTCTTCGCCCGCGGCAGCGTCTCCACCGCGCTCTTCAGCGAGGTCAGCGGGTTCTTCAGTTCGTGCGCCACGTCCGCGGCGAAGGCCTCGATGGCGTCCATGCGCCGGTAGAGCGCCGAGGTCATCTCCTTCAGGGCCCGGGCGAGGTGGCCGATCTCGTCGTTGCGGCCGGGGAAGTCGGGGATCGCCTCGCGCGCCTTGACGCCGCGGCGAACCCGGTCGGCGGCGGCGGCGAGGCGGCGCATCGGCCCGGCGATGGTGCCGGCGAGGAGCACCGACAGCACCACCATCACCACGGCGGCGACAAGGAAGACGCGGACGATCGCCATCCGCTCGGCGGCGAGGATCTGCTCGATGTCGCCGCCCTGGGTGGAGAGCAGCAGCGCCCCGAGCACCCCCCGCTGGCGCTGGATCGGCACCGCCACCGCGATCACCACCTCGTCCCGCTCGTTGGAGCGCACCACCGTCGCCGGGGCGCCGTCGAGGGCGCGCTCCACCTCCGGATAGCCGCGCCCGCCGCCCGGGCCGAGGTCCTTGTAGAGCGGCAGGTCGCCGGCGCCGAGCCAGCGCTCAACGCTCGTCCACGCCTTCGAGAAGAGGTCGTCCTTCGGCACGGCCGGCGCCGGCGCGTCGAAGCGGAGGATCTGGCCGCGGGCATAGAGGTGGCGGGAATCGAGAAGCAGCACCCCGTCGCGGTCGTAGATGCGGGCGCGCGTCTTCGTCGGCGAGATCAGCCGCCGGAGCACCGGCGCCACCCGTTCCGGATTGATCGGGAAGTCGAGGGCGCCGAGGCCGTCGTCGGAGGCCTGCGGCGCCGCCTCGTTCGCCTGGGCGCGGAACAGCTGGTCGGGATCGAGCAGCACGCCGCCCTCGTCGGCGGAGGCCGAGGCGGCGATGGCGGCGGCGATGATCTCGCTCTGGGTGAGCAGGCTCTCCACCCGGGCGTCGATGAGGCCGGCGCGGAACTGGTTGAGGAAGAGGATGCCGCTCACCAGCACGATGAGGCCGGCGAGGTTGAGGATGACGATGCGCCGGGTGAGGCTCGAGAAGATGGTGGTGCCGAACAGCCGGCCGATGCGGACGGCCGGCCGGGCCGGCGGCGTCCGGCGGCGGCTGCGCGCCTCGCCCTCGGCGCGCCGTCCCGGGCGGCGGCGTCCCTCGCGGCTCGCGCTGCGGCCGGCGTCGGCGGCGTCCGGCGGCGCTGCGGGAGAGGTCCGCCCGGCGCTCGTCTCGGCGTCGCTGATGTCGAGGTCGGCGGCCATCATGGTCCTTGCGGCGGGTGCGCCGGAGGCGCGGCCGCGGTCGGAAGCCCGGTCAGGATTCCTTGAAGCGGTAGCCGACGCCGTAGAGCGTCTCGATCATGTCGAAGTCGGTGTCGACCACCTTGAACTTCTTGCGCAGCCGCTTGATGTGGCTGTCGATGGTGCGGTCGTCCACGTAGACCTGGTCGTCGTAGGCGGCGTCCATCAGGGCGTTGCGGCTCTTCACGACGCCCGGCCGCTGCGCGAGGGCGTGCAGGATCAGGAACTCCGTCACCGTCAGCGTCACCGGCTGGCCCTGCCAGGTACAGGTGTGGCGCTCCTGGTCCATGACGAGCTGGCCGCGCTCCAGCACCTTCGCCGCGTCGGTCGCCTTCGCCGGCTGTCCCTCGCGCGGCGAGGCGCGGCGCAGCACCGCCTTCACCCGCTCGACCAGGAGGCGCTGGGAGAACGGCTTCCGGATGAAGTCGTCGGCGCCCATCTTGAGTCCGAACAGCTCGTCGATCTCGTCGTCCTTGGAGGTGAGGAAGATCACCGGCATGTCGGTGCGCTGGCGCAGCCGGCGCAAGAGCTCCATGCCGTCCATGCGCGGCATCTTGATGTCGAGGATGGCGAGGTCCGGCTGGTTCTGCGCGAGCCCGTCGAGGGCCGAGGCGCCGTCGGTGTAGGTCTCGACCCGGTAGCCCTCGGCCTCCAGGGTGATCGCCACCGACGTCAGGATGTTGCGATCATCGTCGACCAGAGCGATCGTCGGCATGGCGTGACTCGTGTCCCGTTGCTCGTTCGCACACCGCGGCGCGGCGCATGGGTTGCGCTGGTGAAGCGCGAGGCGAGCCGAATTATGGCGCGTGCCCGGCTTTTTTGCACGTTTTCGGGATTTTCCGCCATTCGCCGGCTCAGAGCCGCTTCGGCGGACGCGGCGAAACGAACCAGAAGCGCGGCACCAGCGTCCCCGCCGACGCCACCATGCCGGCGCAGATTCCGGCGATCAGCCCGACCGGGCCCCAGCCGAGCGACACGCCGAACCACCAGGCGAGCGGCACCGCGACGAGCCAGAACGAGGCGCACTGGGTGAACATCGGGATCCACACCTCGCCCATGCCGCGCAGCGCCCCCGTGGTGATGCCGTTCGCCGCGTCGAAGGCGAGGAACAGCCCGACGAGGCGGAGCGCCGGCGCCGCGATCGCCGCCACCTCCGCATCGTCGGTGACGAGCCGCACCATCGCCTCCGGCACGGCGAGGAAGAGGACGCCCGCCGGCAGCGCGATCAGCGAGCCGAGAGCGACGGCGCTGAGGCCGGCCCGGCGCACGTCCGGCGCGCTGCCGCGGCCGACGGCACGGCCGACGCGGATCGCCGCCGCGCCGCCGAAGCCGATGGCGCACATGTAGACGAGCACCACCAGCGTCATCGTCGTCTGGTGGGCGGCGGCGACCGCCGCCCCGACGCTGCCGGCGATGAAGACGACGGTGGTGAAGGCCGAGCTCTCGATGCCCTGGGCGATGCCCATCGGCAGGCCGAGCCGACGGATGCGCCGGCCGACCTCGCCGCCGAGGCTCGCCGCCGACCGCATCCACTCCGCCACCGGCACGAGGACGCCGAACTGGTCGGCGCCGCGCGCCGGCAGGAGGATGCAGGCGAAGGCGGCGAGGAAGGCCCCCCAGCGCAGGATGGAGCTTGCGAGCACCGCCCCGTCCGCTCCCATCGGCGCGACGAGGCCGCCCCAGCCGAGGGCGAGGAGGCCGTTGAGGGGCACGTTCACGAGGTTGGCGGCGAAGATGATCACCATCGAGGTGCGCGGCCGCCCGCTCGCCTCGAGGAAGAAGCTCGCGACGATGTACATGAGGAGGCCGGGCAGCCCGAAGGCGAAGGCGTGCGAGACCTCCGCCGCCCCGAGGGCGATGCTCGGCGACTGGCCGATCCCGAGGAACATCTCCTCCGCCCAGATCGAGGCGAGCCCGGCGATCACGCCGAGCAGCGCCGCATGGACGAGGCCGGCCCGGAGCACCGCGCCGGCCCGCCAGGATTCGCCGGCGCCGATCGCCTGCGCCGTCAGCACCACCGTCGCCTGCAGCGCCCCGATCGCCACCAGCATCAGGGTGATCTGCGGGGAGATGCCGACGGCGAGGAAGGCGAGTTCCTCGCCGCCGAGCCGCCCGGTCATCACCGTGTCGATCGTCAGCATCAGGATGAGGCCGGTGCGCGCCGCGATCAGCGGCAGCGCCAGCGCCACCGTCTCGCGGACGTGGACGGAGAGCGGCTGCGGCGCGGGCGGGGCGGCGCTCGCGGCGGGGCCCGTGGCGAGCGGGCGCGAAGGGGCGAGGGTCATCGGGGGCTCGTGCCGGAACGGCTCTGGCCGGCCGCGGGAGCCGGCCGACCGGCCAGCGGGATCCCCGGGCTGGGGCCCCGCTCTATAACCGATCCGGGAAGCGATTGCACAGATTGTGGGCAGGAGGGGATGCAGCCGCGGGAAGGCCGCCAGTATCGAAGTCCGAAGTCGGGGCTCCCCACCCTCCCCGTGTGGGAGGGTCGGGCCGCGCAGCGGACCGGGGAGGGCCGCCGTGCGGAAGCGCGGCGGCATCCCTTCTCCCGGCCGCAGGCGGGGAGAAGGTGCCCGAAGGGCGGATGAGGGCCGCCGCGCAAGGCGCGGCGGTGACGCGTGTTGCATCGCCGCTTTCGCGCGGCTTCGCCGCGCGGCCCTCATCCGGACCTTCGGGCCACCTTCTCCCGCGGAGCGGGAGAAGGGGTCTCGCGCCCCCGAAACCTGAAACAATTCAAATATATCCGGCCTTGCACCCCGGTCCGCCCACCGATAACGGAAAGTCTCGATCCCGCCGCACCCAGAGGTTCGCCATGTCCGACGGTTCCTTCTCCCCGGTCGCCGCCGCCCGCACGCTCCTGCGCACGGTGCGCACCGGGGCGCTCGCGACCCTTGCGAGCGGCTCCGGCGATCCCTTCGCCTCGCTGGTGACGGTGGCGGCGATGCCCGACGGCAGCCCGGTGCTGCTCCTCTCCGACCTCGCCCTGCACACCCGCAACGCCAAGGCCGACCCGCGGGCTTCGCTCCTCCTCGCCTCGACCGGCGGCGAGGGCGACCCGCTCGCCGGCGCCCGCGTCTCGGTGGCGGGGAGCCTGCGCCGGCTGGAGAAGGGCAGCCCGGAGGACACCGCCGCCCGCCGCCGCTTCCTGATGCGACATCCGGACGCCGCCGGCTATGCCGGCTTCGCCGACTTCTCCGTGTACCGGCTCGAGGTTTCGGGTGCGCACCTCGTGGCGGGCTTCGGGCGCATCGTCGAGATACCCGCGGCCGACCTCCTCCTCGACCTGTCGGGTGCCGAGGAACTCGTCGAGCGCGAGAAGGGGGCCGTCGACCACATGAACGAGGACCACACCGACGCGCTGGCTCTTTATGCGACGAAGCTCTGCGGCGTCGCCGACGGCCTGTGGATCACCACCGGCCTCGACCCGGAGGGCATCGACCTGATGACCCGCGACGGGAGCGCGAGCGCGCGCCTCGTCTTCCCGGACCGGGTGCGTACCTCGGCAGAGCTGCGCGGCGTGCTCGTCAAGCTCGCCCACGCCGCCCGCGCCCCCGCCTGAGGCCGGAAAGGCGAAGCTCGGGACACACTTGTGCCGATCCGGACGGCGTCCTAACGTCGGTATTTACCGACCGGACGAATGAATACGAGGCCGAAGGCCCGACCCGCCGACCGGCGCCGCCAGCGCACCCGATGCGAAAAAAAGAACCCGACAAACGGCGGCCGCCTACCACTTCAACGCGAGCGAAACGTCGAGAGGGACCATCGTGAGGGAGAGCGGAACGCGCAACGCCGCCTGCGGCGTGGAGGCCAGCGGTCTCAGGGATCTGGCCGCCGTCAACTGGAACTTCGGGGAAGCCCGCCTCTTCGAGGAGGCGGTGCTGCGCAAGGAAGGCGTCGTCGCCTCGACCGGCGCCTTCACCGCCGAGACCGGCATCCACACCGGGCGCTCGCCGCGCGACAAGCACACGGTGAAGGACGAGCACACCGCCGACCAGGTCTGGTGGGGCAACAACAACGCCATGAGCCCCGAGCACTTCGACGTGCTCTACAACGACATGATCGAGCACGCGAAGGGCCGCGAGCTCTTCGTGCAGGACCTCTACGGCTCCGCCGACCCGACCTACCGCGTCTCGGCGCGCATCTTCACCGAGTTCGCCTGGCACTCGCTGTTCATCCGCAACCTGCTCATCCGCCCGACGGTCGAGCAACTCGCGAGCTTCGTGCCGGACCTCACGATCATCGACCTGCCGAGCTTCTCGGGCGACCCGAAGCGCCATGGCTGCCGCACCGAGACGGTGATCGCCGTCAACTTCACGAAGCGCATCATCCTCATCGGCGGCACCTCCTATGCCGGCGAGATGAAGAAGTCGGTGTTCACCTACCTCAACTACATCCTGCCGCCGCAGGGTGTCGTCGCCATGCACTGCTCGGCCAACGTCGGCAAGGCCGGCGACACGGCCCTCTTCTTCGGCCTCTCCGGCACCGGCAAGACGACGCTGTCGACCGATCCCGACCGCGAGCTCATCGGCGACGACGAGCACGGCTGGGGCGACACCGGCGTCTTCAACTTCGAGGGCGGCTGCTACGCCAAGACGATCAACCTGTCGAAGGAAGCCGAGCCGGAGATCTATGCCGCCACCGAGCGCTTCGGCACGGTGCTGGAGAATGTGCCGGTCGATCCCGACACGCGCATCCCCGACTACACCGACGAGACGAAGACGGAGAACACCCGCTCCGCCTATCCGATCCACTTCATCGCCAACGCCAAGCTCGACGGTCGCGCCGGTCAGCCGAAGAACCTGATCCTGCTCACCGCCGACGCCTTCGGCGTGCTGCCGCCGATCGCGAAACTCACGCCGGCGCAGGCGATGTACCACTTCATCTCCGGCTACACGGCGAAGGTCGCCGGCACCGAGAAGGGCGTGACGGAGCCGGAGGCGACGTTCTCCACCTGCTTCGCCTCGCCGTTCCTGCCGCGCCACCCGAGCGAATACGGCAACCTGCTGCGCGACCTCATCGCCCGCTACGACGTCGACTGCTGGCTGATCAACACCGGCTGGACGGGGGGCAAGTTCGGCGTCGGCCGGCGCATGCCGATCCGGGTGACGCGGACGCTGCTCGCGGCCGCCCTCGACGGGTCGCTGAAGGACGTCGGCTACCGCACGGACCGCTACTTCGGGTTCCAGGTGCCGACGGCGGTGCCGGGGGTCGAGCCGCACATCCTCTATCCGATCAAGACGTGGAAGGACAAAGCCGAGTTCGACGCGACGGCGCGGCACCTGATCGCCATGTTCCAGAAGAACTTCGAGCAGTTCGCCACCCACGTCGACCCGGACGTCAACGACGCAGCCCCGGTGGTGCGCGAGGCGGCCGAGTAGCCGCTCTCCCCTCCCGCTGCGAAGAACACCCGACGGCCCGCGGCACCCGCCGCGGGCCGTCGTCGTTGTAGGCTCGAGCAGGAACGCGCGCGGGAGGCGGCGATGGCGGTGACGGTACGGTGGAAGAGCGCCGAGGGCGGGCTCGAGCATCTTGTCCTCGAGGAGCTCTCCAGCGGCTTCGACGCGGACGCGGTCGTCGTCGGCGCGGCGGACGGGGTCGGCTTCGGCGCCCGCTGGCGCCTCGCCGTCGACCCGCTCTGGCGGGCCCGCCGGCTCGACGTGGAGATCGTCGGCCTCGACCGCCGGCTGGCGCTGCGCGCCGACGGCGAGGGGCGCTGGACCAACGCCGACGGCGTGCCGCTCACCGCCCTCGCCGGGGCGATCGACCTCGACCTCTCGGCCTCGCCCTTCACCAACACCCTGCCGATCCGCCGGCTCGGCCTGTCGGTCGGCGACGCGGCCGAGATCACCGTCGCCTACGTCTCCTTCCCGGACCTCGCCCTCTTCCCGCACCCCCAGCGCTACACCCGCCTCGCCGAGCGGACCTGGCTCTTCGAATCCCTCGACGCCGACTTCCGCCGCGAGATCACGGTGGACGACGACGGCCTGGTGGTGAGCTATCCGGGCCTGTTCGAGCGCGAGCCCTGACGCGCGGCGTCAGAACAGCCGCCCCTGATCCTCCGAGGACCGCTTCGGCCGCGCCGCCGCCCGCGACGGCTGTGCGGACCGCCTCGGCTCCCGGGGCGCGTCCGCCTCGTTCTCCACGACCCGGGCATGATCCGGCCTTGCCGTCGGGCCTCCGCCACCCCCCGGCGTCCCGCCATCCGCCCGCCGCGCCGCGACGTCGCCATCGGCGAGCCGCACGGTGAAGGCCTCCGGCACCGCCACCACGGACCGGACGAGGTGTCCGTCCGGCCCGAGCACCAGGGCGTAGCCGCGCGCGAGCGTCCCCTTGTAGCTGAAGGATTCGAGCAGCTTGCCTACCGCGCCGAGGTCGCGCCGCCGCCGCTCGGTGCCCGCCGTGAAGCAGCGCGTCAGCCCCGTTCCCGCCCGCTCCAGCCGCGCCCGCGCCTCGGCGAGCTTCAGCCGCTCCGCCCGCAGCCCGAGCGCCACCGCGTCGAGCCGCTCACGCCGGCGGGCGACGAGGCGCAACAGCGCCGCCGGCGTCAGCCGCACCGACGCCCGCTCGAAGCGGGTGCGGTGCTGGCGGCTCGCGCCGGCGAGGGCGTGGCCGAGCCGGGCGCCGGCGAGGTCGAGGCGCTGGCGCGCCGTCGCCACGAGGTCGCCCGCCTGCGGCAGCGCCCGGGCGAGCGCCCGGAGCGCCTGCCGCCGGTCGGTGAGGCCGCGGCGGGCGCAGGCGTCCATGCGCCGGCCGTAGTCGTCGACCGCCGCGAGAAGCTCGAGCCGCACCGGCACGGCCATCTCGGCAGCCCCCGTCGGCGTCGGCGCGCGGCGGTCGGCGGCGTGGTCGAGGAGCGTCCAGTCGGTCTCGTGACCGACGGCGGAGATCAGCGGGATCGGGCTTTCGGCGGCGGCGCGCACCACCTGCTCGTCGTTGAAGCCCCAGAGGTCCTCGAGGCTGCCGCCGCCGCGCGCGACGATGAGGAGGTCCGGTCTCGGGATCACGCCACCCGCCGCCATCGCCCCGAAGCCGCGGATCGCCGCCGCCACCTCCGCCGCACTGCCGTCGCCCTGCACCCGCACCGGCCAGACCAGCACGTGCACGGGGAAGCGGTCCGACAGGCGGTGGAGGACGTCGCGGATCACCGCGCCGGTCGGCGAGGTGACGACGCCGATGACGCGCGGCAGCACCGGCAGCGGCCGCTTGCGCGCCTCGTCGAACAGCCCCTCGGCGGCGAGCTTCGTCCGCCGCTCCTCGAGCAGCGCCATCAGCGCGCCGACACCGGCGGGCTCCAGCGCCTCGATGACGATCTGGTACTTCGAGCCGCCCGGGAAGGTCGTCAGCTTGCCGGTGGCGACGACCTCCATGCCCTCCTCGGGCTTGAAGCGCAGCCGCTGGAACGACGTGCGCCAGACCACCGCCTCGATGCGCGCCTTGTCGTCCTTCAGCGAAAAGTAGGCGTGGCCGGAGGAGTGCGGCCCGCGGTAGCCGGAAATCTCGCCGCGCACCCGCACGAAGCCGTAGGCGTCCTCGATCGTCCGCTTCACGGCGAAGGCGATCTCGGAGACGGAGAACTCGGCAACGTTCGGGCGGGCGTCCGCCGGCGCCGCGGCGTCGGCTCGGGCCTCGGCCGGCTCGGCCCGTCGCGGGTCGGCCTTGCGGGGGCCGGGCTGGGGCGTGCCGGGAAAGCGGAACTCTGACAAGCGGCGGCTCCGTGAACGTGCGTCCGCCATCAGCGCCGAGCCCCGCCGGCCCGTCAAGGCGAAGCCTTCGCCGCGCCCCGCCCCCGGCCGGCCCGCCCCCGTTCGACCGCCCGCGGGGCGCCGCCCCACCGCCTTGCGCCCGCCCGCCCCGTCGCGGCATGGTCCGGCCCGCCCGACATCCCCGAAAGACCGGAGCCGCCGCCATCGCCCGCCACGACATCACCTCGACGCGCCTCCACGTCGACGCCGATCTCCACGCCGGCGCCGTCGTGCCGCTCGCCCGCGAGCAGGCGAACTACCTCATCGCCGTGCTCCGCCTCGGCGAGGGCGACGGCCTCCTCGTCTTCAACGGCCGCGACGGCGAGTGGCGCGCCGACATCACCGACGCCTCCCGCAAGGCCGCCCGGCTCACCGTCCGCGGCCTCACCCGCCCGCAGCCGCCGACGCCGGACCTCCACCTCCTGTTCGCGCCGCTGAAGCACGCCCGCCTCGACTACATGGTGCAGAAGGCGGTGGAGATGGGCGCCGGCGCGATCCGCCCCGTCATCACCCGCCGCACCCAGGTCGCCCGGGTCAACCTCGAGCGCATGCGCGCGAACGTCGTCGAGGCCTGCGAGCAGTGCGGCGTCCTCGCCGTGCCGCGGGTCGACGAGCCCGCCCCGCTCGAGCGCGTGCTGTCGGCCTGGGAGGCCGAGGAACCCGGCCGCCACCTCGTCTTCTGCGACGAGGACGACCACCGCGACGGCCCGCTCGCCGCCCTCTCGCATCTCTCTCCCGGGCCGCTCGCCGTGCTGATCGGCCCGGAGGGCGGCTTTGACGGGGATGAGCGCCAGCGCCTGCACGCCCTCGCCCACGTCACGGCGATCCCCCTCGGCCCGCGCATCCTGCGCGCCGACACCGCCGCGGTCGCGGCCCTCGCGGTGGTCCAGGCGGCCGTCGGCGACTGGCGCTGAGGCGGCGGGCGGCCCCCTCGTCCCCATGAGAATTTCGCGTTTGTGCCTCCCCGGACCCGCCGCTATCGTCCCGGCCGCCCGGCACCCCCTGCCCGGGCCGCCAACGACGAGCCGGACCGAATGGCACGCGACACCATCGACAGCACCCCGATCGAAGGACGCGACGAGCTCGTCGCCAACCTCGCCTCCGGCGGCAAGCCGCCCGAGAAGTGGCGGATCGGCACGGAGCACGAGAAGTTCGGCTTCCACACCGACGACCTTTCGCCCGTCCCCTACGAGGGACCGCGCGGCGTCGAGAAGCTGCTCACCGGCATGGAGGGCCTCCTCGGCTGGGAGCCGATCGTCGACAAGGGCAAGATCATCGGCCTCGGCGACCCGACCGGCGGCGGCGCCATCAGCCTCGAGCCCGGCGGCCAGTTCGAGCTCTCCGGAGCGCCCCTCGAGACGCTGCACCAGACCTGCCGCGAGGTGCACGCCCACCTCGCCCAGGTGCGCCAGATCGGCGAGCCCCTCGGCATCGGCTTCCTCGGCATCGGCATGTCGCCGAAGTGGACGCTCGCCGAGACGCCGGTGATGCCGAAGTCGCGCTACGCCATCATGACCGCCTACATGAAGAAGGTCGGCACGATGGGCCTCGACATGATGTACCGGACCTCGACCATCCAGGTGAACCTCGACTTCGAGGACGAGCCGGACATGGTGAAGAAGCTCCGCGTCGGCCTCGCCCTGCAGCCGATCGCCACCGCCATCTTCGCCAACTCGCCGCTGACCGACGGCAAGCCGAACGGCTACCAGTCCCTGCGCGGCGAGATCTGGCACCACACCGACGCGGCCCGCACCGGCGGCCTCGCCTTCGCCTTCGACGAGGGCTTCGGCTTCGAGCAGTACGTCGACTGGGCGATCGACGTGCCGATGTACTTCGTGAAGCGCGGCGACACCTACATCGACGTCTCCGGCGAGAGCTTCCGCCGCTTCATGGCGGAGGGCCTGCCGCAGCTCGATCCCGCCGACCGGCCGACGATGGGCGACTGGAACAACCACCTTTCCACCGTCTTCCCGGACGTGCGGATGAAGAAGTACCTCGAGATGCGCGGCGCCGACGGCGGCCCGTGGCGGCGCATCTGCGCCCTGCCGGCCTTCTGGGTGGGCCTTCTCTACGACCGCACCTCGCTCGACCAGGCGTGGGAGATGGTGAAGGACTGGACGACGGAGGAGCGCGAGGCGCTGCGCCGTGCCGTGCCGCGCACCGCGCTCGAGACCCCCTTCCGCAACCGACGCGTCCTCGACATCGCCCGCGACGCCGCCGAACTCGCCCGCCAGGGCCTCGCCCGCCGGGCCCGGCTCAACGGTGCCGGCTTCGACGAGACCCAGTACCTCGACCCGGTGCTGGAGACGGTGACGAGCGGCCGGACGCCGGCCGACGCCATCCTCGCCAAGTACAACGGCGAGTGGGGCGGCAACGTCGACCGCGTGTTCGCGGAATACGCGTACTGAGGCGACGCCGCGATCCCGAGCGCTTCCGGCAATCTCTGATCCCTGCCCGCCTGTTGCGCTGAGGCGAACGCGATTCACGCTCTGGCCGCGACGGCCGTGGAATGCTACCTCGGCGCTGCGGGAGGGGTCGGGGGTTCCAACCGGAGATCAAGGCCGGACGGGCTCGTTCCCGCGGGCATCACGCCCGCCGGGACGCTCAACCCCATCGGCCCGGGTGCCGGCCGTCGCCGGCGGGGAAGCGTCGCGGCGGCGAGCCATCGCCGGCCGCCCATCGAGGGTGTGGGTCGATCCGATGAAGAAGTCCGTCCTTTCAACGCTCGCGGCCGTGGCCGCGGGCCTCCTCGCCTCATCGGCCTTCGCCGCCGAGATGCGTGATGTCGGCAACGTCCGGCTCGACCGGGTGGTGGTTCCGACCGCCGCCACCGCCGCCACGGCGGATGCCCAGGTGGCCCCGGCCCTCGCGCGGGCGCTCGGCCTCGACAGATCTTCCTCGCTGCGCCTCCTCGCGACGCGCGACCTCCCCCGCAAGCGCGGCCGCAGCCTGCGGTTCGCCCAGCTCTATCGCGGCGTGCCGATCTGGGACCAGCAGGTGGTGGTCCGCCAGAGCGCCGAGGGCAAGCTGATCGACGCGAGCGGCACGGCCGTCTTCGGCCTCGCCGCGGCCGCCGCGGCCACACCCCCCTCCGCCGCCCTCGCCGCCGACGCGGCCCTCCAGATCGCCATCGACAGCGTGGTTCCGAAGGCCCGCAAGCGCGACAGCGTCATCGAGAACCCGACGTCCGAGCTCGTCTACCGGATGGACGAGAAGGGCACCCTTCAGCTCGTCTACAAGGTGTCGTTCTTCACCACCGTGTTCGGCCCGACCGACTCCTGGCCCACCCGCCCGGTGATCTTCGTCGACGCCGCCTCGGGCCGGATCGTCGATTCCTACGAGAACCTGCAGCACATCCGCGACGGCTACCTGACGAACTCGCGCCACCTCGGCACCGGGCCGGGCGGGAACGAGAAGGCCGGCCGCTACCGCTATGGCGGCGAGGTTTTCCCGAAGTTCCTCGTCACCGAGAAGGACGGCTCCTGCCTGATGGACGGCGACGAGTACCTCCAGACGGAGGACCTCGCCGGCACCGCCGTGGCCACCGACGTGCCCTTCTCCTTCGACTGCTTCAACAACCCCGGCATCGCCGTCAACGGCGCCTACTCGCCGATGAACGACGCCCAGGGCATGGGCGAGGTGGTCTGGGACCTCTACCATTCCTGGTACGGCACGATGCCGCTCGGGCGGCGCAAGCTGCTCCTGCGCGTCCGCTATGCCGACGACGACGGCGACATGGACAACGCCTTCTGGAACGGCGTCGCCATGACCTTCGGCAACGGCAAGAACGTCTTCTATCCCCTCGTCAGCCTCGACGTGACCGGCCACGAGGTCTCGCACGGCTTCACCGAATTCAATTCGGGCCTCGTCTATTTCGGCGAGGCGGGCGGCATCAACGAGGCCTATTCCGACATGGCGGGCGTCGCGACGGAGGCCTTCTTCGCCGATCGCTACGGCCAGCCGTTCTCCTACGAGATCCCGAACTTCGACATCGGCCAGGAGGTCTGGAAGGGCCCTGGCTCGGCCATGCGCTACATGTGCGACCCGCCGCGCGACGGCCACTCGATCGATCACGCCTCCGACTTCGAGCGCGGCATGGACCCGCACAGCTCGAGCGGCGTCTACAACAAGGCCTTCTGCCTTCTCGCCAAGTCCGAGGGCTGGAACATCCGCAAGGCCTTCGAGATCTTCCTCGTCGCCAACGAGTCCTACTGGGTGCCGCGCACCACCTATGTGAGCGGTGCCATCGACGTGATGCGGGCGGCCGTGCTCGTCGGCAACGTGCCGACCGATCCGATCGCCGCGGCCTTCGAGGAGGTCGGCGTGCTGACGCCGGTCCTGAAGGTGGGCGAGGCGAAGCGCGCCTTTACCGGCAAGCGCGGCGGCCCGTTCGGCCCGAAGACCGTCAACCTCCGCCTCTCCTCGAAGGTGCCGGTGCGCTGGGACGTCTCGGGCGTGCCGAAGTGGCTGAAGATCAGCGAGACGAGCGGCGTCGTGCGCGGCAAGACGGTCCTGAAGCTCGCGGTCAGGCCCTCGGAGGCGAAGACGCTGAAGGAGAGCCAGTCGGCGGTGCTGACCTTCCACAACGGCTCGCAGACCGGCCAGGAACCGATCCGCCGCCGCGTCGAACTCGTCATCGACAAGAAGGGCAAGCAGCGCCTCGAAAGCAGCGTCGTCGACGCACCGAGCGCAGCCGCCGCAGCGCTCGCAGACTGACGGGCCGCCGCTGCCGCCTCTCCCCTTCCGCAGTCGTTCCCGGCCGTGTGCCGGGGACCCATGCGACGCCGCAGCCAGGCATCCGCCCGCTTAGAAGCGGTGTGCTCGCTGAGAACAATGGCTTCCCGGGACAAGCCCGGGAATGACCTCAATGGGAGTGGGGAGGACATCGCGCCAGGGCGAGGCACCGCCGGCGCGCCCCCGCATCACGCCCACCCCTCCGAAGTCATTCCCGGCCTTGTGCCGGGAACCCAAACAGCGTTGCAGCGACGCATCGGGCGGCATCGAATGGGTGTGCTCGCCGAGAGCCATGGGTTCCCGGGACAAGCCCGGGAATGACCTCAGTGGGAGTGGGGAGGACATCGCGCCAGGGCGAGGCACCGCCGGCGCGCGCCCGGCATTACCACCCTCTCAGCAGTTCAGTTCTTCGTAGAGGTCGCGCCACTCGGGGTTCATCGTGACGATGACGTTGATCTTCCACGCGCGCGGCCAGCGCTTGATCGACGTCTCGCGCTGGATCGCGGCTGATGGATCTTCGTGCGCCTCGTACCAGACGAGCCGATCGACCCCGTATCGGGCGGTGAAGCCCGACCCCCGCTTGGCTTTATGCTGATGCACGCGCTCGGCGAGGTTCCCTGTCACGCCAGTGTAGAGCGTGCCGTTGCGCTGGCTCGCCAGAATGTAGACGAAGAAGGCCATCGCCAGCCCCCTGACCGACGAGCAAGCCTACCGGGCCACAACCCGCGAGGGAAGATCGGCTGCGGCCTGCCTCTCCGCCTGACCCTCACCCTTCCGTCGTCATTCCCGGCCTTGTGCCGGGAACCCATGCGACGCCGCAGCGACGCATCCGCCCGATTGGAAGCGGTGTGCTCGCCGAGAGTCATGGGTTCCCGGGACAAGCCCGGGAATGACCTCAGTGGGAGTGGGGAGGACTGACATCGCAGAGGGGCGAGATGCCGCCGACGCGCGCCCGCATCAACCCTCACTCCTCCGCAGTCATTCCCGGCCTTGTGCCGGGAACCCATGCGACGCCGCAGCGACGAATCCGCCCGATTGGAAGCGGTGTGCACGCCGAGAGCCATGGGTTCCCGGGACAAGCCCGGGAATGACTCCGAAAGGGGTCCGCGAATGAGTCCGGGGAGGCCCCCCGCGACAGCGGCCCCCCTCCGCCGCTAGAGTGCCCCGGACGGTCCCGCACGATGGCCCGACGGGGGAGGCGATGACGCGCTACGCCTACACGACGTTCCCCACCACCCCTCCGCCGGAGCTGTCCGGCGGCGGGCCCGCGCGGCGGCCGGTGGTGGTCGTCGGCGCCGGACCGGTCGGCCTCGCCCTCGCCATCGACCTTGCCCTGCACGGCATCCCCGTCGTCGTCCTCGACGACAACGACCGCGTCTCCGTCGGCAGCCGCGCGATCTGCTGGTCGAAGCGGACGCTCGAGATCTTCGACCGCCTCGGCGTCGGCCGGCGCATGGTCGAGAAGGGTGTCACCTGGCAGGTCGGGCGCCTCTTCCACCGCGACCGCGAGGTCTACGCCTTCGACCTCCTGCCCGAGCCCGGCCACCGCATGCCGGCCTTCGTCAACCTGCAGCAGTACTACGTCGAGGAGTACCTCGCCGAGCGGGCGGGCGACTTCCCGGACCTCGTCGACCTGCGCTGGAAGAACCGCGTCACCGGGCTCACCCAGCGGCCGGACGGGGTGAGGCTCGCCGTGGAGACGCCCTTCGGCGCCTACGACCTCGAGGCCGACTGGGTGGTCGCCTGCGACGGCGTGCGCTCCACCGTCCGCCGCGCCCTCGGGCTCGACTTCGCCGGCGAGGCCTTCGAGGAGCGCTTCCTCATCGCCGACGTGGAGATGAAGGCGCCCTTTCCCTCCGAGCGCTGGTTCTGGTTCGAGCCGCCCTTCCACGCCGGCCAGTCGGCGCTCCTCCACAAGCAGCCGGACGACATCTGGCGCATCGACCTGCAGCTCGGTCCCGACGCCGATCCGGAGGAGGAGAAGCGGCCGGAGAAGGTGATCCCGCGCATCCGCGCGATGGTCGGCGAGCGGCCGTTCGAGCTCGACTGGGTGTCGGTCTACACCTTCCAGTGCCGGCGGCTCGAGCGCTTCGTGCACGGCCACGTCGTGTTCGCCGGCGACAGCGCCCACATCGTCTCGCCGTTCGGGGCGCGCGGCGGCAACGGCGGCATCCAGGACGCCGACAATCTCGCCTGGAAGCTCGCCCGCGTCGTCCGCGGCGAGGCGGGGCCGGGGCTGATCGACACCTACGACGAGGAGCGCCTCCGCGCCGCCGACGAGAACCTGACGAACTCCGCCCGCTCGACCCACTTCATGACGCCGAAGAGCGAGGCGGAGCGCACCTTCCGCGCCGCGGTGCTGCGGCTTGCCGCCAGCGAGCCGTTCGCCCGCCGCTTCGTCAACTCCGGCCGCCTGTCGCTGCCGGCGAGCCTCGCCGGCCTGTCGCTGCAGTCCCCGGCGGAGGACGACGCCGGTGTTGCACCCGGCCAGGTCGCGCCCGACGCGCCCGTCACCAGCCCCGACGGGACGAAGGGCTTCCTGCTCGACCGGCTGGGCGGTGACTTCTGCTGGCTCGCCGTTGGTGCCGTCGCCGTGCCGGCGGTGCGCGAGCGCCTCGTGCGCGTCGGCCCCGGCGGGCTCGGCGATCCGGAGGGTCTCGTCGCGCGCCGCTGGGGCGACGGGCTCCTCTACCTGATCCGGCCGGACCAGCACGTCGCCGCGCGGCTCGCGAACCCCACAGCCGCGGCGATGGCGGCGGCGCTCGCCCGCGCCGGCGGCAGCCTCGCCGCGAGCGACGAGAGGGCGGCATGAGCGCGGTCGCGACGAAGGATCCCGCCGCTCCCCTCGACCTCGGCGCCGACCGCCTCGGCGGGCGGAGCGACGACGTCTATGCGGCGCTGCTCGCCGCCCATTCCGGATTGTCGGCCGAGGAGAGCGCCGCCCTCGATGCGCGATTGATCCTCGTGCTCCTCAACCTCACTGGCGACGCCGACACGGCGATTGCCGCCATCCGCCACGCCCGCGACCTCTGAGACGATGCTGGTGCTCGTCGGCGGTCCGACCGGCGTCGGCAAGACGACGCTGATCACCGCCCTCGCCCGGGAGGGCTGCGGCGTCGTCCACACGCTCACGACCCGCCCGCCGCGGCCCGGCGACGCTTTCAAGACCTCAGTCTCTCCAGAGGCTTATGCGAAGGCGGCACCGCGCCTGTTCTGGCCGCAGCAGCACCTCTACGGCGCCTTCTACGGCGAGGACTACGCGACCGTCATGGCCGCCGCCTGCCCGTTCAACCCGACGCCCTGGCTGATCGACGCGGCGCCGGAAACGCTCGTGATCTTTGATCACGTTCCGCACAGGCGGCTGATCCTGCTGCCCGGCGACGCCGATTTCCTCCGGCGCACACTGGCAGCGGCCAACCGGCTGGAACGACTGGAAAAAGCGCTGGAGGAGACGGCGATCTGGTGCGCCGTCGCGGACACCGATCCCGGCGTGCCGAACGCCCGGCGCGGCACGCCGGCGACGGCAAAAATCGCCTGTCACTGGGGCCAACAGACTGAAATCGTTACGCTTTCCCGCAACCACCTGGCCGAGTGGCAGAAGGCGTGGCGCGGAGACGCAACATCCTGAAGATGCTCGAGAATTGTCTCCGCAGGCCCCGTAGTACCGGCCACCGCCTCCGGCGCACCGGAGGCGGGTCCGTGAACGGCAACGGACTCCGCGTCAGGCCGCGGCGGCAACTCCGGCGGTGTCACTGGTCCCGTAGGGTCGCAGGGCGTCGGGGGTGTGAGGGGCACGGTGCGGCAGGTGGCTCGCGCCGAGCTCGATGACGCTGTCGTCGTCGTAGGGCCAGGTGGCATAGGCGAGGCGGGCGAGGGCCTCGATGTCGCCGCGGGCGGCGAGGAACGCCGCGCGCTCGTCGACCACCGGGCGGCCGGTGATGCGGCGGAGGAGCGCGTTCGAGGCGAAGAAGCGGACGGTGCGGCGGCGGACGTCGCGCATGCGGAAGCACACTCCTTCGCCCGGCACGGGGAAGCCGGGGCAGCTGTCGAGACGGGTGAGCATCGCTCGATACTCCGGGGGGAACGGTGGCCGAACCGGCCGTGGCAACAGAACGTCCTGACCCGGCTTCGGTTCCGGCGGAACCCCTCGTGCCGCTCTGCATGGCGGACGACGGGCGCGCTCGATAGGATGCGCGCGAACAGAGCTCCCGCGGAGGTCGTGTCCATGACCCTGTCGACCGCGCCTTCGATCGCCGCCCTCGTCGCGAAGGCCCGCGCCGTCCTCGCCGAAACCGCGGACCCCGCCGCCATCGTCTCGGCGCTCGGCGCACCGATGCGCGAGACGGCGCTGTCCGACGACTGGCTCACGCCGGAGCTGCGCGAGGCCTTGCCGGAACAGGGCTTCGGCTCGCACCTCCTGCACGAGGACGAGGGCCACGGACTGTCGATCTTCTGCGTCGCCTGGCTGCCCGGCCGGGGCGCGCCGGCGCACGACCACGGCACGTGGGGCGTCGTCTGCGGCGTCGAGGGAACGGAGACCAACACCGCCTGGCGCCGCACCGACGACGGCTCGGTGCCCGGTCATGCCACCCTCGAGGCGGGCGCCGTCACCGAGCTCTCGCGCGGCACCCTCGTGACGGTGCTGCCGGAAGACATCCACAGCGTCGAGAACCGCACCGACCGGATGTCGATGTCGCTGCACCTCTACGGCCGCCACCTCAACTACGTGCCGCGCCACCAGTACGACCCGGTGGCCGGCACCGAGGCGCCCTTCGTCATCACCGTGCGCTGAGGCGAACGCAGCCCTACCGCCGCCCGCCGGTTACGAACAGCGAGCCGGTGCGGGTGGCGAGGAAGGCGGACAGCGGGATCTCCTCCTGCTTCAGGAAGCCCGTCGCCGGCAGGGCGCCGCCCCGCACCATCTCGATCACCGCCACCACCGAGGCGGAGGTGGTCCAGGCGATCGCCGTGCGGTGGCGGCCGGCGAGCTCGAGCGGATAATAGGCGCGGACGAACTCGCGCCGCTGCAGCCGCCCGCCGATCTTCCCCTCCGCCGAGACGTGGACGTAGACGACGTCCTCGTCGACCGGCGGCTTGGCGTTCGTCAGGATCTCGCCGGCGAGCCCGCGCCGCTCGCGCATCAGGAGCTCGTGGAAGAAGAAGTTCATCAGCTCGGCATGGCCGGGATAGCGCATCGTCTTGTAGTCGATGTTCGCCACCTTGCCGTGGAAGGTGTCGCACATGGTGCCGAGCCCGCCGGAGGTGGTGAAGGCCTCGAGCTTCACCCCGTCGACATAGATCGTCTCCAGCCACTCCATGGCCGAGACCCACTTGCGCTCGCCCTCCTCGATCACCTCGCAGTCGTTGAGGTACTCGTTGACGACGCCCTCGGGCGACCAGTTGAAGGCGTAGCCGAGGAGCCCGGTCGGGTGCTGCGGCAGCGCCCCGACGCGCATGCGGATCGACCGGCACTCGTCGAAGAGGCCGGCGAGGTTCGCCCCGACGATGCCGACGAAGCCGGGCGCGAGGCCGCACTGCGGCGCCATCAGTCCCTTCGCCGTGGCCGACAGGCCGATGATCGCCTTCGTCGTCGGCACGTCCTCGGTGAGGTCGAAATAGTGCAGCCCCGCGGCGTGGGCCTCCTGCGCCACCGCGCGGTTGAGATGGTAGGGCAGGCACGAGAGCACCGCCTGCCGGCCGGCGAAGAGGCCGCGCAGCACCGCCGCGTCGGCGACGTCGGCCACCTCAACGGGAAACGGCAACTCCGGCGCGGCGGGGCGCGCGTCGACCCCGGTGACGGTGAAGCCGCTCTCCGACAGGAGCGTCGCGGCGAGCGTGCCGACCTTGCCGAGCCCGAGCACGGCGATGGTGTTGAAGGACATGACGAAAGGCCCCCGGTTCTTTTCTTGGCACCGCCGCGGCGGGCGGCGGAATGGGGGCGAGAGTAGCAGAGGACGGGAGCGGGTGGGTGGGGCGGTGAGAGCCGCCGAACGGTGTGGTCGCCCGAGATCCTCGCGGCGGATCGAGCAGGCAACCGTCACGGGCTCCGGAGGGGCTTTGGAGGGGACCACCGGGCCTTCCTCCCTCGGAGGGGTGATTCCCGGGCTTGTCCCGGGAACCCAGTCGCCTCGGCAACCGCGATGCCCCGATGGAGCATCGTGGGCGGGGCCGCTGTCGCATGGGTTCCCGGCACAAGGCCGGGAATGACGACGGAGAGGGGTCCGCCGGGGCTTAGGAGGGGACCACCGGGCGTTC
>JAESFK010000106.1_pt1 | contig 72295 bp, 94 predicted proteins | sample 9269391 | NCBI WGS metagenome assembly JAESFK01 (sample SAMN14506231, study PRJNA617097) | algae metagenome | isolation source: Drouetiella hepatica UHER 2000/2452 and co-occurring heterotrophs from... | place: Slovakia: Slovak Paradise National Park, Hrabusice, Kosice Region | collected 2000-01-01
CCCAACAAGCCATTCATCTAATAGAAAAAACCCTGTAAATCAAGGCCTTTAAGATTAGCTTAGTAAAGCTGTGACTAACTTTATGCCTAAATCTTGAGTCCAGGCGGCGGGAATCCTGCGGCATCTTGGGAGCTTTGTAGGACTGAAAAACCCGCACCTGAATTTGAAGGGCTATTTTATGCCGCCTTGTGGTTGTGCTTTACTCTCTAAAACCCAGCCCAAGCTTTCTAGAACTGACTGTTTGCCGACGACAATATTACCCGCCGCAATCTGGATCAAGACGCTGACCTCTACCTGATAAACCGTGCCTGTTCTGCCCGTTGCCTTGTTTACAAGCCGATCGCCCACCTTCCACGCGCCAAGCTTTTCCATCAAAACCTTTCGCCCAGCCTAGCGAGGATTCGGCTATTCGGGTGGCTGTCTCGGCTCTGGCTGTGGCGGCTCAAACGCTGCGGCATCCGCCTGGTCAATTTCCTCGATCGCCTTGGTCATCGCCTTAGCATCCAGCCCATAGGACTTGCCTACCCGCCGCACCAAGAATTTTGTTGTCTCACGCTTAAAGGTTGGAGAGGGGATGGTCACTGTCTGGAGTTGCTGCATGTCTGTGACCTCTTCTAGAACCCCCTCCCCAAGGAAGTCGTCGAAGCCATCTACCGTCCAGCGCACGTCCTCAGCATGGGCGATCGAGGCTACCCTCAAAATCTGTACGGCATATTCTCGAATGAGCTGCCCATAGGTTTCCAGCAAGATTTGCTCTGGTCGCCTATCTTCGCGCTTACTTGCTCCGCTTCGTGCCATGATTGCCGTGCCGTCCGCTGCACTCAGGGCAATTTGCTGGAGCTGGTCATAGATATCGCGCTTGATTTCGCCCCGATAGGTAATAGCTGTCGTGATAGTTCTGCCCGGTCGCTCGAAGGCGCTAATGGTTTGCCCCGGCTTCAAAGTCAGGTAATAGCCCTCGCCGATTTTCTGGGTTTTTAGCGGGTCATCGTCGGCATCTTCCACGCCGCTGACTACCGGGATACTGAAGTTATTGGTGTAGAGGGCATATTCCAGCGCCGCCGTCTGAGCAAAAAAGGACTTCTGGGGCTCAAAAAGCTGATCGGCAATGTGCAATCCAGGCGAAACCGTCAGCGTGACGATCGGGAACTCAAACACGCCCCGATAGTTGAAAATCGGCACATTCTCCAGCGGCTGCCCGTTCGGCATCTGCATAGGGATGATATCTACATCCTTCTCTTGCAGCTGGTCGAGATCGAATGGCTCCACAGGCGGCTTCTCGTTTTCCTTCGGTCGCCTGCGAATCGAATAGCGGCTGGCGACGATCGCCCCTTCTTCGGTGCGCTGGTAGATCGTAAAGTCATGCTCTCCAACGGGCGGCATATCCCACCGATCGCGCTTCACCACCCAACGATGCAGCTTGGCAAAGCAGAAGCCCTTTGCGTCCGACTCCCAATCCCAGAGCGACGATCGCGGGTGCAGCAACACATAGGGCTGTAGCTCGCCCGTACTGTCCTGATCTACCAGGGATAAAGCTTCCCCACTGGCAATGCGGGTGTCTATCTGAGCGATCGCTTTACCCGTCACCAGGCACTTGAACATGGACTCCCTTAAGAAGGTGCTGAAGCTGGCTCTAGCATCATCGTCACCGTCGAGTAGCGCTCCATAAGGGAGAAAGCGATCGTCCCAAAAGGGAGCTTTCGAGCCGCTAAAGCTGGCAGGCTCTGAGAAAAGCTGAGAATTGAAGCGGGTAAGGATGGGGCTGATCTTATTGGTATAGGTGGCAAGCTTGATTCGCTCCTGTACTACCGCATCGGGTCTACCGTCCGGGTTGGGCAGAATCTTCCGCTTCATCGCGTCAGTCATCGCCGCGCCCCCGGCTACCATTGCCTCAAGCAGCGCCCAGCGATCACACTGGGCGCGATGTTCAGGATGGCGATGTCTGAGGCTTTCAAGGAGATTCATGGTTAGTCCTGAGCTTGGAAGAGCTGAAGTTCGCCCTCAGATTTGATAAAGGTGTAAATATTGCCGTCCGTGCCTTTAAAGCGTCCGCCGATCGTCTTGCCTTCTTTCTGCCAGAGCGGATCGTAGACAAACTCAGCGACCTGGATACCCTCTTCTTCATAGACGGATTCAATCAGAGTCTTCAGGCTGTCTTCAAGCTTTTGCTTCAATTCGTCGGGTGTAGGCATCAAGCTGTCCTCGGCTGTAGTGATGGTTGCTGGATTTTACCCTTGAGGGATTTTGCGGCTTTCACGAGATGTGGTGTCAGCGCAGCCGAAGCCGCCATGCCGATCGCCTGTCCTCCGTGGGGAAGCACTGCATCGGCGGCAGCTCCTACGCTATGCTTTACCGCTCCAGCTATAAGATGCCCAAAAATATCGCCCATGCCTTTAGCTTCAACCGCATCAGCCGAATCATCGACCGCCTGTTCAAACTTGGCATGATGCCCTTCAATTAATTTCTTGCCCACTTCGATCGCCGTCCTGGCTCCCAGCATTGCCGCCATTGCCCCAGCTTCCCCACCGATGTGATGTCCTAATGCTCCAGCACCCGCGATCGCCCCTTTTTCGGCAACGGTTTGAGCTAGCGCCTTAGCCTGATTGCCCATAGCGGCAAAGCGCCCATCCCCGTCTCTAGGCTGGTTTGGATTGCCGCCTGAATGTTGAGCGGCAGCGTTTTTAAGAGCCTGAAGTTTTGACATAGGAGTGGCGCGGGTGCAGTACCCCCAAAGTGCCCAACGGCGATCGGTGGTTTGCAAACGACTAGCAGCCCTTGGGCACAGTAAGCCTGGAAATCCTATTTCAAGCCTGCGCTTGCAGGAAGGCGATCGATGTTTACTCCAGAGCAAGAGAAGTTTTTAAACAACCTGCTAGCCGAAAACAGCAAGCTAGTGGCGGATCAGTTCAACAATGCCCTTTCAGGATTAGCGAAGCGGCTAACGGTGGATGAGATTCCCAAAGCCATTAACGCCCAGCTCAGCCCCATCTCAGATCAGCTCAAAGGACTGAGCAAAGACGAATTAGGCGGCGTGGTCAAGGCTCAATTTGACGCGCTGTTAGAGGAATTAGCGAAGCAGGGAGAGGACAGCCCGATCGCGCCTGTTGCTAACCAAGAGAGTGGGGCGATCGCTGCCCTACAGAAGCAGCTTGACGATATGGGCAAAATGCTCGACTCCACCCGCAAGATTGCCGAAACCGAGCGCAAGACCCGCGAAAAGCTGTCTGAAGAGGCGCGGTTGCAAGGTCTAGATGACACCGTTCTCGACTCCCTACGCGGCAAGGTAAAGCCCGGAACCGAGCGGGAACTGTTGACCTTAATCAAGAGCGCCGGACTGCTGGTGGAGAACAAAGAAGCCAATCGGTTTGAGGTAGAGCTACCCGATGAGTTTGGACTTCCCACCCGGAAACCTGCCGTGGAAGCGATCGGCAATATTGTGACTCAGCGCTGGGCGCACTATCAGGATTCTCGCCCTGGTACGGGTACGGGCGCGGCTCCATCGGCGGGTCAGTCGGGCGGCGGATCAACTCAGCTCAAGCACTTCCGCAATCAGGGCAATGGTTTGACCCTAGACGATGCCACTTTAGAAGAGGCAGCATCTAGCGGCAAACTGGATGAGTTGATCAAAGAGCTTGCCTCTGCAAGTTGACGATCGACTGAGGGAACGATAGAAGCATCACGGCTTGCCCTTGCCTTAGTAGGGATGTCCAAACCGGAAAGCACACCACTTTAAAGGACATCCCTATGACTATTAATTTTGCGCCTGATGCGCTGATCACCGAGAAGCTTGTTGCCCGTCGCACTCTCACCCAGCTCAACCGCCTGAGCGTTTTTACCACTGCTGGCATGGGCGACTTTGAACCCCAAGGCACTTGGGAAGTGGGCAACACCGTTAAGTTCCGTCGCCCTCGCATTTCTGAAGCCGTTGAGTACGATCCTCGCACTGGATCAGGCTTAACCCTGACCCAACCGGGCTATATCACTGGAGAGCTGGCACTAGAGAGCCTGCTTGCTAACGGTTTTCCCGTCTACAGCTCTGACTATCGAGTTGATCAGTACATCCAAGATTTCTCTAATCAGATGTCGCTGTCGATCGGCGTGAAGTTCGACACCAATCTCTACAACAAATTCCGCACTCCCATTCATGCCTCTACGGGTGAAGTGGGCTATGCGGCGAACCCCCCGATCGCCTGTGTTGCAGCAGAAAGCAGCAGCGGTCAGCTCACCGACTTCAACCGTCAGGTTTTGGTCAATGCTGGCACGGTCCTCGACCGAGAGAACACACCTCCTACCGAGCGCTATGCACTGCTGTCCTCGACTGCTAAAGGTGCCTACATCGGTGAATCCATTCCGGTTGAAGCTGGCTATGTCGAGGCTTTAGCGGGTGGCGCTGGAATGCTGACCAACGGAATGCCTGTTGGTCAGTTCACAATGCGGCACGGCTTCATGGTGGGATCGGGCAACGTCATCGGCTCTCAAACTGCCGTAGACGACTTAGATGCAAACGCTGGCAGCTCAGCATCTGTGGCAATCTCCGCTTCGGTGGTTGATACGGCAAACGGCGGCAATCCGTTCTTTGTCAAATCTGACTACGCGACTGCTACCCCATTGGGCACGATCGTCCTCACCTTGACCACCACGGGCGCTTTGCAAAATGTCGCAGTGGGTCAAATCGCTCGGATTGGCGCGGCAAATGCCACGGCTAAAGCCTACGGCGTGATCCTGCGGGTTGACGTGGCTAACAAGAAGGTCTGGCTTGTACCTTTCTCAGTTAAGGGCTTGCAGCTCACAGCTCCTCAAATCAACACCAGCACCGACCTGTTCAGCGTTCCTGAGATTCCTTCGATCTCAATCTCACTGCACAAAGAGGCGTTGGTCTACGCCACCCGCCTAATGCGCCCTCCTTCAGAAGGTTCTGGCGCAATTTGTGTGACCCAAGTTGATCAGCAAGCTAATCTGGCCCTGCAAGTTTGGCGCGGCAGCTTCGACGTGACCCGCTTCCGTGAGTCGCTGGTTGCCACGGTGCTGATGGGTTCCAAGATCACTGATTACCGCAAGGCTGTTTTGATCCTCTCTCTCTAACCCTATGTCCTTTGTCATTCTTCACACGTCTGACGGGCAACCCTGGCAGGTGCCGCTCTCTGAAGTAGGGCGGTTCCTGGCTCTGGGCTACCGTCGCCCCGAAGTGCAACCTGTGCAGCCGCCTAATGAGCAAAGCAGCGAAACCCTTTCGTTCGAGCTGCCTTCGGTTCCTAAAGTGTCCTTGCCAACCGCGATCGTCCAGATCAACCGCGATTCCCTCGCCAAGTTGATTAAGTTGCCGCTCGTGGGCACGGCGATCGCTAAGGAAGTGATTAAAAACCGCCCCTATCAATCCATTGAAGACCTGATTGGGCGGGTGGCACTTCCGGCAGGGCAAAGCTGGGTTGCTCTAGAACACCTGATTTCTTTTGAGGCAAATCTATGAGCTATTCACTTAAAATCCTTAATCCCACCTGGTTCAAGCAGGATACCGAGCAGTCCGTTGTCTTGTCGATCGCACAGAAGGTTCTAGTGGACGCTGGACAGATTTTCCCAATCTCCAGCTTTGCCCCTTCTCAGTCTCAACACGTCAAGTTTTCTCTGGGCAAGAATGACCAGGGCAAGCAAATAGCGCTGCAAAGTAAAAACACCTGGTACGCTTACAGCCCTCACGTTCAAATGCTCAAAGATGGCAAGCCTTTCTCGGCGGCTGATGTGCCTCGCTCAGGTGCGATCGGCGCGGCGGGTCTGGAGCTAATAAAAAGCTTTGAAGGCTGTGTTCTGGACGCTTATCAAGACGTGGTAGGGGTTTGGACGATCGGCTATGGCAGCACCGGAGCGCATGTCTATCCGGGGCAATCCATTACTCAGGAGCAGGCAGAGGCGTTGCTTAAGAAGGACTTAGAGCGCTTTGAAGCGGCGATCGGCTGGATGGTAACAGCGCCAATTAACGGCAATCAGAGAGACAGCTTGATCTCATTTGCTTTTAATTTGGGCGAAGGCGCTCTACAGGGTTCAACCCTGCTGTGGCGGCTAAATCAGGGCGACTATGCAGGCGCTGCGGATCAGTTTCCCCGCTGGGCGAACGCTGGAGGAGAGCAGCTCGCGGGGTTGGTTCGTCGCCGGAAAGCAGAGCGATCGCTTTTCCTCAGCCAAAACTATACCCAATATCTGTAGCGTCATGCCCTTAAGCGATCGTCAAGAACACCTGTTGTTTGAGCTGTACGGCATTCCTTACAGCTCAAAAACGATCAGCCTGGGATCTAACGGCTTGGCTTCAATGCCTCCATTGACCGAGCTGCACCAATCCGCAAAAGATCGGCTGCAAGAGGCGATTCTAGAAATCAACATCGATCCGTTCAAAACCGAACGGGTGGGTGAAATTTTGGCAGAGTATGAGGGCATTAGCCTTGACCCCTCCACGATCGAGCGTGAGGGCTACTCGTTTCGCTTCGGGCGCAGTATTTCCAATCTCAAAGATCGCCTCTATGCCTACACCGGGATTCGGGTCGCAGGTTCCTTTTCAAATCGGATGCCTTTAGGATGACCACTATTGAAAGCCAGGTCGCAGTAATCAACTTCACGGTTTATCGTGGGGCTGATTTTGTGCTGCCACTAGACTTTCAGCAAGACAGCGGGGCACCCATTGACTTCACCGGGTCAATGGTCAGCGCCAAACTGCGGCGGCATTTTATTCAAGATGTCGCGGTGTTTGGAGTGACGATCGCCCAACCTACAACTGGGAAAGTTGTTTTATCTCTTGACCAGGCAGTGATCGACACGCTTAAACCTGCGAGCTATTCATGGGCGCTATTCATTACCGATGCGGCTGGGGTGACCCAGTTGAAGTGTCAGGGAACTGTTGAGGTTGTCCAGCCATGACATCCCCGATCGTCGTTCGTCCACAAACTACGATCGTTCAAGTTAGCTCCAATTCAGCGATTGTAAAATCGCCGATTGTAGAAACCCAAACGATTGCGGCGATCGATCAGACGACTGTTTTGAAACCTATTGTTGAAACCCAGACCGTACAGGCAGGGATTCAGGGACAGGCAGGGCGTAACGGTTCTGATAGTACAGCCACACCGATTATTTACTCCACAGCAACAGCGCTAAGCGCTCTACGAGTGCTGAGGCTAAACGAGCTAGAGCAACTGGAATACGCCAGTTGTGACGATCCGACAGAAGCCTTTAATATCGCTGGTTTTTTATCGATCGCCGTTGGCTCTGGAGTGCTGGCAACGGTTGATCAACGGGGAATCTTCAGCGATTCAAGCTGGAGTTGGACACCCAAACGACCGCTGTATTTAGGGCTAAACGGGTTCCTAACTGAAACCCCTCCACAGAGCGGCTTTCTGATCCAACTCGCCACAACGATCACCGCTCAAAAAATCACCTTTGAAATCCAAGACGCAACGCTGCTATGACTAACAAATTTTACACCTTCGATTTTGTCAGCAAAGCAAAACGGCTTGTTGCTGCGATCGCTGCCAGTACAGGCGCTACAGATGCCTCAAAAATCATCTCAACTAATTCCGCTGGCGTTTTGGATGTCTCGTTTTTGCCGCCTGGGGTTGATATCCAAGTCGAGACGATCAACACCTCTGAAGCCCTTGCTGCTGGGGATTTCATAAACATCTACGATGCAGCGGGAACAAGAACCTGTCGTAAAGCCGACGCTTCTAATAGCCGCATGGCACACGGTTACGTGCTGGCAGCGGTCAGCTCAGGGCAACCTGCCACGGTCTATAAAACGGGCAAGAATTCGGGGCTGAGCGGTCGAACGCTTGGAACACCTTACTTTCTGAGCGCTGTAACAGCAGGAACCTCAACGGCTTCACCTTCTGCTTACCCAACGGCTCAGATCTTGCAAGTGCTAGGCTATGCCGACTCTACAACTTCAATTTTGTTTGAATTCGATCAGCCTGATTATCTTGATGCCTGATGACCTACTACCCGACGCTAGTTAATGGATTGACACGGTGGCGAAAAGCGATCGCCGCTTCGTTGGGTGTAGCCGATGCTGACAAGCTGATCAAGACTAATTCCAGCGGGATTCTAGATGAAACCCTGTTGCCCATTTATCCTCTCAGCTTGATTGAGGGATTAGATCTGAGGATGGATGATAGCGGCAATCCGACCTATCTCAAGTTTGGGGCAGGTGTCGCTACTGTTTTGTCGGGCACAACCCGATACTTGGCAAGATCATCTGGCATCTTTTACAAAAATCTGGCTGCAACTTGGAGTGCAGGAAGCAACAATGGTGGTAGGTTTGTGGCGACAGCCGTTGCTGCAAACCAGACATGGCACTGCTTCATTATTCGCAATCAGACAACCAAGGCGATCGACTTTGGCTTTGATTCTTCGTTGACTGGCGCTAACGTACCGAGCGGCTGGAATGCGCGGATTATTGGCTCAATCATGACAGATGGATCGGCGGCGATCCGCGCTTTCACTCAGGTTTGGGATACGGTCTACTGGAAAGACGAAGTTCAGGATTATCGTGCCTCCCTCGGAACAACCGCGACGGCGATTACCCTAACCGTTCCTAGTGGCATGGCTCTAGAGGCGATCGTTAGACTTGCCTCTGGTTTGCCCACTTCGCCAAATACTAATGCAATTCTCTTATCTTCTTATTCCATGACCGATGTAGCTCCAACCAGATTGGGTGGTGGAGCTGCATCGGTGGAGTCTGCTTACGTGGCGGGTGGGGTTGAGTTTGAGGCTTCAGTAGTGGAAAGAATTCTCACATCTGGACAAAGCATTAGAGCCAGGGCATCCTTCGGTTCCTATATTCATTTTCCGAGAATTGCGACAATCGGCTTTGTTCATCCAAGGGGGCAAGTCTAATGGTCTGGGTACAAATTGTTGATAACGTATCGATCGGTTTTGCTAGAAACTACCCACCATCAGAGCTTGATGGATCTTATGAAGCTAACTGGATGGAGGTAGCCGAAACTGATCCTAGAGTTGAGGAAGCGCTGAATTATAGAGCGCCCGAACCGCCTCAGCCTAAATGGGACTTGTTTCGACAAACGCTCGCTCTTGATCCGGGCGTGAAGCGGGTTGTCACCACGAACAGCCTCACCATGTATCACTTCAATCAGATCACCGCTTTACTCTGGCAGGTAGGGAATAATCCGGGAGTGCTGACCGAAATTGGAACACAGTGGCATTTCATCATGGAGATTGAACCCTTGACTGAGGCAGAACGAATAACCATTAACAATGGACTCGCTCAATGTCTCATGCCGTTTCGATTATCGGGAAAAAATGAGTTTGTGTTGGAGTTAGCCTAGCTACTTGTGATCTTTCGATTTACCCATGCTCACGCCCAGGCACCGCAATAGATTCAACGTTTCTGTATAGGGGCGATTTTCTTTGATCTGCCGCTCAACCGTCTCGATCCGCTGCTGATTACGAGGACTGGCGATCGCCTGACATGGAACACGCTGAGCGACTTTATGGCTCAAGAATTGGACTATCTCAAAGCCGCTCTAGTCGGGACTGGATTCGATCCGGCGATCGTTGATTTGCCTTGATCTAGTTCAGCGTGAAAAGCTCCGATCAGTTGCTTCAGACTGCAACTACTCAAACTAAAAACGGCTGAAACTCCTGATATTTCGTCACTGTACCAGTTCGCTTAGTCTAGTGAGTTAGTCCAAGCTTTTGGGCATTTTCAGAGGACGGCGATCGTATTTGTCATCGGAGTTAATGTACCCTGAAAACTTGATCGCCTTTCCTGAATTTTTATGGATGCACCGCAAAACACATTTGAAGCGATCGGCATTGGCAGCACGGCTCAGCTCACACAGAGGCAACGGGCAGCGGCGGGGATGTTTGTGTTTATAGGTGCTGCTCCTGTCCCTTTACCTAGCCATAGAGGAAGTGATAAATTAAGGATGAGACATACAGGATGATCAAAAAAAGGATAGAGCCGCTCGCCCCCATCCTTCAAGGCTTCTTGGCTAAATAGAGAGCCTTCCCGGCTGCACGTCGTACAGAGATTTCCTAATTGAAGCTTTGTTTCTGGAGGTTCATATGTCTAGAATTCTGATTGTTGATGATTTTTTAGATAGCCTCTTATTTGTAAAAGCACTTTTAGAAAGCGAAGAATATACCGTAGATATTGCCACTAGCGGTTTTGCAGCGCTCGACCTACTTGAGGAGTTACGTCCTGATGTTGCCCTATTAGACATTTTTCTGTCCGACATGATTGGCTATACCGTCGTTGAACGCATTCGCCAAAATCCGGAGCTGTCTGAAACCCGTGTCGTGCTAGCAACTGCCTCATCTGTTCTAGATAAGTCCGAGGCAATGGCATCGGGCGCTGATGCTTTTTTGCGGAAACCATTTGACTCAGACCAGCTCTTAGCGATCATCAAAAAGCTGTGTAACCAAAAGGCTAAGGGGGTAGAGACATAGGGAAAAATCTCTTCACTCTAGCTCTGCAGCCTGCACCAATGTGATGACGTGAGAAGATACCTCAAAGTCATAGTATGTGAATAATTACCCATAAGCCATCAGTAGGTCTTTTGCTATGGAAAATTCACATCCTTGCTACATCTTGGTTGTAGATGATTTAGCAGACAATTTGGTATTGATAAAAACTCTTCTAGAGGCAGAAGGGCACAGAGTAGATGTTGCAGATAGTGGCGCTCTGGCTCTGGCAAAAATTGAAGCTTCGCCCCCAGATCTAATTTTGCTTGACCTGATGATGCCAGACATAGACGGCTTTGAAGTAACTCGGCGGCTTCGGCAAAATGACCAGTTCTCCTCTGTTCCAATCTTGATAGTTACGGCTGATCGGATTGTAGAAGAGGAACAAGGGTTGGAGATTGGAGCCAATGGCTTTATCCGTAAACCTGTTGATTTTGATGAGCTACTAAAGAAGGTTGAAGCGTTTTGTTAGGCAAGACTTCTCCTCAAGTATTACTACAGGTCAGAGTGCGATCGCCCCTCTCCTAAGAGAAACCCCTTAGAACTTGATGTTCTAAGGGGTTTAGTGTGTTGTGCTCAGACTGTCATGGGGTCGAGCTGAGATACGTTTAAAATAGTGCCACGGATCTTGAAAATGCTCACTATGCTTGCATTCTAGCCGTCAACTTCCCTAGTAGTTAATATCTTGAGTAGTTGCTTTAAAAGGCAACTACTCAAGCCTGAACCCTATATTTTCGGTTGGGGTGTGTGCCAGTTGGCTAACGAGAGATGTAGTGTTTCAGGTTTTGTAGTGAGCATACTACAGTCCAATCCTAGTCCAGTGATGTAGTACGCCTTGCACTGTGACAGTTTGCAGTTGACAGCGACGCTTGATTTGCGCTAGTCGATCGCGCCCTTAAAATCCGCAGAGGGTTGGGGATTTGGGAACTCTGAAAAAAAGAGCTTTGAACTTCCATGTGGACGATCGCTAATCCTCAGCTGACCACTTTGACCCGCCCTGGCACCGGAGCAATTTGCAGCGTGGCCCTCAATCAATCGCTGGTACTCACCGAAGTTGATTTTGATGCAGACTGGCGATCGGCTGGCGTGGTTGCCAATCATGATCCGGTTAGTGTGCTGCTGGCAGTGGATGGAGATGTGATCGAGATTGCAGCTGAGTCTGAGCTGGTGGGTGCAACTGCTGTGATTGTCGAGGGCAGGGTTTTCACGATCGCCGCTGATTTGGACAATCCCCAAGAAGGCGAGTTCACGCCCATTTTTGCCGACTCTGCTGATACCGGAAAGCTCGGCATTCAGCCTTTAAAACAAATTAGGTTGCATACGACCCAACCGATCGCGGGTAAACCTGCGGCGATCGTGGCTCAAAAGAAGCGCCCATCCATCCCAACCAACCTGGCAGCGCCTAATATTCTGGACGCGCTCAAAGGGTTACCGATCACGGGCAAGTTTAATTGGAGCCTCAGCATCGAACAGCATCCTAGCGGCAGCTTGCAGCTTGCCGTCGATCGCCCTCACGTCAACCAAGTGCGCGATCGGCTCAAGAAGGGCACCGAGCTAGAGGTTTTAGGGATTGGTTTCAGCGTTTCCAATATTCAAGAAAAGCTAGAAGTCGAAGGCTATTACACGGTTTCCGTTTCGCTCACAGGCAAGTGGGCGAAGCCCCAGTACAATGATCCGGCGTTTCTCCATACCCCTCGTCGCCGCAACTCACAGCAGCTCAACAATGAGCCACAAATTGATTCAGAGTGTGGAGTTGCGCCAAACTCTATTCCACCCTTGAGGCAGCGCCCTCGCTGGGTTTCAATCCCAGAATTAGCCTCTAGAGTCGGCGTGATGTTTCAGCCGACCCGTGGAGCAACCAATGTTGGAACGACTACCAGCCTTCGCAATCTGTCAGGCGCTTGGGTTGTTGAAGTTCCACCGGACACCCCTCGCGATGCGGCACGGGCCTGGAGCGCTGATGTTGTTCAAATTGCTAGGCTGCACGGCTCGATCTTGGATTGGAGTCATGCGGGTAAAGTAACCACTCAGGCGATCGAAGCAGGACGGCTTTGGAATTATCAGGTCGAATCGCTCAACACCACCTATCAGGGCGATACGCTTCACTCGCCTAACCATAAAGGCTATGCCGCTGAATTCAAAAATGCTCAGCTAACGGGCACATTTGTTGCTGAGAACCTGATCATCAATTCCGATAGGCGGAAGGGTTTGCCTCAAGCCAAATGGAAGCCGCGCACTCCCAAAAAGGTAACACTGCGATCGGGCGATCTGACCTATGCCTCACCTCCTAGCACGGTCAAGTTCATCCGCACGATGAGCCAGAATTTTGACGCATCGGGTGACACAAAAACGCTGCATATCACTACGACGATCGACGGTCAGCCGTTTGAGGAGATTGAGTACATCTATGGCTTCAGATTCCAGGCTGAAGATGTGTTTACATTCGATCTGATCGTTAATGCTGGGGTCTACTACACCGAACCAAAAGATTTTTGGGGCGTGGTTTCCTACAAAAAGAAGGTTTACCGCTACGACAAGAGATATGGGTTTCCGCTGGGCCATGTCACGAAAGGATGGAAATATCTACGGTTCAAGCAGGAAAGCGATGAGCTGGAGACGCTAAAGCTGTTTGACCCCAACGACCCGATCGACCAGCTCAGCCGCGATCTGTATGTGTTTGAGAAAGTCCCCATTGTGGAGCGTAGCCTAATCAATAACGTTGCCTTCCGGGACTATTATGCTGACGCTGAAGAACAGTCGGCATGGGTGCCCTACAAGCATTGCAACCCGGACGGCACAAGTGAAACTCGCTACGTGATTGATCCAACCTGGGCACCGACCTGTTTTGCGATCGGCGATCTGACCTACAGCTCATGCTTCAATGTGAAGCCCAACCCAGACCTGATACCGGGTGAGATTTATGAGTATGCTATCAACGACATCCCACCCAAACCGTTTGTGATTGCTGGAGATGAATCGATTACCAAGAAATCAATCCGGCTGCGACCTGCCCGACCTGCCGGAATCAACATCCCGCCACTGACTGCGGATCAGTCGGCTATTCTGTTCGATCGCTTCACTGAGCGCAATCTGCAGGATTCAGCCACCAACAACTACAACAACAAAGCTGTGATTGAAAGCTTTGCTGAAAACGAAGGACGACCTAGCCCAGTGAGCCGCAAACCGTCACTGCTGGAGAAAGTTGATCCATCTCAGGATCAGGCGAACAAAACCAGTACACTCAATTCGACCACGCATCAAAGCATCCGCTTCACCGTTTGCACTCCCGGCTATACCTGGAGCGATCCGGTAAATGGCAGCGTGAGCAACGGGCAAGCTCACACTCTAGACTTTGCCTTTACAGCGGTGAAAACTGACTTGAGGCTGCAAGATATGCAGCAGTCGGTTCAGCATTCGTTTGACGTGCCTTTCAATGGAGCGCTGCGACCGCTCGATCGCATTTCCCTAACCGCTCAGGGTGAAAATCATTCGGTGATCGTCACCAGCGTTTCCAATAACCTGACGATCGAAGGACGCTACGGCAAAATCCCAATCATCACCTGGGAGCCAACGCAGGTTCAGGCAGGAATCGATCGGGAAATCCCGGTAGTGCTTTATAAAACGCTGCTACCTGCCCCTCCCCAAGGTCGTCCTCAGCCTCAGCCTCCAGCAGAGCAAGACCCCAAAGCTCCTAACAACCCTTATCCGTGGGACATCACGCACCAACAGCTTTTAGGCAAAATCTCCCCTCGTTCAAGAGGTAATTTCTGATGGACTTCACCCGCCGCACCTTAGATGAACTGGTAGCCTTGCAAGAGGCAATCTATCAAGCCCAACAGACCTTGATTGAGGTACAGAACGCTGGCGCTCAGATCAGCATCACACCACCGAAGCAGAACACGATTATTCTGAGGGTAGGCGGATCAACAACGAACGGGCGATCGGTGAGGTTCCAATGATGACTGATTTAACTGACAAGCAAAAAGCTGTGAACTGGGAAACTCTAAAGCACATCGAAATGGTGATGCAGCTTTTAGCGACGATGCAGAATGAGATTGCTCGTCGGATGTTCAGTCACGATCGCTCAAAGCTTACCTCTCCAGAATTGGAGATGTTTGAGCAGTTTACAGATAAATTGGCTGGGCTAACTTACGGCAGCGAAGAATATGAAGCCTGTCGTCAAGAGATGCTGAAAACGGCTCTAGGTCATCACTATGAAAACAATAGGCACCATCCAGAGTTTTTTGTAGACGGCGTTGAAGGTATGAACCTAATCGATTTGATCGAAATGGTTTGTGATTGGAAAGCTGCTACACTTCGACACAATGATGGCAATATTTTCAAAAGCATTGAATACAATGCCAATCGGTTCGGACTCTCTCCACAGTTAGTCAAGATCATTTCCAATACCGTGCCTCTTCTACATAGTGTTTACGGCAGAAAAACGCAAAAACATCTAAATGACTACTGGCACTGTCTAGCTTGCGGGGCAGGAGACATGGAAGGAAACTTCTGTTGTATGTGTGGAGCAGGAAAGCATGATTTTGATGCCGTGCTAGAACCCTTGCCTTCGATCGATGAAATGGCTGGGATATTGAAGGAGAACAAAGGGTAATAAGCAGGTTATTACCCTTCGCCCCTCTGGGTATACTACGTTTAGTCGTTCTTCCTCCTTTGGGGTGACTAGGTTAAGTTGCAAAAAGCCTGCCGAGATTGATACCGATGGCAGGCTTTTTGCTGAGCTTCAAACGCCGATCGCCCATTGGGAACTGTAGGGACGTAGCTCAACAGCGCCCCAATGAGAATCCAGTTTGCTTCCGGCTTACCTCAACTCCCTTTTAGTTCAGACAATCTCAGCGTGATCAGCGGCTCTACAACCACCGCCCGATCGCTCTACTTTGCCATTCTGGGAGAGAACCCGGCAGGATTCAACCTGCTCAGCTCTATCATTCCGGCGACTATTGGCGTGGGTGCAGGAGTAACAATCACCATCCCCACCACAGCGCACCCGGCAGGTTCGTTTTGGCAAAACTACATCATTGCGGCATCCACCACGAACACCCCTAGCAGTCTCGTTCAACTTGCCAAAATCAGCGCGATCGACATCGATGGCAACCCCCGCACCCTGCCCTTGAGCATCACCCTGGATGAAGAGGAGATGTTTGCCTTATCCAGCACGATTGCCACTCCAGACCCACTCCCAGAATTGCCCCTCAACGGAATGCTGAGAGCGATCGCCTCTCTCAGCGGCAACGTGTTTGAGTACGATGAGAACTCATCGCTGCCTCCCAATGACCTGACGGTGATTGCGGCGATCGCGGGTAACTGGGTCTACAAACCCGGCAACTTTTCCAGCTATGTTGAGCTAACAACCGATGGCGGCGGCTGCGATCGACCCTTAGCCGACATCCCTAGCACCCTGCAACGTGCCCCCCGCTACAGCCCTTCCGGCGCGGCTGGCACGAAGCGAACGTTTTGGATCGTCAATACGGCTGAGGAGGATATTCCGGCTGGCTTGCGAGTTAAGGTCATCGTCTCAGTTGATGGTGCAGCTCAGGACTCTGAATTTGATGGGCTGTTGGCAGTGCGCTTCAAGGGTTACGCCAACACGGTTACAGGTGCATTAAGGACGCTCGACGGCGACGGCATCGAATTCCCAAACCTAAACATAGAGCGGGATTACCAAAGCGGCAAATCAGACCTTATCCTGCCTGACGACCTGGCAACCAACGAAGCTTACACGCTGGAAATCTACCCAAAATTCAGCCTGATTGCTGCACAAAATAAGGTTGCAGACGGCTCCCTCATCTCGATTGCTCTTGACCTGTTTGAAGAGGCTGGTGTTTACAGTGAGCTGGGTCAAGCGCTGGGTGACTGGCTCTACCCTACCGACGATCGCGGCTACATCGTTCCTGATGATGGGCTTGCTGCCATTGCCCTAAAGCGATCGGGCATCGTTGCCTCGACTAGCTTCCTCAAGGTGGGCGCATCCCCGCTCTATGAACTGGATATCAACACAGCCAACCAGAAAGCGGCAATCAACGGCGATGGAGCAATCTATCTAAGAGATGGCGACCTGCAACCCGCCGAAGCACTCAGAGCGATTCTAGGCACCGTTGCCGGGGACAGCTATGCCTCTGCCTGGAGTCTGCCTGTCACGGTTAGCGGCACCCAAGCGGTTCAAATTACCTGCACCTATCCGAGCAACGGCACCACTGCCACGATCCGAGCGGATTACCCCGATGCAATCGCCGGAGTTACAGGCAAGGCTAAATTCAACCCCCCGCTGGTGACTCTGTTCTTGACGGACGGCACGGAGATCCGCCGCTTTGAAGGGTTCAGCGTGGTAGATGGCGCGACACAAAACTTTTTAATAGACAATTGGAACTCTGGGGTTCTAATTGAAGATTTGCCTGATCCGGCTGCAAACTTTAGCCTGTTTCGCCCAGAGGGAGCGACCGCGATCGCCACTGCAACAGGCAATATTCCGGTAGGCGAAATTCAGGCGGCATTCTGTTTTACCTACACAGGCGAATCCCTCACCAGCATCTCTCATGCTGAAGCTGACGGCTGCATTCACGAAGCCAAGCTTACCCTGGCAGAAATGGAAGCGGCTGCCCAGAGCTGGAGTACACCCGTTGCTGAGAGTGGTATTGTCGATATCCCACAAGGGGCGATCGTCGCATGGCAAACCCGGCGCACCACCAGCGGCAAGCCGATTGTCTATAGTCCCGTGTCAACAGCAGAGCATGATGGGGTGAGCGTATGGAAACCCGCCTACAAGCTGGATTCCGACCCTGGCAGGTGGCTCGTCGATAACACTCAAAAAGTGTTGCTCACGGGCGAGAATCCCCCGACCAGCGGCGACGGCAGCGAAGGAGACATCTATCTCCAGATCGCTTCACCCGACCTGTTGATCTGGCATAAGGATACGGCTTTGGATTGGGCGCTCGTCCAAACCATCACCGCACCCACGGGCGCACCAGGGCAAGCCTATACCAACACTACGGCAGCATTCATTCAGCCAGCAGTCAACGCAACCGTCACAGTCTCGCTCGCGGCTGGGCAGTGGATCGCGACAGGTGCAACGGTATTTGTGGAATCGGCTGGATATTATCAAGTCGTTACCCCCGGCTCAACCAGCGTCGTGCTACGAAATCTAGGATACAGCGCCAATGCTGCCCCCTCAACCAACATCTTGACCAATCGTAAGATCAGCGCATCCGGCACCGCTGGGGCAACCGGATCGATCTCAGATGCCGATCGCCTCATTCTCAACCTGATCAGCACACCTCCAACCGTTGCCGTCGATCAAATGGCAGTGTTCAATCAGGGCGAAAAACTGAAGCTGCGTAAGGCTTCTGATGGGGTGATCCAGACGATCGCAGTTCTAGAAGCCCCTCAGACCTTCACCAAAGCTCAGTCAGTTCGGGCTGTCTCGCTGACACCTGGATCAACAGTGGCGATCGATGCCACGTTGGGCAATACTTTCGCTCTTAATGTCAGTCAAACAACCTTAATTAGTAATCCCACGGGCTTGATTGATGGCGGCGTTTATTATCTGCGGCTGAGGCAGTCGGGAGCGGGTAGCTATGCAATCACGTTTGAGGATGCCTGGGTATGGGAGCTAGACACCCCTCCTAATCTGGTTACGGCTGCTGATCGCCTTTGGGTGATTGAAGCCAACTCAGACGGCTCTAACCTCTACGCCAGGGCGCGAGGATGGTTCACAGCTCCACCACTGCCGATCGCTTACTGGACGTTGGATGACAGCAGCTATGCCGATTCGATCAACGGCTATGATCTCTTGGCTGAAAGTGGAGCGCTGATCGATATCGTTGATGGCGCGGCAGTGTTCACGGCTGCGACTGGAATTAACAGCATTCTCTACACATCTGAAACTGAGCTGAAATTCACAACTAATCACGCTGATGATGAGCAGTATCCACCACAGAGGGATTGGCGGCTTGAGTTCAAACTAAGCTATAGCAACGCAGGTAGCGAAGATCTGCTGATCGCTCATACTGGCGATCTGTTTGGTAACGATGATGATTGGCGGGTGTATTTAGACGCTGGCGGAATTTTGAATTTTGGAATTGTGACTACTGGAGGGGAGGGGAGCAACTTTGAATATTTAGTAAGCACAGTTGCGATCGCCCCTAATACCACGTCCAGCATTGTGCTGGCTCTAGATGCCACTCTTGGAAAAACCAGCCTAAGCATTGATGGCGTTTTAGTAGAGCTAACGCTGACTAATGTAGCCGTTGCGCCAAGCCTTGAAATCTTCAAATTAGCGTTCGGTCTAGACTACACCGCCACGGCTGGCAGTACCCTAACCCTGGACGATATCAAACTGTTCTTCCCCTCTTAACCATGAAACGCCTTATCGATCCGTTCCTCTCTCGTTTCCGCTGGTATCGCCGCGCCCGTGGCGGCGTTTGGGCGTGGGTACACAATCTGAATACAGGGAAGCGATCGGGCTGGGTTCGGCTCGCTGATCACCTTCCTCTCTTCCCCTATCCAACTCCCGGCATTCGCGAAGTGGAGCGGCATCACTAATGCGTAGCTTTGAGGAACTGGAAGCCAAGCTCAAGGAAGTCCAGGCGCATTACGAGAATCTGGCGATCGGCGTTGGGGGTGGTGCAGTAGGCTCTACGGCATCATTCACTCTAGAGCAGCCGTTGAATGGGGTGAATACCGTTCGAGCAACCTGCTTCACGCCATGCCCACCAGGGCGATCGCAGTTGTTCAAAGATGCAAACGGCTCTTGGTATGCGATCGGTTCAAACGCTGCGGTTCTGCAAAGCATTGAGATCGCCCAGAATCGAAGGCGTACGGCTCAAGAACCGACTCAGCCTATACGGTTTGCAATGTCAGTATCGGTTTATTCCGGATCGCCTTTCGATGCAGGTCAAGGCGTTGTTTCTCTGTTGGGCGCTAAAAATGATTCGTATGTAATCGTTGAGGGCAGACCTTACCTAGTGATGTCTCGAACTCAAACAAGCGTGGTTATTGATTCCGAGGGTGTTCCTGTCATAGTTGATGATCAGGGGGAGCAGGGCTTTAGTTCTCCGATTCTCTCTGCTGATAAAAACGGTACAGTATACGTCGATTATCAAACGTTCGACAGTCAGCGATCGCAGGGTGGCTATGCCCGGTATAACTATCATTTTCGGATCAATGGAGGGGTCGTTAGCGCTCTGAGCGAGTCCCCTTCATGGCGTGGTAGCTTGGTCAATGGCTTGCTATCGAGCGATCTTGAGATTGATCCTGATTCAAACGCTTGCGTGAACTATTTTCGGACAATCCTGTACTCCAATATTCAAGATCGCAACGTTTGGACTCTCTTCGGATTTGACACCGATCGCGGCAGACTTGCGGGTGAACTAGGGTTTCCTGGAGGATCAAACCGACTGAATGACAACGCAGTTTTGAACCATCTCAAAACTAATACGCTCCGCACAACAGCAACGATCTCAAGACTCCAAACAGAGGGCGATCGCTGTTTGACGGCTAGTGGTGGCACCCAAACTGAGCTGAGGAAATTTGACCTGCCAAGAATTCGATGGGATGTGCCGGAAGGAGCTAACGCAATCATCACTTTTGCGGCGATCGCTTATTAACAGAGGGCGAGCTTTGCAATCGATCGCCCTTCGGTTGGGCACACTGAAAGCAACGCCTGCCCCTGCGACTTGGGGATGTCCATTTGGAATGCTAAACATCCTTTGAGGCAGGTAAAGTTTTATGCCCACTAACATCAATTGGTCACGTCCGTTTTCTGAAGCGGCTGAAGTCAAAACCAGCGCCGTGACTCACGCCCTAACCGTTTCGGGTGGCAAGGCAATTATCGACGTGACGGCTACGGTCAACGCAGCTACCAAGATTCTTGAGCGGATCATTCTCACTCCTAAAGCCAGTAATACAGGCACAACCCACACCGTTAAGCACCTGATCTTTTCGGGCGGCTCGGATTCTGTTTATGTCAGCGCCACCAACCCAGCCGACTCAGTTGCCACCAACGCTGCAACGGCTGTAGAAACCGTGCTACCTGACACGCTCAACCTTGACAGCTTCTACACGGCTGCTGGCGTAGGACGCACCGACCCAACTCCTTAAGCCCGATCGCTCGGCTATTCACCAAGCCATTCATTAAGCTTTTTATCCAATAGAACACTATGGCTAACGCAATTCTCGGATTCCGCACAATTAACAAGTGCTTTTTGCACCGCTACGTTTTTGAAGGCTCTCCAGCCGTTCTCACGCCCAAACCCATCTCCCTACTGATTCCGCCCAGCATGGCTGAAATCGATCCAGGGATTACGATCGTTGACATCGATGGTCGCACCGCAAACGGAGCCATGCAATCAGCTCTGACCTACAAAGACAAGATCATGCCGAAGTTGAAGCTTAGCTTTGACGTGGGTGGCCCCGAACTTGAGCAGATGATCCACGGTCAGGTGGTGAAGTCTTACACCAACGTTGTCTCTGCCGTCTTGTTTGAATTTGAAGCCACGACCCAAACCTTTGCCGCACGGGAACCGGGCGAGCATGGCTATCAGGTCACAGCTCAAACCGATGGGGCAAACTCAATGGTTTACTACACCGATCCGCTGACTAAGCTATCGGTCGCTTTGACAGTCGTTGCCGCCAATCCTATCGGCAATCAGATCGTCATCGGCGAACACCTGGCGCTAACCGTTTCCCCAGAGCTGGCAGCAACAGGTTATCCGATCTCTGGTCGGGTCAATGCAGTGGTTCCTTCTGCTACGGCAATGAGCAATAAGCAAATGGGGCTTGTAGGCGTGTTCCTAACGGGCATCTACCATGACCAGACCGTGAAAACCTTCAGCGCTCGCTACTGCTCCCTCGACTTCGGCTCTCAGCTCAGTGCTGACGGTAAGCGATCGGTCAACCTCCGAATCCTGCCTGATGCCAACTGCCGATCGGGTCTGGGTTGGGATGTTGAGGATGTGCCACTGCAACTGGTTGCTTAGAAGGCGATTGGGGAATACTCTGTGTATGGTGGGTTATACGAAATGTGAATGTTTTTCCCGTTGGAGCGGCAGAGCAATCCAGCGGGATTTTTAATGCAAACGAACATGGGCGATCGGGCACTAATAAGCTGTTCGAGTTAGATTCATGCCCCATGTACGAGCGCGTTGACTTCTTAGACGGCACATTCCTAATGGTTTGCCTTCCGCTGGCACGTCATGCCCTGATTAGCGCTTATAGACAAGAGTTGCGATCGAACCTGGAAGGGATCGGCTATTGGGTACCCTCAATGGATTCAACTTTGTTCGCCACATGGGGCATTTACTACACCCAAATATCGAAGCTCATGGAACCCGCTTTTGATGCGGCTGCCATGACTCCCGATTCCCGGCACAGGTTTTTCATTTGCTCTACCCCAGTCGAGCGTAATGGGGAAATGTTTGTCGGCTTACCACAGCTCGATCTGCTGCTGGGCATGGGCTACCCTGAACCTGTCACAGTCGATCGCCCCAATCAGAATAAGGGCATCGTTCATATCACATCAGGCGATCCAGCCCGTGACCTGCTGGCAGACTTGCTGATTATGTTTAAGGATCAGGCATTGCCACTGAGCGATCGCTATTCCTTCGATTACCTCAACAAGCTTGTTCTACAAACTGCACAGCGTAAAGATCCTGAGCTACAGAAGAAGCTGCAAGCCGAAGCCGATAAAAAGCGGTTCGAGCAACTGAACGCCGGAGCCGCTGTGAGGGAACACTATCGGAGAATGAATATCGTAGTCCCAGACGATTTTTAATATGCCTCAGTTCAGAAAGAAGCCCGTTGTAGTTGAAGCAATGCAGTTTACGGAAGATTCAAAGAATCAAGTATTCAACTTTGTAAGGTGCAGTTGTCATGCTGACTTTATAGACGGAAAGCCAGTTCTAAAGATCGAGACTCTTGAAGGTAGCATGACCGCAAGTTTAGGCGACTGGGTTATCAAAGGAATAAAAAACGAGTTCTATCCATGTAAGCCCGATATCTTTGAAGCAACTTACGAGCCAGTCTCATAGACTCATCAACGCTAAAACCATGCAACCCTTTTCAGTCACGCTTCGCGATAAAACCTATACTGCCTCTGACCCCACCTCTCGCGAGATGCGGGTGCTGGCATCCGTCTTTTTTAAGGGTGAATCAGAGCGCGATCGCATTCAGTCGCTGATGGATTCGATCAGCGGTAGCAATCCGTTTGAGTTTGACCTGAACGACCCCAACGACCTGCAACGGGCAACGGTTGTACTAATCGTGCGGATGGACAGCCCAGCTGTTCAGGCAAGCCTAGCTCATGTGCTGCGATCGCTCTTTCCCGACCTGCCTGAGTCTCTGGTGAACCATCGGCTCATCTACGCGCCCAACGGCGAGCAAGAGGTTAAAACCGTTTGGAAGTTGGACGATGATGAGGCTCCCGCCCTGGTTTTAGAGGCATTGAAGCATCTTCAGGCTGAACATGACTTGCAAAATGAGCAAGATGCAAAGCTGTGGACTGAGAAGGCTGAACCTCAAGGCTTTGCCGTAGCCGCCAAACCCAAGCGCACCCGCAAGCTGAAAGCCGCATAAACAAGTTTCCTCCCTGTTGTCTGTTGGAGCTGGAGCGTTTCTCGCCTCAGCTCTTTTTTTGGGCAAACTGAATTCATAAGCCTGCCCTGGCTCAAACTGGGATGCCCGTTCGGGATGCGATCGCTTCACTCATCCCACGGGCAATCATGGCACTTAACCCGATTAAGCTTGTTGTTCAAGCCGTCAATCAAACACAGCCGATCGTCAGTGAGATCGGCAAAAATCTGGACGGGCTGAAAGCTCAGGCAGCGGCAGTTGGAGAGAGATTTGAGCTGATTCGCAAGCAGGCGGGCTTCGGCTCATTGGATAAAGAGATTTCCTTGCTGGCAAAGTCGCTAGGGAAAACCTACAAGGAGGCTGAGCAGCTCTCCAAAGGGCTGGGTCTGAGCAGTGACCAGATTCAGAAAAATATCAAGGCAATCAAGGAACTCTCAGCCCTCAAGCTTGACCCTAAGCAGATTTTTGAAAAGCTCAACAAAGAGCTGGGGACAACTGAGGAGCAATTTAATAAGCTCCATGCCGCTGCCAATGGCGACGGCGGCGGTGGAAGGAAGGGCGGCTTTGGCGGTTTAGGAGGGGCGATTAGCAGTGCCGCTGGCGCAATGGGCACGTTTGGGCTTGCCGTCCAGGGCGCTCAGGCAGCGATGGCAATCCTGTCGAAGAACTTTGATCAGGTGATTGGGCAGAATATTCGCCTCAGAGAGCAGATTCAGTCCACCGCGATTACCCTTGCCTCTAAGCAGGATGTGCTGATCAACGGCAAGATCGAAACCGATCCTAGAAAGGCGATCGATGCTCTGCGCCCGATGATCAAGGAGCAGATCGACAAGCTTGCCGTTGATGCAACCAGCCTCAGCGGGGTGACTAGCACTGATCTGATTCCCAGTTTTCAGGCGGCATTAGCGGCTAGCGGTCGGCTGAAGCTTGGTAATCAGCAGGGCGCGGGCAAGGATTCAGCCGATAATGCCCGACAGCTCACGACGCAGCTCACGGCTCAAGGGTTGATGCTAGGGCGCGATGCAGGGCAAATCACCAACGATATTTCCCAAATCACGGGCGGTAACATTGACCCTCAATACAACGCCCTTGCTAAGTTCCTCAACCTAAATAACGCCAGAGTTGCCCAACTTTCCTCAGAAGGGAAGCTGATGAAGTACATCGAAGAGCGGACTCAGGCGGCGGTTGCAGGTCAGGCACAGCTAGCAGAACAGTGGAAAGGCGCGACCTCCAATATTCAGGAGTATGTCCAGCTCATTACCCGTGATTTTGGCGGACCACTGTTAGACGTGATGCTGAAGCCGATCGTCAAACTTGAGCAATCCCTCAAAGGGCAGCTTGAGAATATGCGCACCTTTGCCAAGGGTGCAGGTGAGGCGATCGGCGGTGGCTTAATGCAGGTCTGGAGCCTGATTGACCAGGCAATTGATGGGGTGGGCGCTGTCTACAACAAAAACCTGAAGCAGATCAGCGGCTTTATCAATGATGCGGTTCAAGCGGGTTCAGGTGCATGGGAATGGCTTAAACAGGCGGCTACAGATGTCTGGGATTACCTCACTGAGCAGGTCAAGAGCCTAGCGCCCGATCTGCAATCAATGGGCGCTGAACTGCAAAAAAACTTTATGCCCGTCTGGGAATATCTAGTGCAGGTTCTGCCACCCGCACTGGAGAAGATCGGCAACTTTCTGAAGGCTGGAATCATTGGGCTGATTGCCTACATCGTTCAAGGGCTTCGCAACTTTACAACAACAGTGAAAATCATTGCCCCACTGTTGAGTGGGATAACGACCACGCTGGTAATGGCTATCGACGGTTTCAATATTTCCGTAGAGAAGGCACAGCAAACCGTCGCATCCTTTATCTCGATCGCTTCTAAAATCCCCGGCGTTAGCGCCCTCATCGGTGATCCAATCAAGGATGCCGCTGAAGCATTGGACTCTCTCAGTCGGGCAAGCACACAGCTTGATACCCAATCCCTGAAAACCCTGGATCAGGTGAATGCGGCAAAGGCTCAAGGGACTAACCTCAGTGCTGAGCAGCTTAAGAAAAACACTCAAATTGCTGAACTTGCCAAGCAGCAGATTGAAGCAATCGATCAGCAGATTGCCTCAGAGAAAGAACTTGCCGTCTTCACTCCAGAGCAGAAGGCTAAGCAGCAAGCCGATATTGCGTTTCAAGAGAACCGCAAAAAAGCGCTTGAGGAAGCGTTAAAGGGATTAAAGATTCAATCTGAAGAGGAAGCCAAGGGAACCGCTAACGTTACCACCCAAAACAGGAAGCTGGATGATAGGGGAACGATTATCAAGCAGCTTGCTGATAAGGCGAAAGCCTTTCAGGAAGCACTAGACAATCCAATTGACCAGGCAGCGGCGATCGAATCTGCTAAACAGTTGATGGCGGTGACTCAGCAGCAGATTGACGCGGGAGCCATCACCGCGCAACAGGGTGAGGATAGGCTGAAGGCGATCGCCAAAAACGCCGGACTCGACATTGAAACCCGGCAAGCTGCTGAGAAGGCGATCACCGGGATTCGTAAGGGTGAATTAGAAGTCCAGAAGCAGAACATCGCTACTCAAATCGCTGAGGTTGAAGCGAAAGTTAAATCGGGTAATTTGGGTGAGGTTGAAGGGGCAAAGCAGCTCACGGCTTTGAAGAAGAAGGAGTTAGATCTACAGCTCAAAGATGTAGACGACGCGATTAAAACTGAGCAAGACCTGATCGCTAAAGGTGGCGGCAGTAAAAAGGTTCTGGCTAAGTTGCAGAACGATCGTAAGGGCATTGTCGCTCAGCAGGTTAAACAGGAAACCGAAGGCGAGGAATCGATCCAAGCCGCAAGAATGGCTGTGCTAGAACGCGCCCAGAGGAAGGCGATCGATACAGCTAAACAGTCCGAGATTGAGCGTAACAACGCCAATCAGGAGTTGCTGAATAAGCATGAGATCCGGCAGGTTGAATTCGATCGCCGCCGCATCATTAACCAGCGCTCAACCATTGAAACCGAGCTGCAAAACGAGAAAGACAAGCTTGCCGCCCTGGAAGCCGCGCCCAAGTACGATGACCCGGCAAAGGAAGCCGAACGGCAAGCGAAGATCCGCGCCTCTAAGATTCAGCTCTCTCAACTCACCGGGCAGCTCCTACAAAACGAATACGAACAGCAGCAAGCCAACCTACGGGCACTGGCTGAAAAGCTCGATCGCGAAGTTCAAGGCTTGCAGAACCGCACCCATGAACAGACTTTAGGCTTAGAAAAACAGCAGCAGGTTTACGACGCGATCACCCGATCGATCGAGCAGCAGAAAAAGCTGATGGAGGAACAGCAGAACCTTCGCAAAGCCCAGACTGATGCCGTGCTGGGTGAGTTGAACGTTATGGAACAGATTGCCCAAACGGAATCGGAGAAACGCCGCTATGCTCGCGCTGAGGAAGCGATTAAGCTGCGAGCGCTGAAACTTCAGCATGAGGCAGAGCTAACTAACCTGAAGATCCAGCAGCAACAGACCGAGCTTGCCCGTGAGCGCGAACAGATTGAGCTGCGGATGAAGAAGCTTCAGAATGAGGCTGACATCGCCCAGAAGGAAGCTAACTTGCAAAAAGCTAAGGCTGATCCCACATCAACCCCTGAAGTCATCCGAGCGGCTGAACTCGATCTCAAGTCATCTCAACAGCAAGGCGGCTTTTTGGTGCAGCAGGAAACCCTGCTGGCGCGTCAAGCTGGATTCGATCGCCAATCCTATGCCCTTCAGGAAAACGCCCTACGCACCCGGCAGGGCAGTGAAGACCTACAGCAGCAGTATGCCTTTGCCAACACGCTTCAGGGCAGCCAGAGGGCTAACGCAATGCGGCAGCTCCGTAATCAAATTGCCGGAAACTTTGGCGCAACGGGGGATAACAGCCGTCTTGATTTCCAAGCAGGTCTAGAATCCCTGGTTAATCAGACGGCTAATGATGCCTTCGGCACCCAGAAGCGCAACTTAGGCGGCAATAGTGCGACGATCGCCCAAAGTCTGCTTAGTGAGGCGGGTTTGAGCAATCCGAAGGGTAAGGCAATTGCCTCTAGGATCGGGCAACTTCAGCAGCTCGATCTATCCGGCAGCCTGAAAAGCGAGCTGAACTACACCCCACCCCAACCGGGGGCGATCGAAGCCAGTTCGGACTCACTAGGGCAAATCCTGACGGCAGTAACAGAGATCGCCAACAAGTTTGGGGATTTAGACGCGCTGGTGCAGATCGATCAATCCAATCAAATCATCAACCAATTCCAGGGCGGCGGCTCTCCGTCTCGCTCAGATATGAACCGCGTTGACGAGCAAATGCTCAGCATTCAATACGACCTGCTTCAAAAAATACGGCAACGCCAAGGCTAAATCATGGAAGACTACGCTTTCTATAAACGGATTTTGATTGAGTGCAGCACGACTATCAAAAATCAGCATCCAGCCGTTGCCGCTGAGATGTTTGAGGTGATCGGCTCTAAGACCTACCTGCGGTTGTTGGTCGATCGCCGTAAGTACACCCCCATTGAAGACGAACTAAAAACCGACTACATTTTTACAGGCACCGGGACGATCGCACCTGTGGGAGTCTCCAAGCGTGGCTTTGATGCCGTTTGTGATTATCCTGATGCTGAAGTTCTAGGGCTAGTTCGACATCTAGCGAAGGCTTGCACCTCTGCCAATCTGCGGCAGTTTACCCCGATCGAAGTGCTGGATTTCTTGGCAGAACTTGACCCGATTCCGGCTAATCGGCGCGTCCTCAATGGCGAGTTCTACACCCGCTGGCTAGGGCGGATCATGTCGATTCAGCCGAAAGGGTTTGGGGTGGGCTTTGGATCAGCGCTCTATGGAGAGGGGTTCTCGCTGAAATTCAAGCAGGGCGATCGCTCTTTGAGCCTGTAAGTACGTACGTTCCCTGAAAGCTTTGTGTGAAGTGGCACTTAAACAGAGTAGAAATACTTGAGGGGTTCGGCATGTCGCTTTAATAGAATGAAGCCACCGCCTCACTTTCAAGCTTCTATGCATATCATCTCCGGTTCGGCTTACGCACATCCTCAGAGAGAGATTGGCATCTGCGGCGTAGCGCTGTTGGTTGCCATTCGCAGTTTACGGGTCGATCGGGCGCTGGGCATTGCGCGGCTCAATCGTGAAATTGACGGCTTATCACGCTACCCTGAACCCGAAATGCGACGGATCGCTCAACTGGCAATGTCGTTTCTTTCCCCTGCGGATCTTGCCATGCTGCGAGAGGTGCAGAGCGAGGTTGAGTTCGGCGTGCTGTCCGGCGCAGCAGACGATAACCGGGTGTTGGCGGCATGACAGATCTTCATCAGCTACCCCAAGCGATCGCCCAAATCCAGCGTCAGGCATTGGCTCAAGAGGGTGAGATCCGATACCTCAAAGCCACGCTGACCACCTTTGATCGGGAAATTGAAGGGACGATCGCCTTCGATCCTGAGCTGAAGAACGAGTCTCAGCGCAAGGCAAAGAAAGCTGAATTGCAGGCTGAAGAGGACTATCAAGCGTTATCAATTAAGCTGCAACGCGCTCAGGATGGGCTAATTGAGCTACAAATCGAATCAGAGCTGTTGAGATCTCAGCTCTCTATTTTAAAGCTGGAGATGCGTGGGGCGATCGCTCGACTGGAAGCTGAAGCCGCGTAGCCAGACGCAAACGGACTGAGGCGATCGGGCATCTTAGGGGCATCGCGCTTCATCCCCTATCCAATGAATCAGCCTACAGAATTTCCTTGTCCAGAAACCTGCCCTAATCGCAAAGCCACCGGGCTAGATCTGTTTGGCTGGCACGTTGACCCGCTAGAGCTAGTGCTACATGGCATGATCCTAATCTGCCTGGGCATCCCAGCCGCCAGGGCATCAGTAAAAGAAGACTTCGGCATAGAGCAAGGGCTGAAGTGGCTAACCGCGATCGCTGGGGCCAGCACCCTGATCCGCATGAGTCCGACCGATCGCATTGATGCTTACCTGAAGCTCAGTGGCAAGGGTTAGGCTAATGTGGAGCATCCTAACTGGCTCGATAGCCTCATCAAATGGATTAAGAAAAGTCTGGGATTCAAGTCAAGCGATCGTCCAACGGTGGAAATCCTTGACGAGTATCACGCAGACGGAATCAGCGTATTTCAAATTAAAGACGGCAGCATACCCGGATGCTGCGACCTCTGGCGAATTGATAGACACCATGAACGAATCCGATTTTTCATCTGCTGCATCAATCTCCGATCTCTACGAGCCGACCTTGCTCTCATGGGAGGCAGCAGCACTATCGCAAAGTCTGGGGGCGGGGGATTGGTTGGAAATCTCAACCAGCAGATGCAGCAGCAGAGCGCCATTGCCGCTTCACATTATTGGGTGTCCGGTTGGAGCAAGACTGTTAGCAGTGTGGATAGTAAAGGTAGACCCTATCAAACTCAACGCACTAGCGGCGTTCAGCTTGTGGCTGTTGATCTTCAAGGTGCTGCTGACCAGTTTGCAGGAGACAAGTATATCAAGCGCTTTGCTTGGAAGATTATCAAACAACTTGCCGCCAATGATTTCAGAGAACTGGAACACCACCGCACCTGGCAAGGCGCGGTAAAAGCGATCGATTGGGTGCAGTGGTTGACGGGTTTGGCTCAAAGTAAAGGCGGCATTGATCCGAACCACAATTTGCAGCCCTTGAAGCCCGATTGCAGGAAAATAGGTGATCGGCATCGGATGGGCAGCTAACGGAGCAAAACCCGGCAGGGCAAAACTCCTGAACCTGAACCCTAAAATCTAAGGTCTGACAACATCTATTTTGCGACATTCAGTTTTGAGACATTCACAAAACAAGGCATAGCCAGTTATCGGCAAAAGTTTTACGACATTGGGGCGCTGCAATCGCCCCATAGCCACCGGGCACTCTGGGAGAATCCTAACCCTTGTTTCCCGTGTCCTCACTTGCCCTTGCATCCCAAATCAGTCCAGCCGACCTTGAAGCCGATCGCCGTCTGATTGAGATGTGGCTGCACGGGCGACCGCTTTCAACCCAGCGCACCTATCGAGCCACCATCAAGCCGTTTCTGGGAGCGATCGCTACTCTCAAGACGGTGACACTAGAAGAGGCGCAAGCCTATACTTCCAGCCTTTCGGACAAGTCCAGCGCGACTCAGGCGCACGCAATCCGGGTCCTCAAGTCGCTGTTTCGCTATGCCCATGAAACGGGCTACCTGCCTTTCAACGTCGCAATCCCGCTGAAATCTCCCAAGATTAAGGACACTTTGGCAGAGCGCATCCTAGAGCCTGTAGAGGTATTGCGCCTGATTGATGCAGTCAAGCAAAGCCCACGCAACCACTTGATGCTTTACCTCACCTATGCGTCTGGCTGTCGGGTAGATGAGCTGGTGGGTTTGAAATGGCGCGATGCCAAACGGCGATCGGACGGTGGGCAAATCACGATCTTCGGCAAAGGCGGCAAAACCCGCACGGTTAACCTGCCCGCAAAGGTTTGGCGATCGCTCTCTCAGCATCAGCCTGACCCATGCAGCCTGGATGATCCGATCTTCGTTAGCCGCAAGGGTGGGCACATTACGCCGCGTCAGGTGCAGCGCATCGTCAAGCAAGCGGCTGAGAAGGCGGGGCTGTCTCCAGAGATTTCGCCTCACTGGTTGCGCCATGCCCACGCCTCTCACGCAATGGACGCGGGTTCACCCATGCATGTTGTCCAGAAAACCTTGGGGCATACCAGCCCAGCCACGACCGGGCGCTATCTGCATGTGCGTCCAACTGAATCATCTTCCAAGTATCTACCGCTTTAGCAGCATCGGATACCAGAGTCGCGATCGCCGCCCAGCGCTATAGGTATAGTAGACCTTGCCATCAGCTCGGAGCAGGTTGAGATGGCGTAGCAAAATAGTCCTGGTGATACCCATTTCTTTATGCAGCGCCGGGATATTGCTTCCCGGTTTGCTGATAACAGCATCTAGAATTTGCCGCGATCGCTCTGACGTGGCACAGCCTCTAGGTTTCATCGATGCCCAAGTACAGGATCTCTAAACACCAGCAGCTTGATCCGGCAAGGACAGACCACATCGACAATCCAGATATGGGACTGCTGACCTTGGGGCTGCTGAAGCGGGGCGCGAGGGTTGCCCGTGCTAATATTGCCGCTGCGTTCGATCCCAGAAAAGATGCTGCGACGGTTGATATGCCGACCGACTTGAGGCAGCAAGCTATCTAAATTCATGCCCATGCCGATCGCCCATTGGCAAGCTTGCCAGTAGTCGGAGAAGCCGCCGCTGGCAAAGAAAGTGCAGTTCAAGTACAGCTCTGATGGCATCTCGCCGCTGCTCAAATCTTGAGGGGTAAGGATGGCATAGCGCTCACCGCTGAGCGGGTCAGTGCTGCGGAAAGGGGTGGGCAGGTCAAGCGATCGCACCAAGTGAGCATGAACCTCTAAAGCAATCTGGTGAGCAGCTTCGGCGTATTTGCTAGACATAGGGGAATGGCGGCGGGATAGTGACGGGTGGAATGGGCGGAAACTCAACAGTGATGGCTTGGGCAATGCGGAAGTCGAGCGTTCCGAAGGTGTCCGCGTCTTTGATGCTTTGGCCCTCTAGTTCGCAGTCCAGCTTATTGATGCCATCAGGCGCGATCGCCCAACCTCCCTCGGTCGCTGAATAGAGATCGAGCCAGCGACGATTCACCTGGCAAGAGTAACGATGGGCGCTGACCTCTTCGCCTGACTTGAGGTTCCGAGGTGTCACGCCCAAATCCACAGCACTATTGATTTGCACCTCGATCCAATCCTGCCCAATTGGGCGGAAGTAGAGCCGGGTCTGAAGGAATCCGAGGCGGCGATCGATCCGAGAGAGGCGATCGTCTACCTTGCGAAGCCGCTGATTCACGTTGGGCATAAGAAAGGGGCTGAACAGCCCCCAGGAACCATCAGCCCTAATATGCCCAATAAAAAACCCGCGCAGTCGGCGGGCTTCGGGTGGGTGGTGAACGATTTATGCTGCGGGCTTCTTAGCAGCAGTTTTTGTGGCTGGCTTCCGAGCCGTCTTGGTTGCCATTCTCTTAGCGACTGGCTTTGCGGCTGGAGCTTCTGCACCATTGACCTCTGGGGTAACTTCTGCGATCGCCTCAGTTGTCCCCATCCCAGCGATCGCCATTTCCAGCTTTTGCCGCATCAAATTTAGAGAATCTTTGATGGCAGACTCAGGCAAAACGAACCGCCCCTGGCTATAGCGCCATGCGGATTGGGGTACCGCTTCCAAGATCAAAGAGCCGATCGCATCGTCTGATTGCTGCGTCACTTTCTGAACCTGCCTTAGCACCTCTTCAAAGGTTCCTTGTGTCGATCGCCCACTCTTTGCTGCGCTAGGTGCCTTAGTCTCTGTCTTGGTTTCTGTGCGCTCCAGGGTTGCCGTTGCCATAAGATCTTCTCCAATCGCATTTAGATCCGATTCTAGGTCAATATTCGGCAGAACGCATAAGAGTGAAGACTCCCACACTTTTTCATCGCAGAACCAGATCGAAATTTGGGATGTGCCCGTAATGCAGTAGACCTGCTCTTCTAAAGCACTGTCACCCAGCAAGAGATCGACCTCCGCCTGATAATTGCAGTAGATCTTCAGTTCATCATCCATAAACAAAAGGGTGGTGAACTTTGTTGCCTGCACTTGTTGGCGAAGGCGCTCAAGCTTCATCTGGCAAAGGATAGCGATGTCTTCCGAGGTGAGTTCCATACTTTAAAGTTGGTTGAGTGCTTGGGTGATTTGAGCTTCGATAACGGCTTCCAGCTTGCTGCTGTCTTCGGCGGCTGGATTGACCAAAGGATTGCCTTGCAGAGAGCGATTGCGATCGGGTCTGGCATTCGGCGCGGCTAGAGGGTAGTGATTGATGCGGTAGTCTACGGGGCTAGCAACAGTCACTTCAAGGCTGTCGGGGGTTGCCCGTTGGACGATCGCGTAGGACTCTCGCAAGCGACCCGATTGCACTTGAACGTGTTCGCGGATGTCGGTCAAGGCGATTTCAGCGACTTGGTTCAAGCCTTGCGCGATCGCCCCATTAATCTGCTGTTCTAAGTCCATTCGCCTTGCCTCTAACCATTGCCCCTAGACTGCCCAGAGGCTAGTGGTTTTGCTCGATTGGGCAATCTGAAGTACAGACGGCTGCCCAGTCGTCAAAACGCACCCTAAGCCAGCTACAGCGCCAAAGTTGGCGGCTTTGCTGCATACCTCCACAAAAGTTCAGTAGAGCTACTTAAGAACGACTCAAGGCATGGAACACCCCGCACGATCGCCCTCTCGCCTGACTCCAGGCGGCTTCAGACCAGACCCCTCAGTAGAGCTACTCAGTTGTGCCTAGAAAGTTTGAGCCAGAGAAACACTGTGGAGCGATCGGCAAGAACGGTCAGCCTTGCACCCGCCCCAAAGGATCGGCAACCGATCATCCCGGTGAGGGCTGTTGCTACCTGCATGGGGACGCGGCGATCGTGCCTGTTGATGTGCCTGTGGAAGCGATCGCTGAGGTGGTCGTTCCCATCGCTGTCCGCCATCCCAACAAAGCCAGACCCGCCAATCAGAACGCGGTCAAGCATGGGCTATATGCCAGAGTATTGACGGGCGCGGCGGCAGTGCGGTTTGAGGCAGTGCAGCAACATGATCCGGCTTCCATCCTGCGAGAAAGTTTCTGCATGGTCCATGCCCGTGCCCTAGGGCTACTGGAAGGAGAGGGCAAGTTCGATCGCCAAGCTCAGACCGTTCTGGAAGCTTGCACCGTGCTAGTTGAGGCAGGGGAGCTGTCCGAAGATTTTGTCAAAGAGCTGGAGCTGCGGCTCTTGAATCTGGACATTGAGCGCCTTGCCCGTATCCTCAACAGCACGGTCAACCTGGCAAATGCGGCGGTATTTCATGAGCGCATGGGCAATTTGCAGCGGCAATACGATCGCCTGATGGGATACCTGCAAGATTCGGTGAGATTGGGCGATCGCTCTATTAAGGAGCTGGCACTGCAAGCGATTCAGGAGCTGAAGCTTGAGGCAGGATTGCCGCTGGAGGAGCTAAATATGGCTTTACAGGCAATTCAGGAGGTTAAATCGGGTGAGGATGAGGAAGAAGCTTGAACTTCCGTACTACAATTGCGCTTAGCGTAGAGTTTAGGGGACTTCTGGCTATGAATAAGGCGGAACTCGTGACGGCGATCGCCACCAAGACGGAATTTAGCAAGAAAGATATTGATTTGGTGCTATCAGCGGCGATCGAGGCGATTCAGGGCGCTGTTGCGGCTGGAGATAAGGTGACATTGGTAGGGTTTGGGAGCTTTGAACCGCGTGAGAGGGCGGCTCGTGAGGGGCGGAACCCTAAGACCGGAGAGGCGATGCAGATTCCAGCGAATACGGTTCCGGCATTTTCGGCAGGCAAGCAGTTTAAAGATCTGGTGGCAAGATAGATTTTCCTTCCAAATAGATGTCAGATAGCGCTTCTCAGGTCAGGGGCGCTTTTTTGCACGTCGCAAAACGGAGATGGGCACTGTAGGGATGTTGAAACCGATCGCCCCTCTATGCCCCGTATTCAAACCGACTGGCTACCCACAGAACAATTAATGACCGCCTTTCACCCGCTGAACCCGATTCAGCATGAGGTCGAGGGCGATGTAAAGGATTTGGCGCTCTCGCTGTTGGAGGGCGGCTGGGTTGAGCCGATTACCCTAAATCAGCGCAATGGGCGGCTGGTAGGCGGACATGGGCGAGTCGAGGCGGCGAACTGGCTCTTGCAGCAGTCTGAATCGTGGTTCGAGCATCGCTGGCAGCTATGGACGGCACATCACGAGGGCGGCGTAAGCGATGAAGAGCGTTTCACCGCAGAGTATTGGCAGAAGGCGCTAGTGCTAATGGTGGATCTGAGTGAGGCAGAGCATGAGGCAATGCTGATCCGCCTGAACGACACCGAGAGCCAAGGCAAGGACGACCCGGAGAAGTTGAAAGCGCTGCTAGGACAGCTCCCCGGCAGGTTAAAGCAGCTAGCCGGGTATAGAGAGGCGATAAGTGCTTCACACCCACAAGTGACCGCCCCAGAACCCCAGACCACCGAAGACTTTCAGGACAAGCAGCGGTTTGAAGCAGCAGGAGCGATCGATTATCGCGTCGCCGATGCACCGGAGCCAGACACGGCAGAGTATGCCAGTGGGGACGTGACAGAGTATGACGATCCGGATCAGGCGGGTGAATGGATTGAGGACGAAGAAGAGGATGAGCCTATTGAGCCGAAAGCGCCGCCGCCTGTGAGGGCTTTGTCGGTATCGCTGACCTGGGCACAGTGGAAGCTTTGGAATACCTGGAAGCGTGAGAACGATATCTCCAAGGATACCGATGCGTTTGTTAAGGGGCATGATGCCTATCAAGTTGTGGAGGAACCCGCCGATGCCTGAACTGAGCTTAGAACAGTGCTTTGCGCTAGCGCACTTAGAGAAGGAATGCGAGCAAATGACGCTCGATCAAATCCGCGATCGCCTGATTCAGACCTACGAGCGCACTTTGCGAATGGAAGCACAGTATCGCGCTGCGCTTAAGAAACAGTGGGGGATTGGCGATGCCTAAGAAACCGGAGATCCTTTATAAGACCGTCACTGAGCTGATGGCGCGGCATCACGAGGATAATCCTCGCGTCCACGGTTGGGATGCTGATTTGCCCAAATTGGTCAGGAGTCTCCTATTCTCAGGCTGGTGTGAGTTGCCCTCCTACAACGAGAATAACGATCGCCTCATCGGGGGGCATGGGCGCGTCATGGCGGCTGAGTGGATGATTCAGCAAACGAAGGCTTGGTATGAAGAGCAATGGCAATCCTATCTAGCCGTCAATCCTAGGGGCAGCAAGAAGGATAGAGAGCGGTTTGACGCGGGGTACTGGCTAAAGGTGCCTGTGCGGGTGAATCGTCTGGATGACTCGCTGCACAAGGCAATGATGGTGCGGCTCAACAACCCAACCAGCCGGGGACGCACTAAGGAAGATATGAGGACGCTGCTCCTGTCGCGGCTGACTCCAGCGGCTCAAGACATTGCCATTCCCGACCCGGAACGCCGATCGCGGCTATTGGGGGCGATCGCCACTAAACGGGCTGAGGGTGCAGATGCTGAGGTGATCGAGCAGCAGGAACAGGCTGAAGGGATGGCGCGGGTGCAAGAGTCGCTAGCGGGTTTCGTGCCGCAAGAACCCAGTGATGCACCGCCCTCAGCTTTTGCGCCTGTGGCAAATCCCCAGACCTCTGCGGATTTGGATGCAGCCATTGATCCGGAGCCAGTCATTGAAGAAGGCGGGGCGCATTACAACGAAGATCCGGAGCCGGGGAAGAAGAAAGCGATCGCTTACCCACTGGCGATCGTGCTGTCGAATCGGCGCTGGCAAGAGTTTGAGGCTTATAAGGCGGCGATCGGGGTAGTCAGTGACCAGGTGGCGTTCCTCAAGGGCCATGTCGTATTTAATCAGAAAGAGGAAGAAGGCGATGAGTGAGAGTCTGAGTGTGTTTTGGGGTGGGCTGTTCAACAATGCCTGCATCCCTCTAGAGATGAGCTTGAATTGGTGCAGTATGGGCTGCTCTTACTGCTTTGCCAATCTGAACAGCCCTGATCGCACGGGCAACATGAGTCAGATCATGGGGCTGATTAGCCAGTTTCAAGAGAAGAACACTTACGCGGCGGCGCTGCTGCGATCGGGTTATCCCGTTACCCTTTCCAATCATGTCGATCCGTTTGCCGACAGCAATTCCCGTCAGGCGCTCGTCATTCTGGAAACGATGACCGAACTGGGCTTGCGCTACTCAATTCAAACCAAGTGCGGTAAATCGGGCTATGACTTTCTGAAGTTTGCATCGCCAACGGTGTTCTATATCTCGATCGCCACCATGGATGAAGAGGTGCTGCGGCGTGTCGAACCCGGTGCGCCATCAGCTAAAGAGCGGTTCAAGTTTATTGAGGCGGCGCGAGCTGCGGGGCATCGGGTTTGTGTAGGCATTAACCCGGTGGTGCCGGAATGGATTGGCGATCCGAATCCCCTATGCAAAACGCTGGCTAGTATTGGCGTAGAGAGCGCCTGGGTGCAGCCGCTGCACTTGAGCTGTCATCATGTGGACAACATGAGCGATCGCGAGAGAGCGGCAATGGGTGAAACCGTTCTGAAGCGAGGGCGCAGGTTCCGCAAAGACCTGGAGATGAAAGAGGCTTGCACCCGCACCCGTGACGCAGCGGTTGAGCATGGGCTAGAGGTTTATGACGCGCAGCAGCGAGAGCGATCGGATTACTTCAGACCCTACAAAGAGACGTATCCCAAGACTTTCCCGCTGGTTCAGGACTTTGTAAACCACTGTTATGACAAGGGATTAGCTCCGAATGATCCCATCTACTTTGAAGATTGGCGAGACTTTATGCTGCCTCAGCTTCCGGCTGGTGTGCATCCGCTAAGGAACCACTTGGGAGCGGTGCAGTATCAGCAGTTTTGGCGGAGCGATCGCAACGATGAGATCCCGCGCTACATGACCTATGAGACGTTTTTGGAGATTACCTGGAATAACCATGACATCGTGTTTCATCCCTGCCATGTGGGCTGCTTCACGCTAGCAGGGGGCGCTAAGAATGAAGAGGGCAAGTATCCGCTGCATCTAGACGATAACGGGCGCTATATCCTGCTGTTCCGTCCAGACGGCTGCTATGAGCGTGCTGCTGAGTGGGAGATGTGGTGATTCTTCTCGTTGGCTGACTCACTAGACGCATAGCAATTGAGCGATCGCTGTGCTGCATCCCCCTTTAAAGACTCTGATGCACTAACCACTTTGCGCTTTTGCATCCTGGTTGCCCTCTAGCTAGTCTTTCAATCCAGCGGCATCTGTAATCACTGTTCCAATAGAATTCGCAAAGAACTCAGGCGGCAGACCGCAAGCAAGACCAAAATTCAAGCACAAATGCAACCAAAGAGTATCTTCAGTACCAATAAATAGTCCCTTTTCCTCGTCCTTAGGAAATCGTACATAATCCCTCATAAGCACAGGTAAGCCTAGCTGTTGAACGTGTTCTCCCCACGAGTCGAAGTCGTAGAACGGTACATGCCTCCACACACCATTAAGTTCTAATGCCACCTGAAAGTCAGTCAGGCTTGTTGTCTCACCAAGCCACTCCAGATAGTAATTCGCCAAAAAAGCAATCGTCAGCCAGATTGTGCCGACATTAAAGAATTTGAGGCTTGTATGGTGTCTACCACCTTTTATTTCAAGTCGATCAAGAATTTGCTGACGCACTATGGGTGAGCGAATTTTTGAAAAATCTTGCAGTTCAATTTGAGATAATGGGATAAAGATTTTTGCCCTACCGAGCGAGTCAAGCTCCATGGTGAGCGAGTGAAATGCTTCGTTCTGAATATTTGTGAGTCGGAGTACCACAGAGCTAGGAGTTGGATGGGCCGCATTAAACGCTATGTTTCCTGATATTGTTGTCGCCTCAGGATTACTAAATAATGGAATCTGAATTGCTTTTTCGCTGGCTTTGAGTAAACCTTCAATTACCGATTTAGAACGTACATCAGGATGGTCAGTTAAGCCTAAGGGATATGGAGAAATATAGATTTTCAACCAACCATCCTCCTCAGCATTGCTGAAAGTGCGATCATCTTTTGAAAATCGTGCAAATTGTTTTGAAACTTCTTTTCCTCGTTCAACAAGCTGATCCACGGCATAACGACTCGATTCTGGTATGGGGTCAGAAGAATCATGAGTACGTCGATATAATCGTCCATCTCTTGTAATGAACGGAGTCTCCTGTTTATCAGGAATATGTACGACAAGCACTAAATTTCCGGTATCGAGCGTAATGACCTGTGGAAAAAAGACAGGCACCGGATCAATATGGTGCTTAACCAAATCGCGAACGACTGAGATTGGATCATGACAGGATGCAGGGTCAAAGCCGGAGACTACTGCTGCAACATTATGCTCATCAGTCTTGATCCCTACGATGTACCAACCACCATAAGTATTTGCAAGGGATGCCAAACTTCGACCTATCTTTGTTGAGTTCGGCATCTCCCCTTTGTACTCGACGTAATAGCCTTCCGCTACTTGCCGTGTAATTAAGGTCTGAAGATCCTCAGGCTGAAGTGGTTCTCCAACTGCTTTGTCAAAAGGGTTATAGCTCATGTAATAAAGTGTCTAAAGGGCACTGAGAAATCTGTCGTCAAACATAAAGACGTTAAATATCGCAAGATTTGCAACTGCTCTAAATCGATCGCCCTCCTATTCACTGCATTTTGACCTTAATGATAGACGAGGAGACTTTGTATGTCCGCTCTATGCCTTGCGTAGCTAGGGCAGCTAAGGAACTTTGGGGGGATTGCTCTTGAGGTTTTGGGCATCATAGACCTAGCAACCCAAATGAGACTCCTAATGTCGAGTGGTTCGCTGCAATATCTCGACTAAATTCTAGGAGTCCAAAATGGAAGATTTGATTTGTATTCAGCAGAGCAACGGCGCTCAGGCTAGCAGCGTTGATGTCACCGCTAAAGAGCGGGTTTTGGCAAACGGCGCACGCGCTTACCAAGCAGTTGACAATGCTACGGGCGGCAACAGCGATCGCGGCAGAAACTCTGGCTTTTCTTCCTTCAGCCGGACTGCCAATCGAATCACTGGAAGCGCTGCAAAATCGCAGGAATCAGCGGCTAAGAGCCTCCTGACTCGCGCTCAGCGTCAGATGCAGAGCGCAACAGGCGCTGCGAAAGATAAGGCTAGCAAGTTCTTGGCGAAAGCTAAAGCTAAAGCGGCAGACACCTTTACTGCACCCGTCAGCGCAGCGCGATTGGTTAATTCCAAGTCCAAGAAGTCTCAGGCGGGTAAGCGCACGACCTCCAGCCGGGTCAAGCAAGCCGCGTAGTTTAACTTCTCTCCTCACACACCAAGCCTCGATCGCGGTTATCCTGATCGGGGTTCTTTTTGCCCCTAAACGGGTAAGGTTCGGTTGACTTGGGGTAGTACCTAAAACTCTGTAAGGACGGTTTAGAGGGGGTTTTAGAGGGGTGTAGAGAGATGGAAAATAGGGAGATTAGAGGTAAAGAAAACCCCGATCCTGAGTACCAGAATCGGGGTTGTACACCACAACTTGAAGAGGCAGCTTAGCCTTCAACTTCCTCCACTTCAGCCTCACGTTCGATGTCCACCACAATCCGATCGCTCTCAAAGCATTTGCGGAAGGCGGCAGAGTGAGAGGGATTATTGGGAGTCCAAAACTCATGCAGTAGACCGCTCTTGAGGGCGATCGGTTCAGAGAACATCATAGGACGTTCCAGGATCACCCCCCAGACATCACCATTGCCAGCGGCGGCAGAGATCTCGGCAAGGCTGACCGGATAGCCGTGAACCTCTGCCTGGTAGTCTTCTTCCCAAGTTGCCGGGGTGTACTTTTTCACTTCCTTGATGAAGGCATAGCCCAGGATGCTGTTCATAGGTGCATCGGTGCGATCGATCTCCAGATCTCGCAATCCTTTCATCATCTGATCTTCCAGTTCTCCAGAAACTTCGGTGGCATGGATGATTAGATAGCGCCCTTCAAACTCGCTGACATCTTGGGAGTAAGGAATCATGCTAGTGATGGCACAAACCGCCTCAAACGCCTGATCCGGACGCAGGGATACTGCGACGGCGCTCTTGATTTCATCCAGACTAATTACGTGATTGGGCATAGGTGTTTTGACCTCTCCTGCTAATTGCTTGAGCAGCTGCACCGTTGCCTCACTGCTTTCAGGCTCTAGCGTACCCACTTCAGGATGAACCCTGATAGGACGGGTGAAAGGAACGATCGCGTCTTTCGGTTCTGGCGCAGGGGCAACCACGGGCGATCGTCGTTCATCCGGCATCACGGGGTACCGCTCAACACCAGGTGCACTAAACGTATAGCGGAATGTGTCGCTCGTGAACTCAATGCCAGTAGCGATCGCGTTGATCCAGACCTGCTCACAAGTCCTAGCGACTGCCCTTAGCCATTTCTTAACTAGGTAGAAGGGACACAACACTTCAAACGTTGTAGGCTCAGGAGGAAGGACGATCCGCTTCCATCTGCCATCCAGGTTGTAAGCGGCGATCGTCGTTTGTTTACCGTCGCAGATGATACGGACGCAGCTCATTGCCTCGTCGTGTATGCGGAGCTTGGATTCGGAAGGGACGATCGAGTTGAGCTGCTTGAAGGCGGCGTAGAGCGCTTTGGCTTGCATGATGGGGAAGGTTGGTAGGGATTATGTTGATACGCGCCCCTAGTGCATCTAGGGGCGCGTATTTAGGCTATGCAGCTTCGGCTTGCTCGATTAGCCCTGCATTGGTCATCAGGAAGGTTGAAGCTTTTTGAGCGGCTGAAGCGGCTTTAAAGAACGCTTTGTTATCACCCTTTAAAGCTTGTAGCCAGTTGTCTAGGTAGCTAGCATGGTTCTCAATCTCAGACTCAATCCCCAACTCATTGCAGACAAACGCCGCGCCTAGTTCAGCGATCAGCTCTTCAAAAGCGTAGGACTGAGAGCCAAACCGACCGGAGAGATCGCGATCGCAGCGGCTGCTATGACCTGTCCAGTGAGTTAGCTCATGGATCAGGGTTGCGTAATAGGTAGCGGCGCTGGTGAAGTCTTCAAACTTTGGCATGGCGATCGCATCGCTAGAAGGGCTGTAGCAAGCCACATCACCCAAGTGTTTGACCGTGGCTTTCTGGGTTTGGATAAAGGATTCTGCATCCATCCGACGAGAATCTGGATTAGAACCGGATACAGATTTGAGGTGTTCTGACACCTTGCGATCGGCTTCAGAATCATCTAGACAGGCAATGTTGAAGACCTGTAGCCACTTAGCAGTGCCGAAGAATTCCTTTTCGGTAGAACCATCCTCTAGCTTGGTTTCTTTGCAGACGGTACCGCCCCAACGAAGCCAGGTGGACTTAGACCCTTTACGAACCTTCCAGCCCATCTCAGAAGCTTGTGAGAAGCCGATAAAGTAGGGTTGCTCATAGTCATAGGTCATCATGTCGATCGCGCAGAGTAGCGGGTTAATGCCCCGATAGGTATGACCTGAGATCAGATTGCCGTAGGGAACAGAGTGCCAGGGCTTCACCCAAGGTTTAACGCCTTGCTCCATCAACTGAACGATCTTGTCGGTAACGATCTGAAACTTGTCGGCAGCTTGCTTTTTGGTTTGTGCTTTCATGGTGGTTAATGCTTGTCGTGATTGGTGAGCAGGGAGGCGATCGCCGAAGCCGTTGGAAGTTGCGGCGATCGCTGTAGAAATCTATCTCATGCCTTGAATGAACAGGGTTGTAGCGATCGCCCGAAGTTCTGAGGGATCGTCTATTAGCCCTTGCATCTGCTGCTGGGCTGTCTCATAGCAGAATCGGAAGAACTTAGCGGACTGCTCAACATCGGCGGCGATCCGCTTCTTCGCCTGGTTAAGGGTCAAGGCTTCTTTGCCAGTAGCGGGAGCCTGGACAACTTCGGGAGCTGCTTCATAGGCGGCAAGCTTGAAGCCTTTACCGTCGTTGATGACCTGGACTTCCTGACCTTTCTTGAGTTGGGAAATCTCGCTGTCTGGATTACCCCAGAGCTTGATTTCTTCCCCACCGTTAGTGGGAGTAAGAACGACATTGACGCGATCGCCGTACTGACCTGGAAAGACTTTACCTGCGGGGAACTTGACCTTAGCGGTGGTGAGTGTGAGTGCCATTGTGATGAGGGTTGTGAAGGGTGGTAGGAAGCGATCGGGATGCCAGTTAACCGCCACTGGCAGGATGAAGCCTTACTCGATTCCGGTAAGCTCGATTACTTCGCTGACCCAAATATTGAAGTGAACTGAATCCTCATAGAGGTGAGAACCTAGAGCAAACATCGCCCCCATCTCTTGCCACTTAACCCGGTAGTGAAATCCTTTGGTGGTTCGATCGAAGCCTACGATCGTTCCTAGCCAGCCTTGTTGGGTAAGAATCTTGGTGCCGTTAGAGATAGGTTTCATTTGATTAACTCCGGTAGTGGTTTGCTTGTTTCTCTATATCCCTAATATATCCCGGATAGATATGGGAGTAATCCGTGATTATACCGATATTTATCCGGGATGTTTATGGGTTACAATCGGGAAAACAAAACGAGCTTTACGCCATGTCAGATCCTGAATATCCACCAGGCAAGCATCCTGCCTCGCTGCAAAACCTAGCTAAGACCTCTAGACCCGGTAGAAGCCAGAGCTATGGCGAAGCCAAGAAAACCCGCGAAGTGAGCATCACCGAAACGGGCTGGGAGGGAGTTAAAACACTTGCCCACGAGCTGAACTGCAAGAGCGTCAGTGAGTTAATTGAGCGGCTGGGCAGACGGGAGCTGCACATCACTGAAGAGTGACGCGATCGACCTTCTGACGCGGGGAACTGTAGAGCTGTCGCGCTCCATAGCCGCCCATGCTTGAAACCATCGTGATCTCGCTCTACATCCTCTCGGTTTGCGTCCTAGCCGATCGCTTCACTAGGAGCGCTTAGTGGGACATTGGGCGGCGCTGCTGCAGGATGAAATTGACTTGCGGCGGCAGGTAGAGGCAGAAGCTGACGTAGGCTGTACGCTGTTTGAGAAGTTCTCGCCTAGACCGGGTGGGCAAAGTCGGTTCTTTGAGTTCGCGCCGATCGCCAGCACCGAGCCGATGGATACGCGCTGGCTCGGCTTGATTGGGGGCATCGGATCAGGTAAGAGCCATTGCGGGGCAGCCTGGTTCTGTTCTCGGATGCTGCTTGATCCAGATAGCCGGGGGCTGGTCACAGCCAATAGTTATGGGCAGCTTGCGAGATCTAGTCTGATGACGCTGGCTGAGATTTGTAGAGACTTCGACATTCCGCTAGAGCCTTGGGTAAGTGGCTCTGTGGAAGATACGGCGTTAGCGATCGCCAATCGTCAGCGCTGTTACATTGGCGAGGATCGGGCGTTTGTCTATGTCCTGTCGCTCAATGCGTTTATGGGCAGAGTGCAATCAGCACGGGGTTTACAGGTGAGAACCTCGTGGATTGATGAGGGAGCTTATGCAGGTGAAAAATCGTTTCAGACGCTGGATGGAAGATTAGGGCGTGGACCCGGATTTCTCAAAGGGCAAGGGCTGATCACCTCATCGCCCAACGGCTTTAATTGGATTTACGATCGCTTCGCTGACCCCAACAGAGCTGCTGAACTCAAGGTTCTGTATGTGATGTTTTCTTGCTCAACCCGTGACAATGTGGAGTCGCTGGGCGAAGACTATGTGCAGTCGCTCGAAGCCAACTACACCGATGAGCTTGCCGCTCAGGAGCTTGAGGGTGCGTTCATTAACACCACTACTGGACGGGCTTACAAATACTTCGATCGCGCCAAACATGCGATGCAGGGTGAGGATGCTGAGATCCTGTTCTATGACCCAAATCTTGACCTGCACGTTAGCTTTGACTTCAACTACAGCCCTGCAACTTGCACCTTGGCCCAGGTTCGAGGGAATGAGGTGCATTTCTTCAAAGAGTTTTTCGTGATGGATTCAGACACTTGGGAGATCACGTCGATGGTAACGGAGGCGATCGCTCAAGGCAAACATCAAGCAGAAATCTATATCTATGGCGATGCGTCAGGTTCGGCGCGAACGGCGGTGAGTCGCCAAAGCAATTGGGACATTGTGTTCAACGGCTTTAAAGACATTGGCTACCACCTGGGCTTAGGTGGCAGGCTGCATCGGCGATTCGCTAAGGCGAACCCGCCCGTGAAGAACCGAATCAATAGCTGCAACTGCCTGTTCAAGGCTAATCGCGTGTATGTGGATTTGGAGCAGTGCCCAGAGCTAACGAAGGATTGGGAAGTGGTGGGCATCATTGAGGGGGAGCTGGACAAAACAGACCCGCTGCGAAGTCACTTGTCGGACGCAGCGGGTTATTTGATGCATACGCTCTTTCCCTACAAGAATGTGGCGATCGAGCTGCGGGGGAATCATGGGGCTGTTAAAGGGATTGCAGGTTAGGGCGCGGTGCGCCACTCGATCGCATCTAGATAGGGAATGCCAGCGGCTTCGGCGGCTTGGCGATCGCTTCCTGTCTAGGCTTCTCAGCACTCCGTTCTCCATTGCATCAAACTCACATGAAGAATCTGACGATTCGATATACTTTGTGAGAACCAACTACAAGTTGAAGGTGCATGAGAGACTTATTTTCCTGGAGACTTCGTCTATCTGAAGCTGAGGTTTCAAAGCTGTGGGAGAGCGCCATTTTTGTCTTTGATACAAACTTTCTCCTAGATTTATATCGGTTATCGCGCAAAACTACTAACGATCTTTTAACGATATTAGAGCGTATTCAAGACAGAATTTGGATACCTTATCAAGTGGCTGACGAGTTCTTTAGAAATCGAGAAGCCACTATTGACTCAGAAGCAAGGTCTTTTGAAAAAGCATTATCAGAACTGGAAAGCTGGAAACTTCAACAACAAAAATTTGGTAATCTTAGAGACAAACTCAGCAGCGCAGGAAGGACAATAGCTGCTGAATTAGTGTACTTCCTGAATGGACAAGAGAATTATCTTGACGAGCAAAAGCGTTATCTTGATGCAGTTGATGAGTTAGTAGAAGCCTCTCGAGAAAAAATTAAACAGATTGAGAGCGCTCATTTTCCGCTCAATGCAGATGAAGATCTTATTTTAGATAAGATCCTCTTGCTATTTGACTCGAAAGTAGGAAAAGCCTTTGATGACAAGGCTTTACAATCCTTATACAAGGAAGCCGACGAAAGATACGACCAATTAATACCTCCTGGCTATTGCGATGTCACAGACAAGAAGGGTAATGAAAAATACGGGGACTTTATTCTTTGGAAGGAATTACTAAACTTTGCAAAACAGGAATCCCGGCCAATTATTCTTGTGACCAGTGAAAAGAAAGAAGACTGGTGGATTAAACAACAAGATGGAAAAATTAAATCTCCACGTTTAGAATTGCGTCGCGAGTTCCAAGAATATGTGAACCAGCCATTTTGGATGTATCGAACTGGGCATTTTCTTAAAGAGGCTAAGGAGAAGCTTGAGATTGAGATTGATCCAAAATCGATCGAAGAAACGGATGCAATTGCCGATATTGAGTTAGTTGACGAAAAAAGGCGTGACACTTTAAGGCAAGTAGCTGAGCATATAGTGTTAAAGCAGCTAGGAGGCCCTAGTGCTGCCATTGAACAGATACTTGAGAGAACAAGGTTGCCGAACGCTGAAATGTTAGAGCAGCTAGGAGGCGCTAGTGCTGCCATCGAACGGATGCTTGAGAGAACAAGGTTGCCGAACGCTGAAATGTTAGAGCAGCTAGGAGGCACTAGTGCTGCCATCGAACGGATGCTTGAGAGAACAAGGTTGCCGAACGCTGAAATGTTAGAGCAGCTAGGAGGCGCTAGTGCTGCCATCGAACGGATGCTTGAGAGAACAAGGTTGCCGAACGCTGAAATGTTAGAGCAGCTAGGAGGCACTAGTGCTGCCATTGAACGGATACTTGAGAGAACAAGGTTGCCAAACGCTGAAATGTTAGAGCAGCTAGAGTTGTCTCATAAACCTCAAGTGAGAAGCGAAAAACCGAAACCTGAACAGGAAGATCCTTCTCTTGATAGCTAACAAGCCTTGATGCATTAGAAAAGAATTTCTGTTAGCTACCCCACCACGTTCCGAAGAGTGGGGATGAGGACGACCCTTAATTGAAGCCTTACCAAGGGTGGGAGGTTTGAGAGAACTCACCTAGCTGGACACTTCTAATTAGTAAGAAGCGTTTTGATGGTTCTTGCCTACATCAGGGCTAGGCGGAATTTTGGGGCGGCAATTGCCGAGAACCGCAAAGCACCTAACGGTGCAGATCTGATAATTGCCAACTCATCTGAAGCAATTTTGAATCGAGGTCAACAGGCGGCTCTGGCAGCAGCTTTAAGTAGCCGAGGGAGCGGCTGCAATAAGCGCCATCGTTTCACGGCGATCGTCCTTTTGAGTATTTGCATACGATGAGAATAAGACGATCGGGTTGCATCCACACATCATGTTTGACACATGACCAACTGCGATCGACTCTAGCCCTGGTACTGAATGATGAAAAGAGCAATCGCCCTACTAGAGAGCGATCGCGGTTGGTCACAGGATTCTAGAAGGGCAAGGGTCTAGCGGCTGCTACGAGTGCCATCATCTCGCGTCTATCCCAGTACCAGTTCCACAGGCTTTCACGGGTGCCCACGAGGGTTTTACCGGGCATTGCCATCTCGTAGAAGCGAGGGTTGCACGGGTTCTGGGTGATGATGCCGCCGACGCGAGCGTAGATGGTGCGCAGCTCTTCCAGAGTAGGGAGGAAGGCATCACGATCGATGATGCGGCGGTACTTGTTCAGAAGCGAGTCTTCAGGGGCGATCGCGTCTGCCTGCTGCTCGATGTGGGCATTGAATTCAGCTTGGGCGATCGTTTGAGTGTCGAGGGTGCGACCGGAGCCGCGATCGACTGGGGTTAAATCCGCAGAGGTTGGGGATTTGCGATCGAGAGTTTGGTTTAACATGGGCGTAATCCTGTAAAGGGTTGATTTAGAAGGGGCGGCGAACTTTCCACGGTGTGCCGCCCTCTCTATTAACAGTATACTCAAATCAATTTGATGTAGCAATATTTAATTTGATATTTTACAAATTAATTTGATGTAATATAGGGAGTAGAATTCAAATAGAGGTAGCCTAATGGTGATGAGATTGGTAACTCCATTGAAGGTAAGCTTTGGACAGTGGCTCAAATTAATGCGCGATCGGCTCGATCTCCCTCAAGCCAAGATTGCTGACGCGCTCAGCGTTAAGGCTCAGACCGTTTCCAATTGGGAAAATGGGAAGTCAATCCCTAGCTTGACTCCAGAGCAAACTAGAGAACTTTGCGACCTGCTTCAGGTCAATCTGAATACTTTGGCAAAGGCTTATAGAGGAGAGGTTGAGATCAATGATTGATCTTCAGCTTTCTAACTGTGGTTTTTTAGTTTAGGAGTAGACATGAAAGTATTGCGTGAGCTGAAGCTGATTGGCAGTCCTGGCGAACAAGAAAAACTGATAGATGCAATTGAGCAGCACCTTTCCAACGGGTGGGTTAGAGACAGGGAGAAGGAGGCTAAACTCAAGTCTTTAACTGCATATAAATACATAATTTTTACTTGTTCGGAAACGGTGACTAGACCCGCAGTGGAACTAAGCCTCACGTCGGACGAAAATAACTATTTGTACTTATGCACCATTACTCCTAGAGACATTGGAGACTTAAGCAAAGATGCTTATAACGCCATCCTGGAAGAGTTTCTAACTCAGTTTATTGAACCCGCAACACAAGCTCTGGACATTCAGGTCATTACAACGCCTGAAGACCGCAGTTTTGAAACTTCCATGAGCCATGAAATGTCTCAATTATTGAGACATTTTTCTAGTGCAGCCAACAAGTCATCCAGCGCAGGACATCCATCAGACGAAAAAAGGTTCTTTGGCTTTATCATCCAGGCTCATAGCGAGGGAGCACTATTAGACGAGGCTGAGCTAAGAGGCTTACTTGTTGAGGACGGATGGCCTGAAGTAAATGCCCAGAATCTTTCGTCCAAGTATCGCTTTGGACGGGATTTACTCAATCAAGCTGCAAGAAAGGAGTGAAATTACAGTGAGTGAGCTAGATGACATTAAAGCAATCCTGCGACAGGTAGCAGAGAATCAGGCTACCCAGCAGCGGCAGCAGCGCACCCAGCAGCAGATAGAGCAGCTTGCCGCTTAAGTACAGGGAACGATTCAGGAAACCGCTTCAGACGTTGTATCCATGATCGGCTCCCTAGCGCATGACATGGATGCCCTATCTTCCAACGTGAACGCTTATATCGCGCAATCCACAGCATTCCTAGCGGCTGAGCAGCGCGATCGCTCAGAGTTCCGGCAGCAGATGGTAGGTCTGCAAACCGAGACGCGCAATATCTTGAGGGAGCTGGCAGATTTAAGGCGATCGCAGGGTACAGATAATTAACGAGTTACAGCCGCACAGAACAGTAGTCTGAGCCGCTGGAAACTATGCGAAGAGACGGTTTTACAGGCGCACAAGTTGATGTGCTTGCGATCGCAGGTGACTTGGACAGACGGAGCAGTAGCAAGCTATCGGGATTTTTGGGCTAATCTTCCCAATAAATAACCGAGTTGGGAGAAAGTATTAACAAGTTACAACCGTGCAAAAAGGCAGTCTGAACCACTGGAAGCTATGCAAGGACGCGGTTTCACAACCGAGCAGAACGCTGCACATCACAACAAACCCCGCGATCCTGAATGCGATCGCGGGGTTTGTTTTTAAATATCGTCTGGAGCCTTGCCCTGCTTCAATCGACTAATCGACAGTTTTAGTTTCTCGTTAACTAGCTGCTTGTTTTCGTATTCAACCTCTACGGACTCTTCCTGGAGAAGCCCAGGCAAGCCCCGTTCCACCGCCATGCGGATCATTGTGGCGCGATCAACATTTCGACGCTCTGCAATCTCTTCCAGCCTTCTCAAAGCAGGCTTGGGCAGGCGGAGCGAGATTTGCTCCATGTTGTCATCTTTTGGCGGCATGGTCACAGGGTCTTGTTTTGGATTCATTTTACTCGCCTCTCTTGTCACAAAATTCAGATAAATCTCATTAAAGCAATTTTTGAATCCCACTTGAACCTCACTTGGGATTTATGTGCTATTTTTTGTTTAGTTGCTCCACCGGACTCAAACCGGAATCCGGAGCGGAATCTGTTTTCAGTCCGGCACCATGCAGACCGAAATTGTCCAAGACGACTGGAGTAGCGAGGATTTGCGGCGCGAGCTGCTGATCTGGGCAAACATCGAACTGAAGCGATCGCAGTTCTATCTATGGCTGAAGCACGCCTATATCAAGCCGCAACAGCCAAACGTTTACACGGATAGCGATCGAGCTAAGTTGCTAAGATTTGCCCACCTGATGCAACGCTATCGCAGCCTCAAGCTTGCCAGCAAAAAACTCTACGAATCCTTATAGGAGCCAAAGATGCCTACAGAACAAGAACAGCAAATGTTTGAGCAATTGCACGGAAAGCGACCCGAACTCAAACGCCCCACCCACCCGACCACAGCCCGATCGCCCCACCAATCCAAGCCCAGCGACAGCGCCCAGGTCAATCAAGTGCGCCAGCAATCCCAAAGCGCGATCGGACTTGCCAGCCAGGGCATCATTGGCAGCTCCGGCGAATCTTTGCAAAAGCTAGATCAGCAGCTATCCCGCTTTGAAGATCGCTACGTCACCACCGTGCAGCAGCGCATTGCTGAAGTTCCTGCCCGAATTGAGGCAAAACTAGCCGCCGCATTGACTTGGGGGCAAGAAGGGATTGACCCGCTAGATGCGCTGTTCGCTGAGCTGGAGGCCTGGGATGTTGCTGAAGTCAGCAGCATTGACCAGTTCTTGTTTGGAGAGAAGGCGCTCGCGTCCCTGCCCACCTCACAGCAGCTTTCGGAATAGTCCACAAATTAGAGCCAGTCCCGACTTTGCACGGCTGGGGCTGGCTGTTTATCCACTAATACCACTCAGAGGATTTTTCAATGCTAAGCGAAAGCGATCGCGCCCATCCAGACACCAAGCCCAGGCCCCGTATGGATTTTGGGGCAGTCTTCGACGACGAAAACGATCGCTCTGACACGAGACAAGCAGCCCCACATGATTCATGGGCGATCTTGATTGGGCTGGAGGCTCTAACAGCAGAGCAACAGAAGGATATAGGGTTTTTGTTTGAGGAGATTAAGCGAGTCTCTGTCTTGGAATTAAAGGTTGAGCGCTTGGATAGCACGGTCAAGACACTCGAAGACATTCTGGACAATAGCGACAAAAAAGCAATTCGGATAACGACCCGCCGCTATCAGGTCAGCGAGTTCATGCGGTTCATCGGCATGACAGCTCTAGGTTTTACTGCGGTTCTGTTCGTCGGCTCTACTCTGTCCGGCGATCGCCTTCAGAAGGATGAATATGCCCAGACTGCCGTACTCGCTGGACTGACAGCAGTTACAGCAATGTCGATCGGCTTCAACTTGCAGGATTGAGCCAGTCATCTCATCCTCCAAAATAAAGCAGGGCTGAGCAACGCCCAACCCCGCCAATACATTCGTGCCCACATTCTAACTGTTTGGAGGATGCCCGATGCTACGACTCATCACGATCGCCGCCGCTGCCCTGGGCGCTGCCATTGCTGGAAGCAACTTCTTTACCGATTTCACCAATCACAAGAACTGGCGTAGCTTCGGGCAGTACGAAGTGATCACCCAATACGATGCAGGATTCTATTCAGCCTGTGGAGCGCTTTTAGGAGGAGCGATCGGACTCAGCGTTGAATTGGCGCTAACCCGCTACTTGATTTACCGCAATAGCGACAGACTTCGCCGCGAACTGCTTCAGATGCGAGATTTACCCGGAGTCACGCCTGAGCAACAGCAAGCGATCGACCTCACCCTTGCAGGGATTGCAGAAAACAAAGCCAGAGCCATAAGAACATGAACCTCAAAGCGGTCATCTTGCTCCCGTTGGTGGCAGCGGCGGGCATCACGATTTTTGCCACCAGCCTCAGACCTCAGATTCCTAACCTCAATATCGCCGTTCCCGGTGCAGCCGTAGCCTCTGCACCCCAACCGGAAGGGCAGCTTGCCAGTCCTGTGCTCACCAAAGGCGAAGACAAATCACGGGTTGCTGTGGCGCGGGATGCTTACCTTGACAAGGCGATCGACACCATTGATAGCCAGCTTGCAAACATTGTCTGCACCCGCAAAAACCTCTACCTGAGCCAAGCTCAAGAGTGGAGCCGTCAAACCGGAGGCAGTACCGAAAAGTGGCTACTCGATCGTCTGGATGTCCTTAAGAGCGATCGGGCTAAGAATCCTAATGCTTTCACCGGGCTGGATGGCAGTACCGACCAATTCACTTACAGCAAGGATTTCAGCCTAGATGCCTTAGCGCTGATGACCGCTCTGCAAGAGCAGTATCGCGGTGAGGTCAACAGGGGCTGCGTGACCAACTTTGCCACCAGCTTTCAGGAGCTAGACAAGTTTCAACGCGAAGCCCAGACCTATCGGGCATTGCTTGAACAACGCCAGCAGCAGTTCACAGAAGCGTCAGGAGAGGGTAATGGTAGCAATCAATAGCGACCGACAATCCAAAGGGCGCAACGCCATGACCTCTATGTTTGGTGCTGCTTTGAGTCTGTGGTTTCTCAACGCTGCCTACACCAGCCCAGCCGCCTTCATCATGAGAGCGTTTCTGTTCTTGTCTGGCTCTGCGGTGCTAAGCGCCTCAGTGCATCGGACAGTGAGGCACAGGCTTGGCCCTCAAGATTTCTGGGATGGCATTACCGAAGTGTTGGCAGATGATGTTGCAGCTACCGGAACGCTGCTATTGAAGTCAGCCGATCGCGCTACTGCACCACTTGACCGGATTGTGTACGATCGCCTCCCAGCGTCAATTCAGCGCAGTTTGCCTCCCGCGTCGGTAGGTGATACCGCCTGGTTTGAGCAGGTTGCTTTCTGGCGCGACTCTAAGTTCATTTTTGGGCGCAAGGGCACAGGTAAATCGGTGCTGATGGGCTATGAGTCGTGGGTCATCAAGTCTACAGATCCAGAGGCAATGCTGTTTGTTCTAGATCCTCACCTGGATGCTGAAAGTTTGTGGTTTGGCGGAAACTCTGAACTGATTAAAGCCCATTGCTACAAGTCCATTCAAGACTTTGCCCGCATCTTTGACCTGGTTGCCTCTGAGCTGGATGACCGCAAGACTCAAGGCGATCGCCGCCGCCCATTATGCAAAATTATTGCGGATGAGTGGGAGTCCATTATCAATGGCTTTGCCAGCTTACCCGCCCGGTTTCCAGAGGGTGACGATCGCCATGATGAAGCCGTAAAGCTATCGGTCTATGCCGAAAAGATTCCAGCGATCGCCGCGTTCATTCAGGATGAAGGGCAAAAGTTTCAGGTGGAATGCACGATCGGCGCTCATGGAGGCAAAACCAAACGATCGGGTATTGACTCAGACATCCTGCTTCAGATGCACTGGATCGCCTGTGATGACGCGCTGACTATGCCCAATACGCCTTTGCTGCAAGTGGTCAAAGGCGAGGCGCAAAAGCTAGAAGCCAATCGCCGTCGTCTGCTGCCTTACGCGGGTGAGCATCAGAAGTTTGCAGGAACCGCTATTCTGCGGTGCGTCAAGTCCAGAAGCAAAACAGAGCCTTGCCTAAAAGCGGTTGGGCTGCCCTGGATTGACTTTGAAGGCGCTGAGGTGATGGCGATCGCGCCTGAGCCAGTAGACGCTCATGTGGCAGACGCTCCTCAGTCAGAAGAAGAGGCTTGGCTGCAAGAAAATCGGGCGAAGCTAGTCGAGGTTTATCGGTCTGGCACGACCTCTCTTCGCAAACTTTGCGAGACATTTGATGTCGCCAGAGACAGTCGAAAGGGCAGATTGATTGCTGACTTTCTTCAGCAGATGAGAGCGATCGATGATGCCGAGCTTGAGCCAGATGCCGCATAGGCAAAAACGGCACTTTTAGCGCTTCCACCACCACCACCACCAGCGCGACCACGAAAAATCAGTACTTTCAGCCCTCAAAGTGGTCGCGTGGTCGCGCTGGTGGAAGCGCATTTCGACCACAAAACGCGACCACGACCACCCCAACGCGACCACTTTCTACCGGAGTTTTAAAACCATGACAGACCTAATTGGTAAAGTTTGCCTTGTACTCGTGACCATAGGACTGCTCTCTACAGGCATCACCCGATGCTCGATCGATTTGGAGAATGGAGCCAAATTTATGCGAGGTGTTGGTGGCTCCATGCTGGGCACAAGTAACCCAGAAATCGGCGGGAACTGTGAGGACGGCGTTTGTGTTGAAAGCGGTCGTCCGACTCAGAGCTTCGATCGCCCTAGGCAGCCTACTCAATTCAATCAACCCAGCCGCTAGGAGTAAACCAGCAATGCAAGCGATCGAATTTCTTCAAGGATTTGGATGGATTTGCGTTGCTGCCTACTGCCTCAATGGACTGGGATTAGTGCCTACGTCCTGGATTAATGCAGCTCAGTCCAGGGCGGGTATCCCGGTTGAAGCAGTGAGCAGCCCTAGCCCGTCATCTAGCCCAGTCCCATCGGCAACACCCAGCCCAACCACGACACCGCAGGAGTCATCAGGTGACAAGCAGTTCAGCACCCAGCAATAGCGCAATTGTTAAGTATGGGGCGATTCAGCCCCATGTCCATGACACCTATCGCCACCGCTGGGGTTTTGATGAGGATGAGGACTTTGCAGCAGAAGATGCACGAGAAGCCTATGAGCAGTCGGTAAACTGGCGATCGCCCAATGCTGCTAAATCAGCGGCGTATCAGGCAGGGCGAGGCACAAGGGAGGCGATCGGTAGTGCAGCCGCCGCAATTCAGGCTTTGGAATACACTCCGCCACAGTGGATAGGTGATGTTGCCGCCGCTGAGCTGGAGGGCATCAAAAAAGAGTTGGCACGACAGAACAGATTGGCTCATCGGCAGGTCTACAGTAAGCTTCTGTCGTGGAATACCTATTCGTTGGGCTTAGCGCTGCTGACTATGGGCACTGTGAATGTATACATGGCGCTAGCAAGTCAGTTCAGCCTGCCTCTCGGTCAGTATGCCGATCGCGGCTTTGTGGGCACAACTGATGCCGTCTACACAAAGGAAATCAAAGAGGGAGATAACATCAACGGCTACACCGTGACCAGTGGCTTTGGAGAGCGAGATGCACCGGACACGAATCAAGGCAAGGGATCGAGCTTCCATGAGGGCGTTGACCTAGATACCCCAGAAGGCACGAACCTCTACATGATTGGCGAAGGCGGAACGGTTGAGTGTGAGCAGCAGCCAGAGGGGGCTGGTACCTATGCCATCATCACCCCTAAAGGATTGCCTTACACCTTCAAGGCAATGCACCTGAGCAAATGTGAGGCGGGTGAGTACCAGACAGGCTTAGCGTTTGGGCAAACAGGCAACACGGGAAACTCATCAGGCGCTCATCTCCACTGGGGGATGTTCAAAGATGGTAAGGCGATCGCCCCCACCGAAGGCTATCTCTGGTGGGCGTTAACCGGGAACGCGCCGAAGCCGCATGGAGGCGCTTTGGCTGAGACTGGATTCGACGGCGTGGATGACTTTGCTAAGGCGATCGCCCAACAGGAAAGCGGCGGCGATATTAGCATCGTCAATTCGATCGGCGCGATGGGAAAGTATCAGTTCATGCCCGATACGCTGGACTCTATCTCTCAGTCCTGCTTTGGTCGGCAAGTCAGCCATGATGAATTTCTAGCCAGTGAAACAATGCAAGATCAGGCGGCTAAGTGCTATTGGCAGCCTGAAATCAACAAAGTACAGCAAGCAACCTCCGACCCGGTGCAGCAGTGTCGAATGATGGCAAGCTACCACTACTCAGGCGATGCTGAAGCCTGGGACAGTAATGCTAGTCAGGTCGATGCTCCAACTATTGCGGATTACACAAAGCAGGTTTGTGGCAAGATTCAAGGTTGAAGGTTAAAGGAAACTTCTGATGAGATATTTCACTCAAGCTGAAGCAGATGAGATCGCAGTACTTGCGGCAAAGGCACAAGGAATCGCAGATCAGATATCGGGCACACTTAGAAAGTTGAAGCAGTGTTCACCTGACAGCCAGCAGTGGAACGAGATTGATCAGAGATACCACCTGCTAAGAGCAGAGTACTTTGAGGTTAGCGATGCCATACATGCTATTAAGGAGCGGGTGGAGTCTGAGGACTAACAGTTCACAACATAACCCCCCACGATCGAAGCGCGATCGCGAGGTTTTGTTTTGAGTCTAAACTAGCTGGCAGTTTTTGTTCGCTTTGAAGCACTAGCCTTCGCCCGTGCTTCAAAGCTCGGAAAGTTAATTATATTAGCAGAATTCTTTGCTGCCTCCCAAACCTCATTCACAATATCGATTAACGGCGGAATGACAATCAGGACATACTGCCCTAAGTCTTTTTTCTTCTTGCTGGCGACTTTCAAAGCTTTTGGCATCTGTTCATGAAAGTCTGCCCAGTCTGTTCTCACCCAGAAAGCTTCTTCATCAATGACCACAATTTGCTTGTCTCTCAGGGTGTCATCAAATCCGCTCTTGTCCAAAAATTCAATGATTTTTTTGACGGTTTGAAGAGAGGCTTGCTGTCTAAGATTTTTGATGGCTCGAATCTCTAGAATTTGCTCCCAAGTGTAGAGTACCGTTGGTTTTTGAGCAGATCCTACCCGTTCTGGAATGATAAGGTTTGCTCTTTCCAGGTATTGCAGACGATTGGACGTGGTTCCTGTAAGAGCCAAAGTTTCTTGTCTAGTAAAGCCCTCAATGAGACTCATGGCTAATTCTGCAAAATATAAACGTTGATTGACTCAGTAAATTTACTATTCATATATAAAGAAAATGTGAGTTTACGTATTCTTTCTAATGAAATTTAGAATACGTTCAGGTTAGTGTAAAGGCATGAGTTAGCTGATACCTAGCTCATGCTCACCTTATAACCTCTAGGAGGTCTTATGTCAGGACGTAAAACAGGCGCGAAAGCAGCACAGGCTGCATCTAAGGTGCTTCGGAGCAAAACGGCTGGCAAGGCGGCTAAAACTGCTGCTGCGTCTGCCTTATCTCAACGGGCACCTAAGAAGTAGTTTACCCGGTTAGGGTGACTACTTAACAGTTAAGCCCCTTGATCCAATGCGCTCAAGGGGCTTAACTATGTCTGTAAAAGATATTGCCCTTCTGGCAGTCTATTAATACTTCCTCCCAACCCGGTTATTTATTGGGAAGATTAGCCCAAAAATCCCAGTAGCCTACTACTGCTCCGTCTGTCTAAGTCACCTGCGATCGCAAGCACATCAACTTGTGCGCCTGTAAAATCTATCTTTTCATGTGGCTTCCAGCGGCGCAGACCGCCTTTCTGTGCGGCTGTAACTCGTTAATTATCAGTACCCTGCGATTGTTTGATTGTGAGAATTGCAGCACCAAGCGCCTGCTCTATCAATCCGATAGCACGAGTTTGATAACAGTTCGTTGGAGACGCTCTGACAATTGCGCTGATCAATGATTGAGCAGCACTCCTTATTTCAGGGTAATCGTCAAGGCGATCGGCTGGTTCGGTTGGGTTGGTGGTCATGGGTTAGGAAACTCTCTAGCGTCGCAGCCAAACAGATCACAAAGCGTCTTGATCTGCTGAATTGAGAACGCTGGCTGCTGAGTGCCATTCTCCCAAGTGCTTATGGTTTGCCGGGTCACGCCAAGCTTTTGCCCCAGCTCAGCTTGACTTAGCTCAATCATGCGCCGCTGCATTCCCAGCCACGCACCAAACTTTGGGGGGTTCATTTGTCCAATCGTTAATTGGGTTGTCATGTCAATCTTATTTTACCTATTCCAGATTAATCTATCATAAATACGACAGATTGACTTGACATATGACAGATTAACTTGACATCCTGATTACTAGGAAAAGCGGCTCGCCGACCAAAGTTAACCGTTTTTCCCAAGACAAAACCCTTTCCTACCTTAGAGGAGCTGCGAACCATCTACGCCCGCGTTGGTGGCATCATCACCCAAAACCCTCGAAACCCTTGCTTTTACCAGATGGAGATGCCTGGAAAGACGATCGTGGGCACTCGTGAAAGCCTGTGAAATTGATACTGGGATAGACGCGAGATGATGGCACTCGTAGCAGCTGCCCGTCCGCTGCCCTTCTAGACCTCTCATGACTACCGCGATCGCTCTCTAGTAGGGCGATCGCTCTTTTCATCATTCAGTACTAGGGCTAGAGTCGATCGCCGCTGCCATGTGCCAAACATGATGTGTGGATGCAACCCGATCGTTTTATTCTCATCGTATGTAAATAATCAAAAGGACGATCGCCGCAACCTTCCACGGAAAAGCGATCGCCCTCACTACTCAACCAGCAATTGAGATATCTACCATCATGGCACTACTTTCGCCCGTCGAGATTTCTGTGACGATCGCTACAGCGACCGTCAACCTTGCACTTCTAATAAAATGGCAGCAAGCCGAAACTAGGATTCAGCAGCTAACCGTCTGTCCTAGCTACGGATGCTTGACTAGACAAGGTGTTGATATAGAGTGGAAGCGAAGACACGATCGCCCTCCCAAGCCCAGTATTGTTTTCTTCGACATTGATGGCATGAAAGAGGCAAACGCCAAGTGGGGTTACGCTGAGGTCGATCGCCGTATTTCGAGCGTAGTCTCTCAAATTCGCAGCAGTGAGCTAGTAACACTGGGGCGCTATTTTTCGGGTGATGAGTTTGTCATTATTTGCTCAAAGTCCGAAGCTTATGTAACTGCGAATCGCATCTGCAAAGCCTTTGCCGACCAAAGCATGAGTGCCACGTTTGCGATCGCCCCTTGCGTCTCCGCATCGCTTGAAGAGTGCGTCAGACCCGCCGCTGATGCAGTGCAACTGGCGAAGCTGCAAGGGCGGCGCGGGACGATTAATTAACCCGCAATTCCCCTAACAGCCCTCGAATTCCCCCGAAGCTCGATCGCCCCTTCAACCTGCATTCAGTTCAAGCTGTTCACCCTCCCTTTCAATGTGGCGTGCAGAAGATTTTAGGACACCTGCAACTAAGGGCAAGCCGAGTCTAGTCTTGCCCTCTAGCACCTCTTCAATGGTGACAATCTGAATGCGGGGGGTGTCTGTATTGAACGACTCAGAATGATATAGCCCACAAGCCTTTGCCTCTTTCACCATTGCCTGTGTTGGCGGCTTGAGGGTGAGGAAGACTCCCAGCTCAGCGTTCTCTCGGCTGATTGTGCCAAACAAATCTCGAATGTCTCTAGAGTCAACCTTTCCCGACTTTACTTGGAAGATGACGCGACCAAACTTTTTATCAGTGATTGGAAAGAATCCCCACCCATCAACGCCCTGGTCTGCTCCCTTCTTCTGATTGATGGCGGCGCGGTTACTGGAGTAGGTCAGCACCGCCCATTTCTCAAACTCTTTTCGTAGCCGATCGTCTTTTTTGAGTGCCAACGCCTCAGCCGATTTTATGTCCTTGGGGATGCCTGTAAGCTTAAGCGAGTCCGAACTCACTACCTGAGCACCATGAGTGTCCTCTAGACGCTTCAGAATGAGGCTGATGCTTTGGTAGGTGATGTCGATGCCAATCCACTGGCGATCGAGCTTCTGGGCGACCGCTACAGTCGTTCCGCAGCCACAGTAGGCATCTAGTACAACATCCCCTACGTTGCTACTTGCTTGGATGATGCGCTCCAGCAAAGCTTCGGGTTTCTGAGTGGGATAGCCGAGGCGTTCTTTATCATGTGCGCTTAAAGATGGAATGTCATCCCAAACATCAGATGTAGGAACCCCAGGCATTTCATCTAGGTAGCGCTTGAGTTGGGGTCGTTTGGATTTGCTATCTGGATACCAAATCCTGCCTTGAGCATCTAGCCCTGCCATTGTTTCCTTGGAATACCGCCAGCCGTTAGATGGCGATAGAAATCCCTTCCATTCGTACATCATGTTTGGGCGAGGACTAGGGCTAGTCATGTCAGATAGCCGATAGCAGCGACCAGCCACGTCTGTGTGACGATAAAAGTCTTTAATATATTTCTCAGAGTAAGGAGAATATTGAACATTAAAACAATGTTGATTGCTCTTGGCGTAAAGAAAGATGATGTCGCTTGTAGAACCGTATCGGCGTTTTGCGTCATTATGACCGTTGGTTCTTTTCCAAGTAATCTCGTTCTTAAAATCTCCGCCTTGTGAGCAGAAAACAGAGTCTAGAACCAACTTCAGATAGTGGCTAGACGTGGGATCGCAGTGCAAATAGAAGCTACCAGTAGGCTTGAGAACGCGATGAATTTCAGCAATTCGTAGGGTCATGCTGATGAGGTAAGCCAGCAAGCTACTTGCGCCCAAAACGTAATGCAGACCGATGATTAGGTCGATCGTCTGCTTGGCGAAAATCCCTCGATTGTTCTCTACGATTTCTTTGTAGCCGTTGATGGCTAAATCGTCCCAGTTCCAAGTATCAACAAAGGCTTGAGCCTGAGCTGCATCTTCTTTGCCAACGTTGTTGTAGATCTGGTTGTAATTTCTTTTGGAGTTGAAAGGTGGATCGATGTAGCACAAATCCACCACTTCATCTTTGATGTGCTTCCTAAGAACTTCGAGGCTATCACCGTAATACAAGCGATTCATTTTTGAGCATCTTTAGATTAATTGGCACAAAGCTCCACGCCATTTCTCAATGGCAAAGCTGGGCTAAAGCGTGATTCTGGGTCACATCTTTTAGCCGAAGCGCAATATTGTTAGGCGTAGATTACAAAGTTCTGATTTTGACTGTTAGAGACAAATTCCCAGACCGTTAAGGATTAGACTACCGACTACTCGCCGCCTGGACGTTCACTTGCAGCTCTGCCACCACACTGCGAACCATCCGAAGCGATGTCGCTGCCCACCTGACAACCGCCGCTTCCAGCACTGCCGCCGCTGCCTCCAGAAGAGCTGCCTGAGCTGCCACTTGAGCCTTCAGGGTTGGTAGAGCCGCCGAGGCGAAAGGGCAGAAAAGTGTAAGGGCTGTTGGTACTACCGCTTTTGCTATGAACAGCAGATGATAGAGCCGCATCCCAATGATCTACGGGTTCTTCAGCAGACTGAACGGAGATAGGCAGTGCTGAAATGACCAAACTGAAAAGAGTTGTGGCGATCGCCAGATGGAAAATTCTCTGCATAACCCTGTGGTTTCTCGTGGAACGATTCCCTCAGAGTGCCCAGAAAGGAGTTGACAAATCCCTAACCTTTTGCGATCGGTTGGGGATTTGCTCTACTGCCGCAACTGCCACCACATCCACAAGCCGATCGCACTAGCATACCAAACCAGCTCTAGGAGCGCGATCGGGCTGTCCCAAGAGCCGCCGTTGGAGAGTAGGGGAATTCCCAAGAATTCAGGCATTGGAGCGCTCCTGTTATCTGCTAATTACCTGAAGCACAAAGACGATCGCTCCCAGTAAGAGGTAGCTGATCATCACCCCTTTTGCCACTTGGTCGGAGATTCCAAAAGTCTTTTTGTCTCTCAGATCTTTTCGCAGCCCAACTACTTCCGTGCTGAGGTCTGTCATTACCTTACGAATTTCTTGCATCTCCTTCAGCAAAGGGTAGGGCTGCTGAGCTTGGGTCGGTAGTCTTGGTGTTGGATTTGCGGGATTCATTGTTACTCTCGTGGAACGATTTTCCCAGAGTGCCCGGAACGCCCAAAACAAGAGCCACTCCGATCGCTTTTCTGTTCCACGAGGAGGCGATCGGGGTGGCTGCGTCTATTGTGGCATTTACCTTTTGGCGTGTGAAAAGTCAGGGCTGGCATCACCCAATTCCGACACGAAGCGCTCGGCTATGGCCTGACCAATCACCGCTACTTGCTGAAGTGGCATCAGTTGAACCTGTCTAAGGATCTTATCCACCTCACCCTCTTCAAATTCAGGCATTTTATGCCCAGTCAGATATTCAACCAATCCTTCAATGGTATATCCCGCTCTCGTAGCGATCTGAGCAAGGTTCTTGGTGTCTGGCATAGTCTCACCTTTTTCCCACAACTGCACCGCTGTTGAGGAGACACCTAGAAGCTTCGCAAATTGCCGCTGGCTCATCGAACCACGAGCCAGCTTGACCACCTTTATCAACCTCTCCCTTGTTTCTGAGTCCATATATGCAAGTGAACTAGCCGCATTACAAGCTTACTTGTCAAGACTGGCACCTGCAATCGGCTCAATCTATCCAGGAGGGATGGAGCCGTGGCATTCGTATTTTTCTCCCTCATTGATCTCGTGTTGCGTTTCTTTACAATCCGAACCTTGCATTAACCCATAAAACACTGCGCGTTGCTCGTAACTCAATGCATCAACGACTTTGAACAGCGTGTGACTCAAGAAATCTATCCTTCCATTGCGAAATCTGCTGAGTTGATATGGATCAACTCCCGATCGTTGCGCCAGGTCAACAGCCTTGAGCTTAAACGTTGATATGACAAAGTTTAGAGACTCTCGATGATCCATAAAACACAACTCCACGACCCAACAGGAACCCCCCGATCGTCTAAAACTCTTGCGAAAGTACGCAATGAATTTCTCGGCAAGTGAGATATACTCGATCTGAAATTGCGTACTAAGGCAAGCGCCTCATGAACCGAACAGATGACTTCCTTTGGCTCAAACTCAATGACCTAAAGAAGTTGACCGGAATCAGCAATTACCAATGGAGTCGCTGGTTCAACGGTATGGAAATGACCGAGCGATCGATTAATCAGATCGCTGAAGCATTCGATATACGACCATCTCAAGTCCTGGACTTGGTTAATGAGAGGCGGCGAATTACTAGCTTGCGTAATAACGCAATAGAATTACCGCAAAAAATTGATTGCGTTTAAGCGCAAGCTATCCGATCGCAGCCCATAAAAATAAGCCGATTTCCCCTAAAAGAAATCAGCCAAAAAATCAGCCACTTAGCCTCTTCACGCCCTTGCAGCATCTCTAGCTATGGCAACCACAGAGCATCTACCCTTAACCGCACAGCAACGCCAGATCCTCAGCTTCCTAGCCCAGAGTCGCTATCTCTACGATTTTCTAGATGCCAACCTGATCGGCAACTACCAGGAAGCCAACAGCATTTTGCCTCCAATCATTGCCCGTGGCTGGGCAGGTTGCTCCTTTGAAGAGGGAGCCATGCTCTATAAGCTCACAGACCTCGGAAGAGCCGCGCTGCAAAACGGGCTACAGCTCTCCGAGATGCCAACCCCCACCCCGAATCCTTTCAGGTGGCTGGAAAATCGCCAATAAAAAACAGTCGCTTTGCTTTTCCGGGCATTAGGCGACTGTTTTTTAATTCCTTAATTCAATCCGCTTCTCAAGGGATTCGCAGTCCCAAAGAAGCCGCTCCAACCAATAGTCCGTAACCAGGCATTCGTAACTAGGCAATTCGTAGCCATCAATCCGAGCCATTCGCATCAGGACAAGCCCAATGAAGCCGAAAGCCGATCGATTTCAACCCGACATGACCACAGCTAAAAGCCGCGCTTCATATCTATTTACAAGTGTAGTACATGGGATTCCGAACAAAACGTCACCCCAATCACCAAACCCCGCGATCGCGCTCAAAATCCGCCACCTTGCTCAGTTTCCTGGGCTAACCAACGTAGAGCGGGAGCTGGTTGCCTACTGGGACAGGCGCGGCTCCATCCCATCTCACCACTGGACATCCTTCGTCCACGTCTGGCGAAAGCATGGAGGGCAGCAATGAACGCCAAAGATCCAATCCCAAGAATCCGCTGCTGCTGCAAATGCCTCAAGCTCACCCACCTCTGGAAGCCTCGGCTGATTCAAGGCGGGAGAAGGCACTACACGATCGCCGTTTGCACCCAGTGCATCAGCTGCATTCAGATTTCACGCTTACAGGAAGAGGCACATGGAAGAGTTGAAGAATTTATTGATTGAATGGGCAGCGCTGGAGCCTACGCGGTGCTATCACCACAAAGATGATCTCTCGGAGGACTTTAGTGTTCACCGAGGCAAGACTCTCAACACGATTTGGGCAGTAAACCTTGGAGATATCAGCACGTCTGGGCTAGATACCCTTCAGGGAGCCATTCAGGAAGCGATCGCCTATCGGGGCTATTTATTCACCCTAGAGAGCGCTACAGACGGACTGCTCTATGCCAGGATTCGCGACAAGGTTTTTGCCAGCGGGGCAAAGGGCTGGTATGGGAAATCAACGGAAGGGGCGATCGCGCTTCTAGAGGCTTATGTGGAGTGTTTGAAAGGGTTGGGGGTGTGGCATGAAAGAGCTTGAACGCACTGAACACGAACTCCTTGAAAGCCTTTTGAAGGACTGCGCAGAACTGGAAGAGGGCGAAAGTTTCATTGCACAGACACCATCTGGAGACTTTGGTGTACAGCGAGGTGAAGAATTTCATACGGTTTGGGCAAAAAATCAACCCATTACCTGCATCGACATGGACGTGCTTCAGGGAGCCATTCAAGAAGAGAGATGGCTGATGGGTCACGAGTTCCTGATAGCCATATTCTCAGGCGGATATCATGCTCGACTCACACTAGAACGCAGTCAGGGTGAAACATCCTCTTGGGAAGCCAAAGCAGAGAGGGCAGCGATCGCGTTGCTAACGGTTTATGTGGCGTGTTTGACGAGTGTTGATAGCGAGGAGGAGACTGATGAACGCTTATAACCTGCAAGAAACAGCCTTAGAAGCCTCTAAATCAACTCCTTGTCCACTTTGCGGTCACGATCACTACTGCTACTTAGTGCAGAACGATCGCGGTGACATCTTCAAAGCCATTTGCCAATGGACAGGCGAAGCTCCGGAAGGATGGGATAAGACAGGTGTTGCTAAAGACGGCAGGGGAAAGTTTGTCAGGCGAGGTTTTCAACGCTTTAAGCGGAAACACTACCCCGACTATGTGCAGCTCACGCCACAGGAGAAGTCTGACATCCCTCAATGGAAGGACTACCTGCTGGGTATGTCAGGCGATCCGGCTCCCTTAGCCAAAAACGGTAAAGCCTACGAAATGGCGATCGATTATCTTTACCCCGACGAACAGGGACAACCATCGGGCAAAGTAGTTCGCATTCAGTGGAGCGATCGCCGTCGCGCCTACGACAACAACCGAAAGACTAAGATGGTTCGCCCTTGGCATTGGGTACACCACACTGAGGGCGGTTTTTGGTCAGATCGGGGTAAGGGCGATAAGACATGGACGCTCTACCGGGAATCTGAAGCTAAAGAAGAGATTTTGCGGGGCGGTATTGTTTTTGCCGTTGGCGGTGAACAGGCAGTTGAAGCCTACCGAGAGCTGGGGCTAACGGCTACCACATGCCAGGGCGGAGAAGCCAACTGGCGAGAGATTGTTATCCGACTGAAAGACACCTTTGCGATCGCCAGAAGGGACGGGCTGAAGCCGATTTTGGTCATTCATCCAGACTACGACCTGACTGGGGAAAGCAAGTTTGGAGAGCTACAGAGAGAGTGCGATTTTGCACGCGTTTCCGCCGTTTCTTTAGAGCCGCCTACTCTGTGGGCAGAAATGCCCGCCGGGGGAGACATCTGGGATCTAGTTCATCTCTCTGGATTGCCTCAAGACACTATTCTTCGCTCCCTAGAAACTGCCATTGATGAAGCGATCGATCACCAAGAGAGCGAAATTGTCGCACGCCAGCAGCGCGATCGCTGGCAAGCTCCTGAGGTTTATAGAGGCGAGTTGGGCTATTGGAAGGAGACGAAGGAAGAGGGAGAAGTTGTTGGCAGGTTTTTTAAACCTCAAGCTGACTTTGACTTTCAGGTTGAACGCGAACTCATCAGCGAAGATGGCGGTGGTCTGGTCTTGCAGGTCAAGAGAGCAGACGAACCCACACAGCGCCGGGTTTTTCTCAAGTCGAGCGACTACAGCACCGTTCAAAAATTCACTGATGCACTCAAGCGCTCATTGGGTGGAGGGGTAGTTTGCAATTTATCGAGCTATTCACTTCAGGCATTAATCCGGGTAAGGCTGCATGAATACCGCATCACCCGACATGGCAAAGCCTATCGATTGGTCGATCGCGTGGGGCAGCAGCCGGATGGAATCTGGGTGTTTAAGCAATCTCAGTTCACCAAAGACGGAGAACCTACTAAAGAAGAGCAGTCTCTCTGGGTCTGGAATCCAGAGATTACGGGCGATGATGCCCACTTCAGATCTCCGGTGATTGCTCCTCAAGACCCCCAGGCACTGCGAAACCTGGTGCAAACCATGCACCGGGCTTTTGGCAGCAACTTTGCTCCCGCTCTTTTGACTCTGGGCTACGGCGCGGCTGGAATCCACTATCAGGAAATTCAGGAGAAGGAAGGCGCGTTCCCCATCCTCAATCTCTACGGCGATCCGGGCAGCGGTAAAACCACCGCCGCTGAATGCGCCCTATCCCTAGCAGGGCAGCAAAAGGAGGGCATGATGGTCGAAGTGTCCGTTAGTGCTGCTTACGAGCGTCTGAAGCTGGCAGGAGGGCTGCTGCACTGCTTAGACGACCCCAAGCGCGATGATTCGTTAGACGAATTCCTTAAGGGTTTCTACAACGCTAAGGCGAGGGTAGTTAGAGGCAAAGATAATTCAGGGTTTAACACCCAGAAACCCCACAGTCCGCTGATGGTCACTTCAAATCATGCTTGCGGTGAGAATAGTGCTGCCACTCAGTCGCGTCTAGTCCGACTGTTTTTCCCTAAAGTGCAGGATGGCGACGCGGCTGCATTTCGAGAGCTGCCGAATATCCAGGCGATCGCTTCTGGTTGCTTCACACAGATGCTGCAACTGGGCTATCCCGCACAAGAGGTGTATGCCCTAGAGCAGGAGCTAGCCGCCCAAATCCCCAATGCTCACCTACGAATTGCCAAATCTTTAGCCCTCTTGCTCTGCTATGCCATGAAGGTGGCAGAGCTGGCAGGCATCGACTCCGCCCCTCTAAAGCACTACGTTTTTGAAACGGTCTGCGCCCAGGTCAACGACCCCGACGAAAGCGGCGACAGCCTAAGAGACTTTCTTGAGAAAGTCTTCTCACTGGACTCAGAAGCAAAAATCGGTGAATGGAATTGCCGCTGGATTGAGAAAAAGGAGGATGGCAGCCGAGCGTTGGCAATCTATCTGCCTGGAGTCTGGACAGCCCTCGACCGAGAGTACAAAGTTTCCTACAACCGGAAGATTATTGAGTCCTTGCTCCTGAGCAAGGGGTTGAGAAAAACCCGATCGAATTTTCATGCCGATGAAGATCAGAGCCGCGCATACAAGCGGGCCAAATTAACGGCTGCTGACAGCAGCTTGGTCAATCCTCCAGAGCGAACCCAAAGATGGTCGTATGAATTGCCTGAGTCGCTCTTGAGGGAATACAGCGAAAAGAGTGGAAGCGAAAAAAGATCATCAAGATCATCAGAGCTTGAAAAAGAGCCTGAAACCCTTATGAGCACTGGGGCTTTCTCTGATGATCTAAAAGATCATCAGAGATCATCAGAGATCATCAACCCCAGTCCTGATGATCTTTTGGATGGGGCTGATGATCTTTTGATGATCGAAAAGATCATCAGCGATTGTCAGCCTCCAGAGCAGGTTTCAGCCTCTAAAACACCCTCTGATGATCTTGATGATCTAGAAAATGCAAAAGCTCAACTGGCACATTCAGCACCCCAACTGGCACAGCCCCATTTAGACCCGATCGATCCCTCCGTTTTCGGTGCCGACTGTGAAGTGCTGGTCGGAGAGTACTGGGTAGGCGGCAAATACCTTCGAGAAACCAATCGGATGAGGATGTCGCCTCTAAATCGCACCTTAGAACCCACCCACAAGGTGCAAACCAAGGCAGGCAACATTGAAGTCACCGACTCGGAGCTGCGGAGGACTGATGCAACTTGACCTGCTTACCTACCAGCCCAGCCCGGAAGAAATGACGATCGCCGCTAATCCTTCAAGCCCGGTTGCCCCACCCGCAAACCAACACGCGATTGCTTGGCAGGAGGCAAAAGCCGCCTATTACCTACGTCTGATGAGCCGCTTTGTGGGCACAGGACGCTTATCCACAGAGGTGAACCAACGCGAAATCAGTCGCCTATTTGCTATGCGCCTAGCTGCTCTAGAGGAACTCAGGAGGCTGCGAGGTGAATGAACCCTGCCCCAAATGCACTGCCACAGAGACGATCGCCCTCATCGTTCCCGGCGGTGGCATCCAGACCCGGTGTGCAGAGTGCGATCGCTTCCTCTCATGGCAAGAGCTACCCAAATCAATCAAGAAGAAAGGAGAAAAATAATCATGGTGGCAACTGGTGAAACGCGCAGAACTACCGCAAAACACCGAAGAGGGACGAAAGCTACTGGCGATCGTCAAGCAGTATCCAGGCATCACGACAGCTCAGATCATCTTGGAGACGCAGGGCAACCCGACAACGACCCGGCGAAAGCTCGATCGACTGGCGGGGCAGGGGATGTTGACTCGAACGGGGAAGCGACCGCACAAGTGGTATCTGAGGAGGCAGGGGTAGGCGGCTTCAGCGAGGGCGATCGCATCCGTGCCCAATCTAATCGGGGTGAGGCGATCGAGGGCATCATCACCAGCCTAGGACGCACCTATGCTCAGCTCGACAACCATAAGAACCGCATTGCTCTTCTAGAAAGCGCTCAACTGGTTAAGGCTCAAGCTGTGCCAGAAGAGCTGCTTAGCTTAGTGGGCAAGGAGTGGAATGAGCAGGTTGATGAACTGCTAGAGGATCATCGCTTCTACAGCCTCAACGCCTGGTCTGGGGCAAAGCGATCGAAATCCCACACAACCTACAAGGGCTGGGATATCGGATTCCACAAGGATGCAGAGTTTGATATCACCAAGGATGAGTACACCTGGTATGCCAAGCGGAAGGATCTACCACAGATAAAGGGCGATAAAGAAACCCTGGATTACTGCCATGAGGCGATCGACTCTGTAGAAGAGAGGCTGGCGGCGCTGGCTGAATGCTTGAAGGTTGACACGCTGACCGAGCTGTTGCAGCAGGTGGCTCAAGATTTTGAGGGCATGGCGATCGCCCCTTCAGCTCCTACGCATGAGCTAGCCACCAAACCTAGCGCCTTTGCCGAAGCCTACGAAGCCGAAGCGCAGCAGCTGGTCTGCCTCATCACCCTTGCCTCAGACATCAAAGCCGCCCACGGAGATTGTGAGCAAGCCCTGACGATCGCCCAGAGTGCTGAATCCAGCGCCCTGGAACACGGTCGGAGATGTGGCGAACTGCTGCTAGCGGCAAAAGCGGCAAACGGGCACGGCGGCTGGGAGAAGTGGCGCAATGAGAATACAGGTATTGCTTCTAGTACAGCCAGTCTCTATCAGCGAGTCTACGAGCACTGGGATGAGATTCAGGAGTTGGAAATTACCTCGCTAAAGGGAGCCGATCGCCACTTCCGGGAAAGCAAAAAGCAGCTCAAGGCAAATCCCCAGACCTCTGCGGAATTGTCAGCCTCCCCATCGCTGCCTCCAGTGGGCACCAAGCTAGAGGGCAGGAATGGAACCGTAGCTGAAGTCGTAACTCACGATGGAGCGCTAGCGGTGGTTAACTCCAGAGACGGTGGCACCATGACTTCATCTCGCCTTACCGCCGGGGAGATCGGGCAGATATATCAGGCGGCTGCGGAGAAGGGCGATCGCTCGGAGGTGGCAGAGCTGGAGCAGTCTCAACCCAAAGCTAAGAAGGTCAAGGTTGGGCCTGGACATTTGAGGGCGATCGCCATTGAGCAGTCGTCTTCTGCCTTCAAGCTACTGAGTGGAATGAAAGGGAATTTGCCAGAAGAGGTTGACCTGATGGCTGTTGCCGACGCTTTGGAAGAGGCAATTATGTCCGTTTTGGAAGAGCTGATTTTAGGGGAGGAAGGCTGATGGAGATTCGTATTATTTCGCTGCATCAGCCTTGGGCTTTGCTGGTAGCGATGAATTTGAAACGGTTTGAAACGCGAAGTTGGGCAACGCCCTACCGGGGCAAGCTGGCTATTCATGCAGCCAAGCGCTCAGTTGATTCGGATGGGTTTCTTCTGATCAGGAAAGCTTTTGAACTGGATGGCAGAGATTTTCAGCAAGAGCAAGGCTGGGTTGAAGGTCTTCAATTTGGCTGCATTCTGGCGATCGCTGACCTCACCGATTGTCTGCTAATGGAGTCTCATCCCAAGATAGGAGCCTACTACGTTGAGCAAAATATCACATTGCACGCTCAAGGCAAGCCAAACGCGATCATCATTGAAACCGCTTCAGACCTAGAACGCGCCGTCGGAGACTGGCGACCAGGGCGCTATGCCTGGAAGCTGGAGAACATTCGCCCGATCGCCAATCCCATTTACTACCGAGGCAGGCAGGGGCTAACCATCATTCGAGAGCCGATGGTGGTGCAGCAGATTGAGGAGCAGCTTGCACTAACCGATCGCATTGAGCAGCAGTTGCAAGCCATTAAGGAGGCGGTCTGATATGCCGATGACCTACGACGAAATCCTGACCAAGATTGGCACGAGCCAAATCCCGATCGAATTCGCCACTACGCCCGGTAGAGCCTTCATTCTCATTGCCCAGTTGCAGCTCGCTTTGAGATGTCCAGGTAACACGGGTGAAAGCGCAGCGATCGCACTCCAAATCATTGAGGGCTTAACGAACGCTATTTGCTTCCATATCCCAGAAGCCAGAGAGCTGATTGAGCAGGGTCAGAACCCTGCCTATGACGTGACGAGAGATTACTTTGAGGCTGAATTTCCGTCTAAGGGAGGCGATCGCTCATGAGAGATTTTTCAATGCCCAAAAGTTCTTGTCCGTGGTGTGGGTACGAAATGGATGCTTGCACTGCTCCGTCTGGACTGGACTCTCCCGGCCCTGGAGATTTATCGATTTGTATTCAATGCTCTGGATTTCTGGTGTTTGATGTAGCTCTAAAACTTCAAAAATTAGAGCCAGAACAAGAGTTTCAGCTTGCCTTGAAAGATCCAGCAGCCTATGCAGAGTTAATGAAACTCCGATCGAGTGTTCGGGAGATTAAGGAGGGCACCCCATGAGCCAACCCCGCCTCTACAACACCCAAGCAGCCCCTCAAAGACGATCGCTCCTACCCGCCGCACAGCCTCAGCGCCCCATTCCTATGGATGCCAAGCTCTACAGCATCAAGGAAGCCTCTCACCTGCTTACAGAGCGCTATGGCGAGGGTTATAGCGAATCGGCAATCCGTCAGCTCATCGCTAGCGCCGACTGGATAGAGGGCGTTCACTGGGCAGACAGGAGGCGGAAAGGTGGCAAGTATCGCCGCCCCAAGGTTTACCTAGAAGCTGTGCAGCGGTGGCAGGTCGCTAGAGTCAGCGATCGCCCCTAATCTCTTAAAATCCTTTTCGCAACATCTAAATACACCTGATCACCTATCCATCTTCGATAAGTGATCAGGTGTATTTTCAATGAATGGCCCATTAAATGAGCGGCAACATCTGGAGGAATCGATCGCTCCACGGCTCTACGCGCCCAGCAATGGCGCAGATCGTAAGCTCTAAAGGGGATCGGATGATTAAGGAAAAACCTAGAAATCTTTCCCCCTAACTTGATATTCGATTCAGTCCCGTCGATCGTGATACCGGGCATTCTGGGCTTGTCTAATCCCCAATCGATCGCCCATTGGGGTTGCAGAGCGACGGCATACCTACCTCCGGTTTTAGTTTCATCCTTCACTCGGATGTCTGGAAATTTCTCCAGATTGACGTGGAAAACCTCGTGAGGACGCAACCCATAGGCGGCAATCATGCCGTAGATCCAAGCCCATTGCGGCTGATGTTCCACTAGCCAGCCTCGCCACTGGACGATCGCCTCATCACTAGGCAGATCCCGCTGAGCAGCCGACATGAAATTGCTGTAGCTGCCTTTCATTCGCCGGATGCCTTCAGCTTCAAGCCCAGCAAACTTAGCTAGGGCTGCATAGGCTTTGGTGCAGCGCTGCCGAGTTCGAGAGTTGGGTTCAGTTTTGGCAATCAAGGTTTCAATTAGCAGGTCAGTTGTCAGGCTGACAGCCTTGTCTAATCGGGCAAACTCAAACCGATAATCTTGGTTCCAATGGGTTTCTGATGCGTTAGTGCGCCCGCGCCGTCCCCAAAAAGCTGCCTCAAACTTCTCCAGCCAATGCCCGATCGTCAAGCCCTCATCTTCAGGGCCACCCCACTTCGCCCAATCAAACTGCCCTAAGTTCAGCTCAGCTCCGATGAGCTTTGCCTGTGATTCAGCAAGCTTCAATGATTCAGGACTTGCCCTCATCTTCAGCGCTACCCGCTGCTGATAGGGTGTAAGCCGATCGTTCCCCGGCTGGGGTGGTAAGGTTGCCCGTAGATAGATGTTCAAGTTCTTGCCCCGAAACTCGATCGCCACTCCAAGCCGAGCCACACGCAAGCGATCGTTTGCCGCACTCAGCAGCTTGTCTAGGTCAGGCATAATAATGGCAGTTAATGGATATGAATGCCTAGGAGGGTTGTCAGCCCTCCTTTTTGTTTTAAATAGTGCCTGATTTTGTGACTAAAAAATCTAAAAAATTAGTCCAAATTTCTATAAATTAGTACAGTTATTCTTAGAATCTACAACTCTTGAAAAGCTCTCCATGAGACAGTTTCAACGATTTTACTATGCTCTAAATTATTAAACATTAACCGTCCCAACAAGCCATT